>Ga0073923_1000024_pt1 | contig 37475 bp, 39 predicted proteins | sample GWRWT4_1June14_FD_70956 | JGI IMG/M metagenome (GOLD analysis project Ga0073923, IMG submission 70956) | Sand microcosm microbial communities from a hyporheic zone in Columbia River, Washington, USA - GW-RW T4_10-June-14 | ecosystem: Engineered > Artificial ecosystem > Sand microcosm >... | reverse complement strand
GTGCTGGTCGGTGAGTTCGATGGTGATCGCGTTGGGGCGCAGGTTGACAGCCTCGGCTTCGGCCGCAGGCATGCCGCCGTCGAAGGTGAAGCGCTCGCCGGTGCGGACGAAGGCCGCGAGGGCATCGTACCAGGGATAGCCTATGAAATTGGTGATCGGCTCGAAGAAGGCGCGCGGTTCTGGGCCGCCAAGGCGGTGCTTCTCGCCGCCGTTCGAGCGCCGCAAGGCGCGGCCAAAGGTGACGGCATCGAAGGAGTCGGTGTCATCGTAGATCGCTGCGCCCGCCTCGAGGTCGGCAAACCGCGGCACCTCGCGGTAGCTGTCGCGGGCGAGCGTCGGGTACCACAGTGGCAATTGCCGCGCCGCCTGCGGGAAATCGTCGTGATACAAGCTCGCCTCGAGCCAGTTCTCGAAGCTCAGGCGGTGGAACGGTTCCTCGCGAATGACCGAGAAGATCACCTCGCGGCAGAGCGCCACGAGCCGGTCGAGCGCGGCGTTGCGGTAGATTTCCTTGCGGGCGGGCAGGACCAGGACGAGATCGGGCGCGTCGATGACGTCGACCTGCACGGACCACTGGGTGTGATGGACTTCCTTCACGACCGGAAAGGCGTGTTTGAGAGTAGGCCTTGGCGACATCGAGGGTGATCTTGCCTTCTTCGAGCGCGGCGAAGATCGGATCGGCAAGGTCCGCAAGCCGCAGACGGCCTTCAATAAATCGGCGGGTACGGCCGAACCGTTTGGCGATCGCGTCGAGGTCGCTGCCCTCGTTGACGAAGTGCTTGTAGGCGCGGATTTCATCGGTCGGCGTCATGTCGAGCCGGATGACGTTCTCGATCAGCGAGAGTTCGGACTGCTCGGCGGCATCGATGTCGAGGACGCGGCAGGCGACGGGATGATCCTTGGCAAGCTTGCCTGCGTCGAGGAGGAAATTGAGCGCGCGCAGGCGGCGGCCACCCGCGGTTACGTCGAACATTCCCCGCTTCTTGGCGGGCACCACGATCAGGTTCTGGAGGAGGCCCTTGGCCTCGATATTGGCGGCCAGTTCCTCGATGAAGAGGTTGCTGTCATTCTTGCGGACGTTGGCTTCGGACAGCCGTAGCTTGCCGAGCGGGATCAACTCGATGTCGTTCATGGGGGTGCTCCTGAAAGCCGGATTTGGCCGAGCCCTTCGGCTCACCCCTTCCAGCCCCCCTCCCCTCATGGTTTCAGGATCGCCCGAATTCCCGGGCACGACCGGGCGTCCCAAGGCGGACCGCTTGATGCCTTGAGGCATAAAATGTGGATTTATGCCTCAATATACGGCATAGGGTGAGGCATAAACACGGGATCAATGCCTCATGACATGGAACTGGCAGCAGCCGGACTGGCCTGATTTTCGCTGGAACGGCGCTGCTCTCGCCGCGCTCGAGGCGCGATTCCTGCAGCAGTCGGGCGTCATGATCGGCGTGGTGAAGCACCTGGGCGAAGAGGACCGCACCAGCGTCGTTCTCGACGTAATGACCGACGAAGCGATCAAGACCTCGCAGATCGAGGGCGAGTTGCTCAACCGCGACAGCGTCCAGGTATCGCTGCGCCGGGAGTTCGGGCTTGAGACCGAGAAGCGCCGCGTTCTGCCCGCCGAGCGCGGGATCGCGGAAATGATGATCGACCTCTACCGCGGCTATGCCGATCCGCTCACCGAGGACGTTCTGTCGCACTGGCACCGGATGGTGCTGAGCGGGCGCAGCGACGTCGAGGCTGTCGGGCGCTACCGCGAGCACGAAGATGCGATGCAGGTGGTATCGGGCGTGCTGCACAAGCCGACCGTTCACTTCGAAGCTCCGCCGTCGAGCGCGATGGCGCATGAGATGGCCCGGTTCCTGGAATGGTTCGCCGCGAGCGGTCCTGCCGGCACGGCACCCCTGCCCGCCCTCACCCGGTCGGGCCTCGCCCATCTCTACTTCGTCAGCATCCATCCTTTCGAGGATGGCAATGGCCGCATTGGCCGGGCGATCTCGGAGAAGGCGCTCTCGCAGGCAATCGGGCAGCCCAGTCTCATCGCCTTATCGCAGACGATCCAGCGCAGGCGCTCGGCCTATTACGATGCGCTCGAAGCCGCCAACAAGAGCAATGAGGTCACCGACTGGCTCGTCTATTTCGCCGAGACGGTACTGGAGGCGCAGGCACACAGCCTTGCTCTCATCGATTTCCTGCTCGCCAAGACGCGGTTCCACGACAAGTTTCGCGGAAGCCTCAATGCGCGCCAGGAAAAGGTGATCGTCCGCATGCTGCGCGAGGGCCTCGATGGCTTCAAGGGCGGGCTCAGCGCGGCAAACTACGTCACCATTGCTGACACCTCGCGCGCGACCGCGACGCGTGACCTGCAGGAACTGGTGGCGATGGGCGCCCTTGGCCAGACCGGGACCCTCAAATCGACGCGCTACCATCTGCTGATCGACGCGAAGTGACGGTTAGGCGGATAGCCCCTGCTTGATGACTTGGTATGCCCCGCCCATCAGGCGGGTGACTTCGTCCGCGCTCAGGACATATAGCGGTTCATAACTGAGCCCGAGCTGCGACGTCCGCTTCCAGCGATCAACGTACAGCCCCTTGTTGGGGCCGAAGGCGAGATCGATATGCTTGGAGAGCTTTGCCGGTCCTTGCTTCGAGTAAGCGGTCCGGAAAATCGAGATATCGACCACATAGGGGCCGACCATAACCCATACGTGGCCGTCCCAGTCGGGGTTCGAGGCGCTGAAGACTTGCGGGCCATTAAAGGGCTGCCGGTCATGGCTTCGCTCAGAGCAGCGCGGTCGATCGGAACAGCGAGCAGCAGCTTGGCGGCAAGCGTGCGTGCAGCGCCGAGAATGGCGCTGGCGCGCGGAATCGTTGTGGTCATGCGGTGAACTCCTGAGCTCGTGCCGATCAGCGGCACGCCCGCTCCAGCCCCCCTCCCCTCACCGCTTCAGAAGCTGCGCCCAGTCGTTCATGCGGCCCGGCGGCCATTCGGTCTCGATTGCAAGGCCGGGGCGGCGGTAGGATTCGGCTGCGCGATCACGCGCCCGCCTGCCCTCGGCATCGTTGTCGGCCAGCAGGATCACGGTTTCGACTGAGGCCGGGATGTTGACCTGGTGGAAGCGTTTGGCACCCATGGTCGCCCAGGCCTGGATACCCGTGAGCGAAGTATAGGCAGCCGCAGTCTCGAACCCCTCGCAGATGCCGATGGTTTTGCCTGGCGGGCCGTTGGTCCATGCAGCGCCGATAGCCTGGCCGAGGACGCGCTTCTCGGTGTAGGTCGATGTCAACGGATCGAGGAAAATCCGCTGGATCGCGGCGATCGCGCCCGCCTTGCGCATCGCAACGAGGAGTGCCGGCTCGAAGCTCGCAAGCTTCCCCTGCCCTCGTGGACACCGGGGGTGAAAGCGCAGGTCTTCGAGTGGTGCCCAGATCTGGCGCATCTCGCGAACATATCGCTCGGCTAGCGATCCTTCGATTGAACGCGCTGACCGCCAGATGCTGAGGTGAATTTCCGTGCTGCGCTGGAAGCTGTGAGTCACGCCAGAGGCATCGACCGTCGGCAGGTCTGCGATGCGTCGAAGTGCTCTGATTACGTCCCGGCTGTCGCAACCTGCGTGGCACGTTACGAGAATGGCTCGATCACCCTGGCGGATGGACAGAGATGGGGTTCTGTCGGCATGGCAAGGGCACCGACACATTGCGGTATTGCCGGACCAATTGCCCCCGATGCGCCGAACAAGGCTGCGTAGGTCGGGACTGGGATTGTTGTTGACGATGGGCATGACTGCCCAGTTCGACCCTGCTCCCCTCTCCCTCGTCCTGCGCTTCAGCCTAACCGAAGTGCTCGGAAATCATCGGTCAGCCGGCATCCGAATTTGCGCGTCGCTCGGCATAACGAATGACAAAGGCTTCCCAGACTCTCATCCACTCTGCATCGGTCCGCTCTTGTTTGATACCGGGAAAGCCGGTGCGGAATGCGTTCGCCATGGTGTCGACGCACCAGGGCTTACCCTTCTCAAGCCCGATTGCTCGGAACTTAGTTTCCCGTTCGCCATAGGTCAGGCTGCCTGCTGGGAAAGGGAATACGGGCTCGGAGACCTTGATGTCCCGAACAGTCGACCGAGGAGCTTTCGTGACCGATGATCTCGGTGCGGTTTCCGGGGCCGGAGCGCCCAGCAACCGCAAGTGCGGGCCAACGAGCTTCCGCTCTAAAGGTGCCGGCGAAGGCCGCAGCACTACTTTCCTGCCGCTGAAATCGACGTCAGCGTTTGGGTAGACAGCGGAGACCAATTGCATTGTTTCGCGCACGGTCTGGCGGAAGCGTTTGCTGTCGGCGTCGTTCCCCAAGTGCTTGGCCAATTGGTCCCAAGATATTACCTGGCCTCGGTCGCTGCTGATCCGCGGGAGCCTATACGCGAGGTAGGTATATAGATCGAGCGCTGTGGGTGTGCCTTTGAGCTCACGGATTGCAATTTCGTTCAACGGAACGGCGTGGTCGATAAGGTGACTGTAGAACGCCTCGGACATCCGGATTTCGCGAGCAAACGCGCCATTTTTTTCCAGCGATCCGGCGTATTCGTTTGAAATCTTTACGTCTCGCACGGCGAATGCGTTGTCGCCGGCGTCGTTGCCTTCCCAACGAATTTGCCATTCACACGCAAGCAGCCGATCGACTTGCTCGCGCATCAGATTGGCCGTTCCCCGTGGGCCATAAGAGACGGTCTGGTAGCCAAGTCGGCGCATCCATTCCGTGAAATTACGCCCTAAATAAACGTCTCGCGATCGCTTAGTGACGGCCTGAGAAAGCAGATAGATCAGCGCAACGCGTGGATAAGCTCCATATGGCACACCAACGCTTCGTAGCACGGGCTTACCGTCCACCGTCTGGAGAACCGGCCGTGGATTGATGGCCAGTGCATATTTTCCGTCTTCGCGAAGAATCGGTAGAGTATCATCCTTCGGACGCTTGGTCGGCAGCGACATGGCGCACAATGCGGAATGTAGAAATGCCGGAACGGGTTCTTCGTCCTGGACGCGAAGGAAGGCATCCATCGTGAGTTGAGTGCCGGCAGACTGCGCTAGGGAGCGGACTCGCTCTTCACCGCCGCCTAGCATTGCTAGGGCGTATTGATGTCCGATTGGACGCAGTGTGTCTCCGCTCATTGAACCGTCCCTTCCCGACTCATTGGAGCCTCGGGTTGGTCGTTAAACAACAGGTTTGAGCTTCGAAAGCAAGGCCATTGGCAGTTTCGACGGGTTTCCGAGCCTAAAACCTCCAAGTTGGCCGATGATCTCGGAGCGGTTCGGCGGGGCGAAACCAAATCCAATCTCAGTTTTGAAAAAAGCGATTCGCGAATCGGTTTTTCTAGGAGATTCCTTTAGTAGGTATGGGCTCCGAGATCATCGGTCCAAAGGGAACCGAGATCATCGGGGAAACGCACTGAATTCATCGGCTTGCACCGAGATCATCGGTGATTGTCCACAGCCGGATCAATTCGGCCGTCAGGGCGCCCATCTGACTGTGGGGTTGTCGCCCGCTGACCCCCTCCCTGGACCCGACATCATCGGTCTGAGTCCCTACGTGCTGCATCGAGCCGACTCCTGATTCGCGAAACGGCACGGAGATCATCGGTCAATTTGTAAGGTTGGTGGCCGAAGTTTGCTCAAAACTGCCAAGAGTGCTAATTGGCGCCCTCAATCTCACAAAGCGGTGATCATGGCTACCGACGCAGCGCTCGACGCACAACCCGATGAACTCTTGGAAGACGGCCTTGGCAATCTGCACCGCAAGGCCCTCACCATCCTGAAGCGTATTCGTGACGGTGCGCTCGATCCGGAGACCGGGCAAAAGGTTGGCCCGTCGTATTCCATTTCGAAGGCGGCCTCCCTTGTGGGGCGAACAGCGTCTGCAATTCGCGAAGCTGAGCGTGATGGCCGCCTCCCCCAGCGCGACCGAACCGCTTCTGGCCACCGGGTCCAGTACTCATTGGAAGAATTGGATCATATGCGTGCCGTTTTTGGCACTCGCCCGTGGCGCGCTCCGACGGACACCCCGGCGGTCATCTCCGTCTCGAACTTCAAAGGGGGCGTAGGTAAGTCGACTGTGGCTCTGCACCTCGCACAGCACTTTGCCATTCACGGCTACAGGGTACTGTTCATCGACTGCGACAGCCAAGCCAGCTCGACGATGATGTTTGGCTATCGGCCGGATGTCGATCTGACCGAGGATGATACCCTCTACGGCCACTTCCATAATCCTGAACTGTTGGGCGTTCGTTCGATCATCCGGAAGACGCACTTTTTCGGGCTCGACCTGATCCCCGCCAATCTCAAGCTCTACAATCTAGAATACGAGATCGCCGGCTACCTGGCACAAAATCAGAACTTCGACATCATCGACATGATCGCCGAAGCCATCGATACGGTCGTCGATGACTACGACATCGTCATCATGGATCCGCCTCCGGCGCTTGGCATGGTTTCGATGGCAGTGCTGCAGGCAGCGAATGCGATGGTAATTCCTGTGCCGCCGAGCGTCATCGACTTCGCATCGACCGTGTCGTTTATCGACATGGCGCGCACAACGATGAAGCAGCTCGAGCAGCTCGCGAAGCGGGTGAAGCCGGCCTACAACTTTATCCGCCTCGTTGGCAGCAGGGTGGATGAAAGCAAGTCTATGCACCGCGAGATTCTTTCGATGATGCGGCAGGTCTTCGGCGGCTCGATGGCGACTTCTGTCCTCAAGACCAGCGCAGAAATCGACAATGCCAGCTCGCGCATGAAGACGGTCTTTGAACTTGATCGACCGGTGACATCCCATGAGGTTCACAACCGGTGCATGAAGCATTTGAGCGACGTTTGCAGAGAAATCGAGGCGGATGTCATTCGGTCCTGGGTGAGCAGGGCAGGGGAGGCGGTCTAGGGCCGTTGCCACGTGGCAACAAAGAGAAAATACAGTTAAAATACAACAATTAAGCCCATGTTTTGAGAAATTGGATTGGTGAGATAGGGCGAGATTTTGTTGGCTGAACGATGGATGTTGCCACGTGGCAACGTGCGAAGATTCAGGGTGAAATCGAGGCCCAGGCAGGGCTTGTTGCCACGTGGCAACAAGCGACCGCCAAATGTGATTTGAAAGGTTTGGAGTAGGCGATGGCAAAGGGTAACCGGGGCTTCGGCAGCAGTTTGACAGAGGGGCTCGACGACGAGATCGACGTCGGCAGCCCTGCGCCATCGGAAAGCATTATGGCGAGCCGTAGTCAGAGCCTTGCGAGAATTGCTGCCGGGAAAGTCGTCACGGATCGTACCGAGTGGGTCGACCCATCTCGCTGTCGTCCCTGGCGTCTGCATAACCGCGATCTGGACCACTTGAACGAAGAGAGTTGCCGCGATCTCATTGACGCATTCCTCTCCGCTAAGAAGCAGCGCATTCCCGCGATCGTGCGTCGCCTCAAGGATGACCCAGACTACGACTTCGAAATTATCGCGGGCGTAAGGCGATGGTGGACCGTTCAGTGGCTGCGCGAGCATCATCACCCGGAATATGAATACCTCGTCACGATCCAAAACGTTTCGGACGAGGAAGCGTTCAGGGTTTCGGACATTGAGAACCGGTCGCGCAAAGATATCTCAGACTGGGAACGGGCGAAGGAGTATTCACGGGCGCTGGAGGAGTTCTATGATTCCAACCAGAGTGAAATGGCAGAGCATCTGAAGATTTCGCGCTCATGGCTCAGCCGCCTGCTCGATGTGGCGCGGTTGCCGGCCGAGATCGTGAATGCCTTTCCGGACACGCATGGCATCACGGTCCGCATCGCAAGAGACATCAAGCCACTCACTTCAGAGAAGCGCACCCTGGACTTGATGGCCGCAGAAAGCAGGACCATTGTTGCTGAGCGCGAAGATCTGGGAACGGCTATGCCCGCTCCGGAAGTCGCAAAGCGCCTTATTCGGGCAACTGTCGCTCCCGCAAAACCTGCTGGTGGTGAGGTCGAAGTGAAGGGCGCCGCTGGCAAAGTGATCTTGCGCTATGCCCATTCCTCGAGGAGCGGATATACCTTCAAGGTGCCCGCGCGTAGCGGCGCATCGGCATCTGAAGTCTTGAAGGCCATTGAGGCTATCCTGACGTCCTGACCTTTTGGGGGCGTGCGGCGTCCGTGAGTCGTGTGACAAATCGCCTGGGTGAATCAGTCTGACTCGACTGATTCATAATTCCCGTTGGAACGCGCGATTCCATCTGCGGCATGTGCTGTCGCATGGACAGCTTGAACCACGGCAGCTTCGTCTGGCTTGAGGCGGTATGCGGTGAACGCAATATCGCGCGTCGCTATACCGTCGTTCTGAGCCAGGATCTTTTCGGAGCCTCAATCGTCGAATTCGCCTGGGGGCGGATCGGGACCAAAGGGCAGGGGAGGGCGGTCTCGTTTGCGAGCGAGGACGAGGCGGCGCGCTTTGCCTGCCATCTGCTGCGCCGCCGGGCGTCTGCGCCCAGGCGGATCGGCGCGGCGTACCGCGAGGTCGCGTTGGCGCCGCAGGAGGCCTCAGGAGCCTCTGTGAGCGCCTTTGGGGGCCAGCGCATGGTCTCCCGGGCGCAGCGTCGCCAGGCCGGCCTTGTCGAGCGCCTGGGCGGCTTGTGAGGCGGTGCGCCGGGTCACGCCGAGCGCGCGGGCCAGTTCGGCACGGGTGAGGGGACCCAGCCCGCCAATCAGTTGCCACATCGCCGGCGCCTGCGACGAGGCGTAGACCCCGGCGAGGCGGTCCTCGCCGCGCGCAACCATGGCCGTGACGGCGGCAAGGTCGGTGGTGACGTCGCTTGCCGCCGCGTCGATCGCGGTGGCCAGCAGGGCGGGGAGGGGCGCTTCGGGCTGGGCGCGGAACACGCTGCGCGGGGCGAGCCCGGCGAGCGCCAGCGGCGCCGCGCCCAGGGCAAACAGCTGCGGGCGCATCGCGGCGGCGAGCGAGGCGGCCCAGGCACTCCCGCGCGCGGCAAAGCGCTGGAACACGCGGCCCTCGATCAGCACCTCCTCGCTGCCGCCCTCGAGAAAGTCGATCTCGTCCTCGCGCAGCTGGTGGAGCCATTCGGTCAGGGCTGCGAGCGGGTCGCGCGCCGGCAGCAGGGCATCGAGCCGTTCGAGCGCGCGGTCGGCGGCCGCAAAGGTCGATGAGAAGCTCTCGCGTGCGTCCTTCGCGGCGAGCGCGAGCCTGGCCGCGCGGGCGAGGGGAGGGGGGCCGCGCCGGGCGATCCAGGACAGGAAGTCCTGCCGTTCGGCAGCATACCACGAGCGGGTCAGTTCGGCCGCTTCAAGCCCCGGATTGTGCTCGGGGCCTTGGTTTTCCTGCGGAAAGTCGCGGACATGGACGCGCCACAGCCGGCGCAGCGAGGCCCGCGCCAGCCCATCGGCTACTTCCGCGCGGAGGAACGGCAGCGCCCCCTCGAGCCGCGCGAGGGCGATCTGCCACGGGGGAGGGGCGTGATTCATCGGGTATAGAATATACTAAAGCCTGAAAAAGTATACTCGGCTTGTACGGTGCACCCACTGTCCGATAATGGCTCTTCACGGACAGTGAACTGAGGCTGGTTTTGGCACGCGAGATGTCGTTGTCAGCATACGACCGGACTCCTCGCCCCTCCGCCATTTCCGCAGTCCGTTTGAAAGAATACGGGCGGATTCTCGCAGCAATACGACTGGACTCCCGCGCTCAATCGCCCGGAAAACCGCCGGTTTGCGCGCTGCACGGCGCTCTCAGATCGCCCAAGCGAGCCTGACCGGCCGGGCGCTCATCGCCCTGGCTGTCCGGCCGCATCATGCAATCTGAACGGGAGCCATCGAAGGCAATTCCTGCTGGCCAACGCGTGCCTGAACTTATATCATACGGAGGCAACCGAACAGATGACCCCATTCTATGAATTGTGACAAATGGCCTTGATCGGCTACGCCCGTGTCTCGACCGACGAGCAGGACACAGCCGCCCAGCGCGATGCACTGCACGCAGAGGGTTGTTCGGTGATCCTGGAGGACAAGGCCAGCGGCGGTAGCCGCGAGCGGCCGAACCTTGCGCGGGCGCTTGAACGGGTAGGGCAGGGCGATACTCTTCTGGTTGTGCGGATCGATCGCCTGGCTCGTTCGCTGTCACACCTGCTTGAGATCGTTGAGACACTTCGGGCCAAGGGTGCCTACTTCCGCTCGATCAACGATCCTATCGACACGTCGAGCGCTCAGGGCATGTTGATGACGCAGATGCTCGGTGCCTTCGCGGAGTTCGAACGCGCGCTGATCCGAGAACGGACGCGGGCAGGGCTCAAGGCTGCGGTCGCGCGCGGCGCCAAGCCGGGAAACCCCAAGATGCGCGCGCGTGATCCTGCGGCGATTGCCGATATCCGGTGCAGTCTCAACGAAAAGCACCTCAACGACCTGTGTCATGGTCGCCATCGTTGGTTGCCGACGGTAGAACGACTGCGCCCACACCTGCCTTGGGCATTGGTGCTCCGCCAAATCTGCGCGATCAGGCCGCCGGTGCGTTCGTTCACCGAGCGCACCTTGGTGAAGGCTTGCAGGACCCTGGTGAGGGCAGGGTATGCAGACGCCATCATCCTCGATCCGGCGCCGCGGCTGCCGCCGGATACGCGCGTGGCCCGCCTCGTTGCCGATCGCCTCAATACCCACCCGAAGTCTTCGCTGCGCGACATTGCTTCGTGGTTGTCGCGCGATCTGCGAGAGCCGACGCCTCGCGGCGGACTGGCATGGTCACCGGAGGGCGTGCGGCGCGCCTTGGCGCAGGCGAGGGGCTTGCACTTGATTACCGATGGAGTCTCGAACGATCTGGAAGACGCCGACATGGACCGACCCAGCCACTGAAATTGCCGCTTGGAGGCGAGTGAGGCTCGCGCAGCCTCGGCTACAGCCATTGGGGGCTTCCGTCAGCCGAACAAAGGCGGGAGACCGATGGTTCACCATTATCGAATTGGGACGCGGACAGAATCCCATGTTGCGAGAAATCTGCCATTGTGCCAGAATGGTTTGTGCCTGTATCGTGGGCGGCTCCAGCAAATTGCACGGTCGATCACTTACAAAGCCCAACTGACCGTCATGAAGTTGCCTTTGCGATCTTAGTGACCTTTCCTGCCTTGCCATTCCAGTCGATCTCGAAGTTGACCTTGTCGCCGACTTCGATGTCCGCGAGCAATCTCGGCTCTATGGCAAAGCCCATCTTCATGGCAGGCCATTGCAGCTCAGCAATTTCGCTGTGATCGAGCGTAACCGTCCCCTTGGCTGGGTCGATCGCCGTCACGGTTCCTGTACCTTTGCCGTGCTTGACCTCGGCTGGCATCGCCATTTCGCCCATCGCATCGCCAGATGCCTCCTGCTTTGGCGCTTCTGCTTTTTTGTCACAGCCTGCCAGACTCAGCGGCAAGGCAATCATCGCTGCCGCTGCAATGGCACTGTCTTCGGTCAGCGTCATCGGCAACGCGCTCAGGCTCAAACGCGTAGAGATTTAGATCATGGCTTTCAAACGTCCCTACATTCTTGCTGCCGCGTCGCTTGCTGTGATTGTGCTGTTCTATTTGCTGCGCGAACATTGGGTCCACGCGCTTGGCATTCTACCTTACGCCATCCTGCTGCTGTGTCCGCTCATGCATCTGTTCCACGGATCCCACGGGCATGATCATTCGGGCGGCAAGCCTTGACCAAAAAGAAGAGAATTGGTTCCGGGAAAAATTGACAATGCGTCTGAACTTGATCGCAGCAAGATCGCTTGTGGCTGCGCTATGTGTCTTGGCCGGTGCGCCCTCCATCGCTCAGCAACCAAATATCGAAGGGCCGGCCGCTGTTCTGACTTCCTACAAGTCCGCGATCGAACGCCTCGACGTGTCAGGCGTTGCGCGGCTGTTTGCACCCGATGCGGTGGTGATTGAGTTCGGTAAAGTCGAAGGGGTCAGCCGATTGATGGGGACCGCCGGCATATCGACGTCAACGAATCTAGCGATGACGCAAGACTGTTGATTGCCACTGAGAGTTGACCCGGGATTTTCATCGAGAAGTGACCCGGGTGGTGGTTATGTCCCGCGGTGCGGGTTTGAGGTCAAGCGGGTGATTTTTCCTTTCTGGATTTGGGTGCTGCCGAGCTGGCCCTGAACCGGAAGCTGTCATTGCCGGCCTCGAGGATGTGGCAGTGGTGAGTGAGCCGATCGAGCAGCGCGGTTGTCATCTTGGCATCGCCGAACACGCTGGACCATTCGCTGAAGCTGAGGTTGGTGGTGATGACGACGCTGGTACGCTCGTAAAGCTTGCTGAGCAGGTGGAACAGAAGCGCGCCGCCAGACGGGCTGAACGGCAGATAGCCCAGCTCATCGAGGATGAGCAGATCGAGGCGTAGCAGCCGGTCGGCAAGCTGCCCGGCCTTGTTCATGGCCTTTTCCTGCTCGAGCGCGTTGACCAGATCGACCGTGGCGAAGAACCGGACCTTCTTGCGGTGATGCTCGACCGCCTGCACGCCGAGCGCAGTGGCAATGTGCGTTTTGCCGGTGCCGGGCCCGCCGATCAGGACGACGTTGTGAGCGCCATCGATGAACTCGCCGCGATAGAGCTGGCGAACCATGGCTTCATTGACCTCACTGGAAGCGAAGTCGAACCCGGCCAGGTCCTTGTAGGCGGGGAACCTGGCTGCCTTGATCTGGTAGGCGATGGACCTGACCTCGCGCTCGGCAAGCTCGGCCTTGAGCAACTGGGAGAGGATGGGGACGGCCGCATCGAACGCGGGCGCCCCTTGTTCGGTCAGGTCACTGACAGCCTGGGCCATGCCGTACATCTTGAGTGCGCGCAGCATGACCACGACGGCGGCACTGGCGGGATCATGACGCATGGCGCAGATCCTTGTTACGCAGTGTGTCGTAGCGCGCGACGTTGGCCTTGGGCTCGCGCCGCAGGATCAGAGCCTGCGGGGCATCGATCCTTGGCGGAGTAGCGTCCTTGCCGTCGATCAGGCGGTGCAGGATATTGAGGATGTGAGTCTTGGTCGCGACGCCGGCCTCCAATGCCAGTTCCACGGCAAGCAGCACGGCCTGTTCGTCATGGTGCAGAACTAGCGATAGTATCTCCACCATCTCCCTGTCGCCGCCGGGACGCTTCAGAAGCTGGCCCTGCAGTTGCCGGAACGCTGCCGGCATCTCGGTGAAGGGAGCACCATTGCGCAGGGCACCGGGCTTGCGCTGGACCACCGCGAGATAGTGCCGCCAGTCATAGATCGTCCGTCCCGGCTGATCATGGGATCGCTGGATTACCCGTCCATGTTCGCACAGGATCTGTCCTTCGGCCGCGATGACAATGCGTTCGGGGTAGATCCGCAGGCTCACCGGTCGGTTGGCGAAGGAGGCGGGCACGCTGTACCGGTTGCGCTCGAACGATACCAGGCAGGTCGGGGAGACCCGCTTGGCATGCTCGACGAAGCCGTCGAAGGGCCGCCCCAGCGGCATCAGGCTGGCAACCTCGGCGGCATGCACATCGGCGACAGTGCCGGGCAGAACACCATGCTGGATCTGGCCCCATTGCGCGATGCATTGTGCCTCGAGCCAGGCATTGAGCGCATCGATATCCGGGAAGGAAGGCATCGCCTGCCACAGACGGCGACGCGCATCCTGAACGTTCTTCTCGACCTGGCCCTTCTCCCACCCCGAGGCAGGGTTGCAGAACTCCGGTTCGAACAGATAGTGGCTCGCCATGGCAGCAAAGCGGGCGTTGATCTGGCGGGCCTTGCCAGTGCCGATCCGATCGACCGCGGTCTTCATATTGTCGAATATCCCGCGCTGCGGCACGCCGCCCAGCACGCGGAAGGCCTGTGTCATGGCGTCGAACAGCATCTCGTGGGTCTGGAGCGGATAGGCCCGCACGATGAAGGCCTTGCTGTGCGACAGCTTCGTGTGCGCGGCCTGCAGCTTGGTCTGCTTGCCGGCGATCATGGCCCAGTCCTCGCTCCAGTCGAACTGGAACGCCTCGCCAGACTGGAATACCAGCGGCACGAAAGTCCCCCGCCCAATGGTCTGGGAATCGCGCTGGCGGTCGGCCTTCCAGGCCCGCACGAACGCCGCCACACGGTTGTAGGAACCATCGTATCCCAGAACCACGAGATCCGCATGCATCTGCTTGGCCGTGCGCCGCTGCTTGCGCGACTTGCCGGCTTCGATCCGCAGCCAGGCCGATAGCTTCTCCGCAAACGGGTCCAGCTTGCTAGGCCGAGCTGGAATCTTGAACTTCGGCTCGACCGTATCCGCCCGTAGGTACTTGCGGATCGTGTTGCGCGACAATCCCGTGCGGCGTTCAATCTCTCGGATCGGGATGTGCTGCCGGAAATGCCAGCGTCGAATTACACTCAGTAACGCCATGTCGATCACTCCTCGTTCCCCCGACGCCAAAGCCAGGGGAAAGGTCAGAACATGGGTCACTTCTCAGTGGAAATTTATGCCCCTCCCGGGTCAACTCTCAGTGGCAATCAACACCCTGTGGATCGTCGTCTTGCTCAATCTCGGTTTCGGAGCCATGGAAGCCGTCGGCGGATTCATCGCCGACAGCCAGGCGCTCAAGGCCGACTCGCTCGACTTCATCGGTGACGGCACCATCACACTTGTAGGGTTGATCGCGCTTGGCTGGACGGCGGCGGCGCGTGCATGGATCGCCATGGTGCAGGGGGTTTTCCTGATGACGCTGGGAATTGGCGTGATCGGGGCGGCGCTTTGGCGCGCGTTGGGCGCCGTCGCGCCCGATGCCAGCCTGATGGGAGGCATTGGCTTGGCTGCGCTTCTCGTTAATCTGATTTCCGCATTTGTGCTGTCGCGTTTTCGCGAGGGGGACGCGAATATGCGCGCTGTCTGGCTGTTCAGCCGCAACGACGCGCTGGGCAATGTCGCGGTGATCTTGGCAGCAGGTCTAGTGGCATGGACCGGCAGTGCCTGGCCGGACCTGACGGTCGCCGCACTGATCGCCGGCATCTTTCTCCATTCTGCCTATGAGATCGTCCGCGGAGCGCTTAACGAGCTTAGCGAACCGGTGCCGACAAGCGACTTACCGGATGCAAGAGCGTGACTAGCTTCTCTCGCCCGCGATTGCTCGCTGCCTTGCTCGCAATTTGTCTGAGCATTCTGATTCAACCCGCCGTGGCTCGCGCCGAAGCCGGCGAAGTTCAGACGGTGTGGCGACTGCTCGACTATGTGGCCGTCGACTATGTCGGCGCAGTTGCGAACGGCCGCGTCACCAGCGCTTCCGAATATGCCGAGATGACCGAGTTTGCGGCGACGGTCCGGAACTCGATTTCCGCCCTGCCGCCCAACGCAGCGCGTGCCCGGCTGCTCTCCGAGGCGGAGGGGCTCAAGGCTACAATCGCAGCGAAGGCAGCGCCGGAGATCGTTGCGCAACGCGCTCGCGCGCTTGCAAGCGACCTGCTCGCCGCCTACCCGGTGCCGTTGGCACCGGGTAGGGCCCCCGATCCGGCCAGAGGAGCGGCGCTCTACGCGCAGAATTGCGCAAGCTGCCACGGCGACAAGGGCGACGGCCAGGGGCCCCAGGCCGCGCGGCTCAATCCTCCGCCCATCGCCTTCACTGATGTGACGCGCGCCCGCAAGCGCAGTCTGTTCGCGCTTTACCAGGTGATCGATCAGGGACTCGATGGCACGGCGATGCAAAGTTTTGCCCATTTGTCCTCCGACGACCGCTGGGCGCTCGCCGACTATGTCGGCAGCTTTGCCTTCGGCAATGCGGCAAGCGGGGAACGAATCTGGAAAGACGACCCGGCGCTGCGCCAGCGCATCCCCGACCTTCAGACCTTCACCAGCCTGACGCCCGAGGCGCTTGGCGGTGCGATCGGGCAGGACAAGGCGGATGCCGTCATCGCCTGGCTGCGGGCCAATCCGCGGGCGCTGAGCGCGCCGACGCCAGCATCGCTCGCTGTTGCGCGCGAAAAGCTGGCGCAGAGCATCGCGGCCTATCGCGCCGGTGACCGGCGCAATGCCGAACGGCTGGCGCTGTCCGCCTATCTCGACGGGTTTGAGCCGGTCGAACCGATCCTCACTGCTCGCGACGCGACCCTGATGGCGCACATCGAGGGCGCGATGGGCGAGTACAGGAGCGCCATCGGCCGAGGCGCCCCGCCGGACGAGGTCGCCAGCAAGGCGGCCGTCATCGAGAATCTGTTCGCCGATGCCGAGGCCGTTCTCTCGCCCGATGCGGCGAGCGATGCTTCAACCTTCATCGGCGCGCTCACGATCCTGCTTCGCGAAGGACTCGAGGCCCTGCTGATCGTCGTTGCGATGATCGCCTTCCTGCGCAAGGCCGACCGCCCCGAGGTCCTGCCCTATGTCCATGGCGGGTGGGTCGCGGCGCTGGTTGCGGGCGGCGCCACCTGGGGGGTCGCCACCTACGCGATCGCGATCAGCGGTGCGAGCCGCGAGCTGACGGAAGGATTCGGCTCGCTCTTCGCGGCTGTCGTGCTGGTGTCGGTCGGTATCTGGATGCACGGCAAGTCGCATGCCGAAAACTGGCAGCGCTATATTCGCGACGTCCTCGGCAAGGCGTTGTCGCGCCGCTCCGCTTGGTTCCTGTTCGCCCTTGCCTTCCTTGTCGTCTATCGTGAAGCGTTCGAGACGATCCTCTTCTTCGCCGCACTCGCCGCTCAGGGCAGCGGCGCCATGATCGCGGCCGGGACCGGCGCCGCGTTCGCCATCCTCGCGGTGCTCGCCTGGCTCATGTTGCGCTACAGCCGCTCGCTGCCGATCGGCAAGTTTTTTGCCTACAGCACAGTGCTCATCGCCATTCTTGCCGTCGTGCTCACCGGCAAGGGCACCGCCGCGCTTCAGGAAGCGGGCCTCATCGGCATTTCGCCGGTCGCGCATGTCCCAAGGCTGTCGATGCTCGGCATCTTCCCCTCATGGCAGCCGCTGCTGCTCCAGTTTCTTGTATTGGCAGCGCTTTGGGCCGGTTTTCGCCTCAATAGCGCGAAACAACCTGTTCGCGGTTCCGGCACTTGAGGACAATTGCGAGCGCAAGATTGAGGAGAACATCGCGTGAGCAGAGGTGAAGCAACGATCGAGAGCGCTGAATGGCGCGTGGCCAATCTGGACTGTGAGCACGATGCGGCAGCTCTCAAGCGCATGCTTTCCGGCCGCGCTGGGGTTGCCGAAATCGATGTCCTTCCGAGTGCCGCGAAGGTCCGGGTTGGCTTCGATCCGCGTGAGACGAGCGCAGAGCAGATCGGACGCCAGCTTGGCGAATGCGGCTTCCCGCCGCTGAAGGGGCGAGAACTGCCGGAGCTGCCCAAGCCGTGGCGCAATGCAAAAATCCTCGCTTCGGCGGCCTCCGGGCTATTGCTCCTGACGGGTTGGCTGGCCGGCATGGCGCCAGCGACTGTAGCCGCCTCGGTTCCGGTCTATATTTTGGCCATTTTGGTCGGCGGGTATTTCTTTGGTCGCGAAGCCATCGAGGAACTCCTGTTCGAGCGCCGGATCGGGATCGAACTGCTCATGTCGGTCGCTGCCGTTGTCGCCGCGGTCATGGGGCAACCGGCTGAAGGTGCAATGCTGGTCTTCCTCTATTCGATTTCCGAAGCCGCCGAAGGCTATACCGAGGAAAAGACGCGCTCGGCCATCAAGGCCCTGATGGCGCTCGCTCCGAAGATTGCACTTGTCCGTCGCAATGGCGAGGAGCTTGAGATTCCGGTTGAGGAATTGCGCGTCGATGAAGTGTTCATCGTGCGGCCCGGCCAGTCGATGGCGACCGATGGCGAGATCCTGAAAGGAGCGTCGAGCGTCAATGAGGCGCCTGTCACCGGAGAGAGCATCCCAATCGAGAAGGGCCCAGGCGACCGCGTTTTTGCGGGCACGATAAACGGGGAAGCAGCGCTCGAAGTAAAGGCCACGCGCACGCATGCCGACAATACGCTGGCGCGCATAATCCAGATGGTCGAAGATGCCCAGGAAAGGCGCGGTCAAAGCCAACGCTTCATCGAGCGGTTCGGGGCCCGCTACAGTCCAATCGTTCTTGCTGCCGGCATCATCGCCGCCTTGGGCCTGCACTTCCTTTTGGCATTGTCCTGGCAGGATGCGGTGATGCGAGCGACCGTGTTGATTGTCGCCGCCGCACCCTGCGCCCTCGTTATCTCGATCCCCATCACCATGGTCGCCGCGCTCGGTACCGCTGCTCGCAATGGCGTGCTTATCAAGGGCGGCATCTATGTTGAGGAACTTGGCAAAGTCAGCGTCGTTGCTCTCGACAAGACCGGGACATTGACCAGCGGCTCGCCGCAAGTGACCGATGTCGTGTTGATGGCGCGCTCTAAGGGAGCGCCTGCGGACGAAACGGAACTGCTTGCAACAGCCGCCGCTGTCGAACGGCACAGCGAACACCCGCTTGCGCGTGCAGTGACGCGGCGGGCGGCAGACGCGGGTCTCAACGTCCCCGGAGCGATTGACTTCCGCTCAATGACCGGGGCAGGTGCGCAGGCTTGGGTCAACGGGCGCAAGGTCTATGTTGGCAGCCCTGCATTGTTCGAACACGAACTTGGGATCCCGCTGGCACCGGTCAGGGACAAAATCACGCAACTTCAGGACGAGGGCAAGACTGTCATTGTCGCCGGCGATGTTAGCAGTGCATGGGGCTTGCTTGCCTTGCGCGACAATCTGCGACCCAACGCGCAGCAAGCAATAGCTTCCTTGCACGCTGCCGGGATTGGCAGCGTGGTCATGTTGACCGGCGACAATCCGCGCACGGCGCATGCCATCGCCAAGGATGCAGGAATTGACGAGGTGTTCGCCGAGCTCAAGCCCGAAGACAAAGTCGCGAAGGTCCGGGCTCTGGCGATGGAACGCGGTCATGTCGCGATGGTCGGTGACGGTGTGAACGACGCCCCCGCACTCGCCGAGGCTTCGGTCGGGATTGCCATGGGCGCTGCGGGCACCGATGTCGCCTTGGAGACCGCCGATGTGGCGCTGATGGCGGACGATCTGGAAAAGCTCGTTTACGCATTGACACTCGCGAAACGTACGCAATCGGTCGTCAGACAAAATCTTGCTCTGTCGACCATCGTTATCGGCACCTTGATCGTCGGCGCGATCACCGGCGCCTTTTCTCTGCCAATCGTAGTGGTGGCGCACGAGGTGAGCGAGTTCCTTGTCATCGCCTCTGGCTTGCGAATGCTGCGCAGCTGATGGGGAGCCGCGACAGGCTTTTGGCGCGAAGTTGCTGTCTATGGCAGCCTGTGTGCTGACGTGTCGGAACTGGTTTCGCATAGAGGGGCGGAAGGGCTGAGTGCTGCGATCGCAAACAATCGGAGACGGGATCGGTGCAATTCCGGACATGCTCGTTGCCGCCCGGATTGCCCGCGGGATGACCCAGAAGGATCTCGCGGACTTCATGGGTCTGAAAATGCAACAGATCCAGGCCTATGAAGCAGATCGCTACCAGTCTGCAAACCTGTCCAGAATCGCCTGGGTCGCCAGGGCGCTGGGCATCGACATCTCGCTTTCTGGCGAACTCGCCGGCGAGCGTGTCATGCGCGACCTCGACGCCGAGGCGTTTGAGGCTTTCCCGGTCGGAGAAATGTATCGCCGCGGATGGCTGGGGCCAAACCAGCGCGGGGTAAAGGAACTCCAACGCAACTCAAAGCGCCTGCTCAAGGCGTTCTTCGACACCCCCTTGGCGACTGGTCGCCGCCGCTATGCCCGAACCACGGAGCGACCGCACGAGGCGGCCTTGGTCGCCTGGGAAACACAACTCCTGCGTTCCGCCGTCACAGAGGCGGAATTTCCAAGATTTGCTCGCGACCGTATCGATGCAAAATGGCTCCGAAACCTTGTCAGGCTGAGCGGCGGGCGAACCGGCCTGCGCCAACTCCGCCAGCATCTCGCCGCGATCGGGTTGATCCTGCGCATCGAACGGGGGCTGCCTGGGATGTCAATCGATGCCGCCACAATGCGAGGACCAGATCAAAAGATGATCGTCGCACTAGGGTCCGGACCCAATAAGCGGATTCCCATTGCGGCCGTCATGTGATTCAATGCCTCGGTGAGGGAGGCGTTGGCAATGGCGGATTTCTTTTGGTTTTCGGACGAGCAGTGGGCGCGGATCGAGCCGTTGCTGCCAACGGGCTTGCGCGGCAAGCGGCGGGTCGATGATCGGCGGGTGCTTTCCGGGATCGTCCATGCCTTGCAAAGCGGCGGGCGCTGGGGCGATTGCCCGCCGGTCTATGGTCCCAAGAAGACGCTCTACAACCGCTTCGTACGCTGGGCCGAGCGCGGCATCTGGCAAGACATCTTCAGTGCGCTGGCCGGAGCCGAAGGCATCCCCGACCGGCTGTTCATCGACAGCACCTGCATCAAGGTCCACCGCACGGCAGGAGGCGCAAAAGGGGGGCCTTGGCCAATGGTATCGGCCAGACACGCGGCGGCCGGAACACCAAGCTCCACGCCATCTGCGACGTGAAGGGGCGACCCTGCGTCCTGCTCCTCACCCCCGGAAACGCGCACGATATGCGGGTCGCCAGGCAGTGCATCGCGGCCATGCCGCCGTCGGCCGAACTGGTCGGCGACAAGGGCTACGACAGCAACGATCTGCGCGACTGGCTGGCCTCGCGCGGCACCATGGCCGTCATCCCGTCCAGGAAAAACCGCAAGGTCCAGCTCGACTGCGATATGCAAATCTACAAGCAGCGCAACGTCATCGAGCGCATGTTCTGCCGCTTCAAGGACTGGCGCAGGGTCGCCACCCGCTTCGACCGCAACATCAAAACCTTCATGGCCACCATCGCCATCGCCGCTACCGTCATCTGGTGGCTCAAATGAGTCCGGACCCTAACCTTCCGCAAGCGGCGCGAAGAAGAATTCTGGTATGCGCTGTTGCACGCTATCGCGCATGCTCGCTTGCATGTCAGCCTGGGCGAATGGGACACGGTCTTTCACGACAATGACGCGCCCGCCCATGAACCGTGGCTGGCGGATGCCGATGTGTTCGCCCGCGAAGCGCTTGTTCCCTTGTCGGCGTGGTCCACTTGCCGATCGAAGACAAAACCGACCATGGGCGTCATCGCTGAAGACGCGAAGCGCTTGGGGGTGAGCCCCGCCGTTATCATTGGACGATTGCGCGCTGAACCAGTCACGCCCCCACTACCGCGCATGACCCTGCCCAAACGGGATGTCGCAAAGTTCCTGCGCGATTGATCGGCAGCGCCGGGAAGCTTGCATGTAGCAGCAAGACGACCCGGCCGCACAGCTAGAAGGTGACCGAAAGGCTCCCCACAACACCCGCCTTGGAGATGTTGCGCGTGCCCGCCAAAATATCCTTGTTGGTATCGACATAGCTCACGCCCAGCGCGAGGTTGCGCCAGGTATAGGTGGCGCCGACGCTCCAGTCGGTGTATTTCTGCCCGAACGTCAGATAGCTTTGCTCGAAACTGCGGCCGACATGGGCATTGAGCGCGATCGGGGTCTGCGGGATCCCGGCCGACAGGTCCCCGCCCCCAGATAGAGACTGTCTTCCTTGTTGATCCCAGCGAGCGACAGCGCCTGTTGTTTCGGCGCATAGATGACGCTGACCTTCCCGGTCACCGGGCCCAGCGTATGCGACAGCGAGCCATAGACTTCGTAAAAGTCGGAATACTGGAACGTCGAGTTCGGATAATGGTAATAGGTCACGCCAACATCGACCGTGGATTGGCCAATATTCCGCTTGTACCCGCCGACAAAGTCGAGTTCGGTGCCGTTGTCGGCGATATAGTCGTCAATCGACGACCCCCACACCGACGCGTAGAACCCTGACTTGTGGCTGATCGTTGCGGTCCCCTGGATCGCGGCCCTTCTGTTGGATTGAGAGATGCCGCGGAACCGGTAATCGGATATGACCGTCGCGCCGCCAGAAATTGTCACATCGGAGGGTGCATCGGTTTCTTCGGCATGGGCCGAAGATGCCGCCACTGCGATCGCAGCGGCGAGCGCGAGATTGAAGCTTTTCATGAACAAATCCTTTGTTACCTAAAGAATTTGTTCCTCTTGCGATCAAATTCCACCCTGTTTTCAGGGTCTGAATATCGAACGAATCACCCTTTGCACACCGTGCTGCACTGCACAACAGAAACTCGGCACGCCTAACATTCTTCGCTCGCCTGTTGCCATCCGGCAACAGGTTGCAGCGCACCGAGGTCGATACAACGTTGAAGCACCCAAAAAGGCGGGGAAGCGCGACCCTTGCCTCCCCATCAAGACCCGAGCCTGCGGGTGGCCCCGCGCACCTCGCAGGCGCGCGGGGCCCTAGCCTCGTCCTATTGAGGCGGTTGCGCATTCTCGGCGGGATCAGGCGCGGGGGCAGCGAGAATCTTGTCGCAACCCCGTCTTTCGGGGTTGGCGACACACTGTTGGCGCTTCCTTTCGGCGCGGATTTCCGCTCTGCGCTTTTGCCAGGCGATCCGCTTTTCCCTTTGCTGGCGGGTTTCGACCTGGAAACCCGGCGTGCCGGGCTTTTGCGCTGACGCTGGCGCCGCATCGATCTGCGGGATCAGCAAGGCGATGGCACCTGCATAGAGTATCCATTTCATTGTTCATTCCTTCATAAGCTCGAGTCAACGCGGCGATGGAGCAAATACCGCGTCATCAATTTCGCGCGGCATTGAAGCGCGCGACCGATTTCAGCTTATGAATTGAAGGCGGGCGGGTGAAGCAAAGGCGCGACGCTGATGCCCCTAAGCAGGGAGTTACGCATCGTCCGCTCGCCACAATCGGATCGATCATGCAACGGGAGGCCGATCTCGGGGGCAGTGAGGCCGATATTGGAGAAGCAGGAGGCGGCTGTAACGCAGCCCGCGCGCATCTTGCCGCACGGGATCCTGCCTTGTTCGGTCCGCAGAAATCCCTGGGCGCAGTCGGAAAGGACAGTTGGCGAAAGCGTCTGCGACTGCATCTGCGGCAAGCATGGGCCGCTCGCGTACGCAAGGCTGGCCGCCCCTAGACCAAGCACCATCACAATCGAAATGAGCAGTCTGAATAGTCCCTGCCGCATTATGCAAATATCGGCTTACGGCGCGCGATTGTCAATCGAACCCATGAGCGCCTCTGGGTGCAAGTGCTTCGACGATAGGGCACGCGCGAACTGTCCCCGTATTGCAAGCCGATACCAGTTCGAAGAGCACCTTTCGGAGCCGTTTAAGATCCGCAATTTTGGCATCGATCTCCTTTATCTTGCCGGAAGCCATGCTGTCGATGTCAGCGCAGGGCTGGTCTGGCCCATCGGCGAGCCTGAGCAATTCTCGGACCGCGTCGAGACCGAAGCCCAAGTTCCGGGCGCGGCGAATGAAGGACAAGCGGGCGAGATGCTCTTCGCCATAGGAGCGATAGTTTGACGCCGTGCGGGCCGGCGGGCTCAAAAGACCGATTTTTTCGTAAAAGCGCACGGTTTCGACCTTGGTGCCGGTTGCGCTCGCCAGTTCTCCTATTTTCATAGAACCTCCCTGCGGCTGTCTTCCGACATTTGAATTTCGGAACCAGAGAGTGTGTTCAGAATCGGACAGCCATCGAATGCGTCCAGATCGCAAGCCTCGATGGCCTGTGTGAGTGCTGCCTCCATCCGCCGGAGATCATAGAGGCGTGATCGAACGGCTGTCAGATTGGCCGATGCGATCTGCCGTGCGTCCAGGCATGATTTCTTGCTTATTGCCGCATCGGATTCCGACAATTCGAGCAAGGCCCGTATTTCTTCAATTGCAAAACCGAGCCCACGCGCACTTTTGATAAAGCGCAGACGATCAACGTCGGCACCCAAATAGATTCGGTATCGGCCTCGTCGCGCCGCACGAGGGATCAGCCCGATGCGTTCATAATAGCGGATCGTTTCGATGTTGCATCCGCTGTGCTGCGAAAGCGCACCGATCGCAAATCCGGGTTGGGCCATTTTCTTGTTCCGGGAAAAAGGTCTTGAGTCTGTAGCAGCTACAGACGGTAAGGGAGAATCACGAATTTCACAAGGAGAAGACCGTGGCCGATCAAATCGAGGGAGCGTCAGACAGGAATCAGAGACGCAGTGCGATACTGCTGACCGTTAGCGGCATGGCCTCTGCATTTAGCGTGGCCGCGTGCTGCGCCTTGCCGATCCTGTTGGCAACGACGGGCATCGGAACTGCCTGGCTCACGGGCATTGCGACCATTTCCGCACCTCATCGAAGCGCATTGATGATCGTCAGCCTGATTTCATTGCTTGCATCAGTGGCGCTGCTCTGGCGCATCCAGCAAAACGCCAGGCGATGCGGGGATACTTCGGTTTGCACACCGGTATGGCTGCGGTTCGGCATATTGCTTGGTGTGCTGTTCGGTGCTGCCTTGCTTGTTGCGGGCTATTCGTATGTCTAAGGTAGCGATCATTTTTCAATCCACCCTGACTTGCCCCCATTGCGGCAAGTCGAAGATCGAGACCATGCCGACAAATGCATGTTGGTACTTCTACGATTGCGCCGGTTGCGGGGCTGTCCTGCGTCCCTTGGCGGGCGATTGCTGCGTATTCTGCTCCTATGGCTCGGTGAAATGTCCGCCAATCCAGCAAGATAAAGCCTGCCAATCCAGCTAAGTGATATCGCTTGACCCTGTAGTTGCATCAGGGTGTAGATCGCTGTCCGACTCGGAATTTGTCGAGAAGGATTTAGGATGGCGAGCGATTGCTGCGGGAGCGAAACGGCCATGCCCGATCCGCGCGCGTGGCGGCGGCTTTGGGCGGCGCTCGGTGTGGTTGGCACAGAGAGTACCCGCCCCGATCCAAATGTCGCGTCGATCATGGCAGCGCTGGCACAAGCCGGCGAAGTTCAGCACTTCAGGCAAGCAACCCCGGCACACGGGGCGACAGCGGCATGACCTTTCTTATCACCCCGCTTATCTTCCTGGTCCATATCGCCGAGGAGTGGGCGCACTTCCCGGCTTGGGCCACGCGGCATTTTGGTGCCACCAGCCGTGCGTGGTATGTCTATTCACACATCTTCCTTATAGCCGCGACAGTCGGCATCTGCTTGATGGCCACCCTCGCGCCGACGAAGATCTGGATAATCCTGGCGGTAGCCGTGCAATTCGCATTGTTCACCAATGCAGTCTTTCATTTCATGACCTGGCGCATCTGGGGCGAATATTCACCTGGGCTTTATAGCGCGATGCTGCTGTTCGTGCCTGTAACGCTTTGGCAGTTCGCCGCCGTGCCGCTCGATGCCGGCGCCCTGGCAAAAACCCTTATTCTTGGCAGCATCATGGGAGGCCTTGCCGTTGCAAGCCTGTGGCTCAACATGAACATTGGCTGGAATTTTCGGGCCTGCGAAAGGGTTGGCTCCGCATAATGGTCGGGTTTCATTCCATCCCATTGCTGGCCAGGCTGGCAATCATTGTAGCCACATTGGTGCGCGGCATTGCAATCCGCCGTGCCACTGGCGACCGGCCGTGGGCGTTCGCTTCGGCCAAAGGTGTCCAGCGGATCGCGGGAGGCAGCTTTGCCCTTAGCGTCGCGGGACTGCTTGTTGCGGCCGCGCTTGCTCAGGAAGGGGTACCAATCGCCTGGGTAATATTGGCTGCCTCGTTTGCGCTCCTCGGTGCCGCGATTGTTATCTTCGCGCAAGTCCAGATGGGGCGAGCGTGGCGCATCGGCGTTCGTGCCGGCGACGCGCCACTATTTGTGTCGCACGGACTGTTCCGCTTCAGCCGTAATCCGATCTTTGTTGGGATGATCCTGGTTGGTATGGCGGCGGCCATCGTATCAGCAACTTGGTGGGTTTGGTTGGCCTTGGGCGTATTCGTCATGTCCTGCGCCGCACAGGTCCGCATCGAAGAGGCGCATCTGGAGGCGAGTTTCGGCGAACCCTACCGCGCGTTCCGGAAGCAGGTTCCGCGCTGGTTCGGACTTGGAGGGAAGAGATGAAACCGTCTCCGCGAATACGAGCCCAAAAACTGATTGCAGAAGCTGTGGCGGGTTTTGAAGCTGCAAGGGCCGCCAACGATGTGCCGGCAGCCTGGACCGCACTCGAACGCGCGCATATCCTTTCGCAACCCTATCTCGGACCACACCTCTCAACTCACTGGAAGATGCTTGGCTTTGCGACCCGCCAGCGGGACTGGCGCGAAGCCTCGGGACAGGTCCTTCGCCTGATCTTGGCGCCGCTCGGCGCGCTTACGGGTCGTATACCCGTTGGTAATACCGGCCGGTCGAATGTCAGCACATTTAAGGCCATGCGGATCCCGGATGATCTTCAATTGCAACTGAAAGAGCTCGGCAAGTGATTGTTGCGTTGCAGAACAGGAAAATGACTGCTAGCGGCCTACCCATGCGCTCGCGATTGTTCACCTTGTTGGTAGCATTCGCGGTTCTCTGGTGTGGCACTGGCGGACCGGCGTTAGCCTGTTCGCTGGTGGGGCCTGAGACTGTCCAGGTTGCGGTCGATGCTGTAGAACAGCTGACCCCGGCCAACCCGGACGACACAGATCGCCGTTCGAACCCGTCCGGACAGGCCGTTGCGCATCATCATTGCTGCACGGCGACATATGCGGCCGAAGCGCCGTTTGCGGCATTGCCCGTTTTGAAAGAGGCGCCGGTCGCGCCTGGAAGTTCCGCGGCCCTGACTTCGTTCGCGCAAGCGCCTCCGGTCCAACCCCCCTCAGCCTGACCTGACGACGTCGCGCGAGCGCACTTGCGTTCTTGCGCCTGTTTTTCAGGATCAGGGAATATCTTCATGCATATATCCATGCGCGCCGCCCTTATGGCGGGAGCGTTTCTAATCACCGGGGCCGCTGCTGGAGCGGAACCGATCTCGTTGGCCCAGGCGCTTTCGCAAGGGATTGAGCAGTCGCCGCGCATTGCGCAGGCCAAGGCCCAGGCCGATGCTGCCGAAGCTCGTGCCCAGCAGGCGGGCGTCAGCCCCAATCCTGAAATAGGGCTGCAGGTCGAAAATTTCGGAGGTTCCGGTCCTTATCGGAATTTTCGGTCAACCGAGACCACCCTGGCACTCAGCCAGCGGCTCGAGATGGGAGGCAAGCGCAGCGCGCGCGTCGAGGTCGCGCGGGCCGAGCGCGACTTTGCCTTTCTGGCTTATAGCCGCGCGCAGGCCGATCTGGCGCGCGACATTCGCATTGCGCACGCCGAGCTGCGGGCAACCGAGGATCGCGCGGTGCTTGCAAGAGACAATGTCGGGCGGGCGCAAGAGCTGGCGCGCACCGCCGGGATGCTGGTTGAAGCCGGACGCGACCCGCCGCTCCGCAAACTAAGGGCCGACGCCCTGCTCGCCGAGGCGCGCGCCGAGGAAGCACGGACTTTCGCCGATCTGCTCGCGGCAAGGCGGCTGTTGGCAACGCTGATCGGGAGCGCCGATCCGGAACTTTCCGCCGGAGACGCATCAAGCGACGTGGCCCCCGCCGAAATCGCGCATGATGTATCCGGCCTCGACGAAAAGCTGAGCGAAGCCGAACGCGACGCTTCGCGCGCGCGGATCAGACTCGCCCAAGCAACGGCCGTACCCGATATCACCGCGAGCGCCGGTGTGCGGCGCTTCGCCGAAGGGCGCGAGACGGCGGTGATCGCCGGGTTCTCGATCCCGCTTCCGATCCGCGATCGCAATCGGGGCGGCATAGCTGCTGCGCAGTCTGACAGCATCGCGGCCGAAGCCGGGCTTGCCCAGACCCGACTGGATGCCCGGCGGGCACGGCACGATGCCCAACTCGCGCTCGATGCGGCCCAGACCAGGGTGGAAGCACTGACCGGACCAGGCGCGACCCAGGCAGAAGAAGCGTTGCGGATCGCGCGGGCCGGCTATGCCGCCGGCAAATTCTCGCTCGTTGAACTCATCGATGCGCAACAGGCCTACAATTCGGCGAAGCTCGCGCTGATCGAGGCACGCCTCGATCGCGCCAAAGCTCTTGCCGCACTCATCCGCGCCAACGCGCAATAAAGGATCTGATCTATGGACTATCAAGACAACAACGACAGGAAACGCCTGCTGATCGGGGCTGCAATTGGTGGGCTCGTGCTTGGCGGCGGCGGCGTGATGCTGGGCCGAACGGTGTTCGCTCCCGCCGCCTCGACGGCACCTGCAATGGCCGAAGGCGAGAAGCCCAAGGAGGAAGGTCATGTCGAAGGGCTGGTCGAAATGGATGCCAAGCGCGCCGAAGCCGCCGGGATCGTTACCGGGGTAGCCCAGGCCGGCACACTGGGCGGGGAAATCCTCGCGCAGGGCGTGGTTGCGGCGTCGCCCGATGGTGAAGCGGTCCTAACGGCTCGCGCCGATGGTGCAATCGTACGCATTACCAAGCGATTGGGCGATGCGGTTGCTGCCGGTGAGTCGATTGCTGCCCTCGAAAGCCGCGATGCGGCTGCAATTTCGGCGGAACGCAGTTCGGCGGTCGCCAAGGCGGCGCTTGCCCGCTCGACTTTTGCCCGCGAAAAGCGACTGTTCGATGCGAAGGTTACCGCGCGGCAAGACCTTGAAGCTGCCCAGGCCGCAATGGCCGAAGCAGAAGCCGAGCTGCGTCGTACGGAGTCGGCGGCGAGCGCCGCAAAAGTGTCGGGCGACGGCCGGTTGCTGGCGGTTACCAGCCTGATTTCCGGACGGATAACGAAATCGGATGCACGGCTTGGCGCCTATGTGGCGGCGGGAACCGAGCTGTTCCGGGTGGCCGATCCGCGCAAGATTCAGGTCAACGCATCGGTCCTTCCGGCGGATGCGCGCCGGATCAAGCCGGGCGACCGGGCCGTGATCGAGCTTCTGGGTGGCGAGACGGTCTCTGCGACTGTTCGCTCCGCAACGCCGGGGCTAGATCCTGCAAGCAAGGTCGCGACGATTGTCCTCACGCCGGACAGCGTTACCGATTTGACTCCGGGACAGGGTTTGCGGGTCCGGATCACCCCGCAAGGAGGCGCCTCGACGACCACGATCAGCCTGCCGGAAGAAGCCGTCCAGACGGTCGAAGGCCGCGAAGTTGTCTTCGTCAAAACGGCCAAGGGCTTCCAGGCGACGCCTGTCGTCACGGGGCAACGCGGAAGCGGGCGCATCAACATCGTCGATGGTCTCAAGCCCGGGGCCGTCGTGGTGACCAAGGGAGCATTCCTGCTCAAGGCCGAGATCGGCAAGAGCGCGGCGGAGCATTGAGATGATCGAAAAACTTCTCGATGCGGCGATCCGCTTCCGCTGGGGCGTGGTCATCCTCACCCTGATCATTTCCGCTTACGGCCTGACGCAGTTGCTAAAACTGCCGATCGACGCGGTGCCGGATATCACCAACAAGCAGGTTCAGATCAACACCGTTCAACCCAATCTTGGCCCGCTCGATATCGAGCGGCTGGTTACATTCCCGATTGAAACCGCAATGGCCGGAATTCCCGGGCTGCAATCCTCGCGCTCGATTTCGCGCAACGGCTTCAGCCAGGTCACGGTCGTCTTTAAAGATCACACTGATCTCTATTTTGCCCGCCAGCAGGTTGCCGAAAGGCTCAACCAGGCGAAGGGTACGCTCCCTGCGGGCACCGAACCACAGATGGGTCCGGTTTCGACCGGCCTTGGCGAAGTCCTCATGTATGAGGTCGATTTCGAAAAGCCGGGGACCAAGGCGGCACCTGTAGTCGCGGGCAAGCCGGGGCCTCAGCCCGACGGCTCGTTCATGACGCCCGCCGGGGAGATCTTGCGGGACGATGTCGCAAAGCTGGGCTATCTGCGCACCGTTCAGGACTGGGTCATCCGACCGCAGCTGAAGACAGTGTCAGGCATAGCAGGCATCGACAGCATCGGTGGTTACGAAAAGCAGTTTGTCGTTCAGCCCGATGCTTCGAAGCTGGCGACCTACGGTATCTCGTTCTCCGAACTTGCCGACGCGCTGAAACGTGCCAATATTTCGGTTGGAGCCAACTTCGTCGAGCGCGGCGGCGAGGCATTTCTGGTTCGTGCCGACGGGCGCATCCGCACGCTCGATGAAATAGGGCGTGCTACCGTCGCCAGTCGCGGGGGTGTCCCCGTGGCAGTCCGCGATGTGGCTACCGTCCAGATCGGCGGCGAACTGCGCACGGGTTCCGCATCAACCAACGGTCACGAGATCGTCGTGGGCACGGCGCTGATGCTGGCGGGCGGCAACAGCCGCATCGTCGCTTCGGCGGTGGCGGAGCGGCTGAACGAAGTTGCAAAGTCCCTGCCGCCGGGCATCAAGGTTCAGACCGTGCTCGACCGTTCGGTACTCGTCGATGCGACGATCGGTACGGTCGAGAAGAACCTGCTTGAGGGCGCAATCCTCGTTGCGGCGGTTTTGTTCTGGTTGCTCGGCAATTTCCGAGCAGCGCTGATTGCGACGCTCGTCATTCCCATATCCTTCCTGATCATGGGAACGGGGATGAATTTAACCGGCACTTCGGGCAATCTGATGAGCCTTGGCGCGCTGGACTTCGGGCTGATCGTCGATGGTTCGATTATTATCATCGAGAACTGTCTGCGGCGGTTGGCTGAGCGACAGCACCACGAAGGCCGCCTGCTGAGTTTGAACGAGCGGCTGCACGAGGTGTTCGAGGCATCGCGCGAGATGGTGAAGCCGACACTTTATGGTCAGGCGATCATCTTCCTGGTGTTCGTGCCACTGCTTACCTTCACCGGGGTTGAAGGCAAGACCTTCTCGCCGATGGCGATTACAGTGATGCTGGCGCTTGCCGGCGCGTTCATTGCTTCGTTGACTTTCGTGCCGGCGACGGTCGCCTTGCTCATTCGCGGCGAGGTTGCCGAGAAAGAAGTGAAGGCGATCGCGTGGACGAAGGAACGGTACGAACCGGTTCTGAAGCGCGTCATAGCCCGCCCCTGGCCTTGGATCTGCGCAGGTGGCAGCACCTTTGCCGCCGCCATCCTCGTGTTCACGATGCTCGGGAGCGAGTTCATTCCCGTGCTGGGCGAGGGCAACCTCGCGATGCAGGCGCTTCGCATTCCATCGACATCGCTCAACACATCGCAAGCGATGCAGATGAAGGTCGAAAAGGCTGTGGCTTCGCTCCCCGAGGTTAAACTCATTTACTCGAAAACCGGCACGGCGGAGGTTGCAAGCGATCCGATGCCGCCCAATGCGTCCGACACATTCATCATTCTCAAGCCTAAGGATGAATGGCCCGATGGCGTCGAGACGAAAGACGATGTCATCGAGCGGGTTGAAGCAAAACTGAAACCGCTTGTCGGCAACGCCTTCGAGATCAGCCAGCCGATCCAGCTGCGCTTCAACGAACTGATTGCTGGCGTCCGGGGCGATATCGCGATCAAGCTTTATGGCGACAATCTCGATGAAATGGGCCGGGTCGCGCAGCAGGTCGCGGGGGTTCTCAATACCGTGCCGGGGGCTGCCGACGTCAAGGTCGAGCAGACCGCCGGTTTCCCGGTCCTCGACGTCAAGTTCGACCGTGATGCCATCGCGCGTTACGGCCTGACGCTTCAGGATGTCAGCGACACCGTTGCGGCCGCGCTGGGCGGTCGCGAAGCAGGCATCGTGTTCGAAGGCGACCGTCGCTACGACATCGTTGTCCGTCTCGACCGCGCCACCCGCGACAATCTCGATGCGGTCGGGGCACTGCCGGTGCTGCTGCCGGGCGAAGGAGGGGCAAGAGCATCGGTTCCACTCCGCGAGGTTGCCCAATTCGGCTTTTCCGAAGGTTTGAATCAGGTCAGCCGCGAGAATGGCAAGCGCCGCGTGGTCGTCCAGGCCAATGTTCGCGGCAATGATCTTGGCTCGTTCGTCGCGGAAGCGCAGCAAAAGGTCGCAAGTCAGGTGAAACTGCCCATTGGCAGCTTCATCGAATGGGGTGGCCAGTTCGAAAATCTTCAGGCGGCATCGGCCCGGCTGTCGGTGGTGATCCCGGTCATCTTCGCTGCGATCTTCGGCATATTGTTCATGGCGCTAGGCGGCGTCAGGCAGGCAATCGCGGTCTATTCGGCGATTCCGCTTGCGCTCGCGGGAGGTGTGTTCTCGCTGCTCCTGACGGGATTGCCCTTCTCCGTGTCGGCGGCGGTCGGCTTCATCGTTTTGTCGGGCGTGACCGTGCTCAACGGCCTTGTGGTGATGACAAGCATCAACCAGCGGATCGACGAGGGCAAAGCGGTCGATGTCGCAATCGCCGAGGGCACGATGGAACGTGTCCGTGCGGTGTTGATGACGGGTATCGTGCCCGCCATCGGCTTCGTGCCGATGGCCTTGGCGACGGGAACCGGAGCCGAGGTGCAAAAACCGCTCGCCATCGTGGTCATCGGCGGTCTGATCACATCGACGCTGCTTACTCTGTTTGTGTTGCCAGCAATCAGCCACCTGCTGCTGCGCGGCAGGCATAAGGTGCATGTGCCTGGCGACTATACCGACGTCAGCCCACTTGGCGAACAACTACCCGCAAAATGAAAGGGAGAGGGATCATGCGCAATCTTGCTGTGATCGTGGCCGGGGCGCTTGCCGTCCCGGCGCCCGCGCAGACTTTTGGCCCACCCCACCTCCCGGGTGTCTGGAGTCTGGGTGAAACACGAAATTGCGAGGCTGGCCCCGCCTGGGTGTTCATGGCCGATGGCTACTACGCTGAACTCCAACTGCCCGATGGCAGGCCCTCTGCCACCGGGCTGTGGAAGGATGAGGGCAAGGCCATCGCCTACACCCATAGCCACATGCCCTATCCGGACATGTTGACGCCCAACGCGCTGAAACGTCTCACCGTCGAGGAACGCACTGCCGACAGATTGGTGACACGCAATTTACAGGGCGTCCTGCGCGTTTTCCATCGTTGTCCGGAAGGAGCGTTGAAGGCCAACTCTGCGCAGAGCGAGCATTGATATGAGCGCGGGTCACCTTCACAGTGGCGGTGAGCTAGGTACGCGCAGGACGCTATTTGAAAGCGATGGGCTTCGGACGTTTCTGCTAGCCTGTGTTTGCGCTGCCCTTGCTTACGGAGTTGCCTGGCTATCTCCCGGATATGCGCAGCTTGCCTATGGGCTTGGCGCCGGTATCGCTGTCGTTCCGTTTGCGCTTACAGCAGTTCGCAAGTCGCTGCGCGGGCAGCCCTTCAGCATTGAAACGCTGGTAACCATCGCCGTCCTCGGTGCCTTGCCGATCGGGGCCGGGGCTGAGGCGGTGGTGGTGGTTGCACTGTTTTCGCTTGGCGAGTTGCTTGAGGGATTTGCGGCGGCCCGCGCGAGTTCGGGCCTGCGCGCCCTCGCCGAGCTGCTGCCGTCCGAGGCCGTCATAGAGGAGAATGGCGTGCGCAAGACAATCGGCGCAGCCGACCTTCGCGTCGGCATGATCCTGCTGGTCTCTGCCGGCGACAGGCTGGCGGCCGATGGCAGGATTGTTTCGGGAGAATCTGAACTCAACGAGGCCGCGATCACCGGCGAATCGCGTCCCGTTGCGAAAGGCGAAGGCAGCGAGGTCTTCGCGGGCAGCATCAATGGCGACGGAAGCCTCAGAATCGAGGTCACCAAGGATTCGGCGAATAGCGTCGTCGCCCGCATCGGCGATCTGGTTGCAGAAGCCCAGGCGACAACGGCACCCACCGCGCGATTCATCGACAGTTTCAGCAATTGGTACACTCCAGCCGCCATAGTCCTAGCGGCATTGATCGCCATCGTGCCGCCTTTAGGGTTTGGAGGCGAATGGCCGGTCTGGATCTACCGGGCATTGACCGTGTTGTTGATTGCCTGTCCCTGCGCGCTTGTCCTTTCAACCCCTGCCGCAATCGCAACCGGCATCGCCACCGCCGCGCGTTACGGCATCCTCATCAAGAGCGGTGCCGCCCTCGAAATGCTCGCGCGCATCCGCATCGCAGCCTTCGACAAAACCGGCACGCTGACGTTGGGACACCCCGTCGTTACCAATGTCGAGGGCCAGGAGGCCGAAATCCTCCGGCTAGCCGCTTCGGTCGAAAGCGGTCTGTCGCATCCGGTTGCGCGCGCCGTTGTAGCCGAGGCCCTGCGACGGGGCATCGCCCTCAGGCACGCCGAGGATGTGCGCATCCGTCAGGGCGAAGGCGTCGAAGGCAAGGTCGAAGGCCTCGCCGTCGCGATTCTCAGCCCGCGGGCCGCGCCCTCGCTCGAGCCCGTCAAGGCGGCACGGGTCGAGGCTTATGAACGCGAAGGAAAGACGGTCGCCATCGTCGTCGTCGATGGGCAAACATGGGGCATCATCGCAAGCCGTGACGAAGCACGCGACGATGCCAAACCGGCTATTGCCGAAATGTCGCGGCTTGGGATCCGATCGCTGATGCTGAGCGGCGACAATCAGCGGACTGCCTTGGCGATTGCCACCCCCCTCGGGATGGAAGCGGCAGGCGAACTCATGCCGTCGGACAAGCTCTTGCGGATCGATGCCATGAAGGCAGAGGCGCCGGTCCTAATGGTCGGCGACGGCGTCAACGACGCCCCGGCCCTCGCGAAAGCCTCGATCGGCCTGGCCATGGGTGGAGGCACCGACGTCGCCATCGAGACAGCGGATGTCGGCCTCCTTCGCGACCGTCTGCTCGGTGTTCCCGACGCGATTCGCCTTGCGAGATCCACGCACAGGACGATCGTGATCAACATCGCCATCGCGGTCGGCTTGAAACTTGTCTTTCTTGTGCTGGCGGTATTCGGGCTGACCAATTTGTGGGCGGCGATCATCGCCGACACGGGGGCCACTATACTCGTGACACTGAACGCGCTCCTCTTGTTCTGGACGTTCAAACCGCTTCCCGAACCAGCGCGCGCGCGCAAACTCAAAAGCGCCTGACATGGGTGCGGGACACAGCCACGCCGATGAAGGCCACGGAACGCAAGGCCACGATCACACTGCGGGCGCAAACACACGGAGCCTCGCGATCGCGCTCGCACTCACAGGCAGCTTTCTCATTGCCGAGGTGTCGGGCGCCTTGTGGTTCAACAGCCTCGCGCTGCTTTCCGATGCCGCCCATATGTTCACCGACGCCGCGGCCCTAGCTATCGCGCTGGTTGCAGTGCGGATCGGCCAGCGTTCGGCGGATGCACAGCGCTCCTATGGCTATCGGCGCTTTGAAATCCTCGCTGCCGCATTCAACGCCGTCCTGCTGTTCGTCGTCGCCGGCTATGTCCTCTTCGAAGGCATCTCGCGTTTTTTCGCTCCCAGTCCGGTAGAATCGGTGGGCATGCTGATCGTCGCTTCCATCGGCCTGCTGGCAAATCTTGCATCGATGCGGATCCTCGCCGGCGGCAAGGATGCCAGCCTGAACGTCAAAGGAGCATATCTCGAGGTCTGGGCCGACATGCTCGGTTCGCTCGGGGTTATCGCTGCCGCGGTCGCCATCTATTTCACCCGCCTCTCTTGGATCGATCCGCTTGTCGCGATTGCGATCGGGCTCTGGGTCCTGCCGCGAACCTGGGCGCTGCTACGCGATACGACGCATATTCTGTTGCAAGGCGTCCCGCGCGGGTTCGACCTCGACGCCATCCGTACCGAGATCAACACCATCGACGGTGTTGCCGATGTCCACGATCTGCATCTCTGGTCTGTAGCGGGCGACGATGCGAGCTTGACCGCGCACGTAGTTCTAGAATGGCGCGCTGAAGGCCATGCGACCCGCATCGAGGTCGCAGCGATGCTCGAACGGCGCTTCAGGATCCATCACACTACGATCCAGACCGAAATCGAGCCCTGCAAAGACGCGGAGGCTCTCCATGCCTAGCGCGAGCCCCCCGCCGTGGCGCGCGCCGGCCTCGCACTCGCCTCTTCCTTTCGGTCCTCGCTCGGCGTCTTGCCTTAGGCTTCCGCTTCAGAAGAAGCCCTGGGACGTCGCGCGCACGGACCGCGCCGTGGGCGCTGGCTCGCCCCTGCCACGCCCACGGCGACACCATGCCGGCCACAAGGGAAATTCCCCAGGGCCATTCGCCGCCGTCCCAATGCACCGTCGCTCCACTTGCCGAACAAACCTCAAGGAGATGGGAATGACACAGGCATCATCAGAATCTGGAACCGGCATGTTGTGCCCGGCTTGCAGAATCCCGCTGACCATGTCCGAACGGCAGGGCGTGGAAATCGACTATTGTTCGCAATGCCGCGGGGTCTGGCTCGACAGGGGCGAACTCGACAAGATCATCGAGCGCAGCGAAGCGAAATCGCCCGGACCCGAGCGCTCGAGTGGCCGTGAAGATTATGGGCGCGGCCGGCACGGCGATGAGTATCGCGGCCGCGGGCACCACGGTCGCCGCAAGGGCTTTCTTTCAGAACTTTTCGATTGATGTGAATCAGCCGCGCGGCGCCGGTCGCGCGGGCCAGGAGGATGCCATGTGCATATCGACTAGAGCTGCGACGGTCATGATCGTGCTCATGACCCCCAGTGTCGCTCAAGCGGATACTCTGCAGGAAGCCTTAGCCGAGGCTTACCAAACCAACCCCACCCTTACGGCGGCGCGGGCCGCATTGCGGGCAACCGACGAGGGCGTGCCCATCGCCTTGGCGGCGGGTCGGCCGACCATCAGTGCGACCGCCGATTATCAAGAGTTCCTTGTGCGTTCGGCCAACAGCTTTTCTGCCCCGCTCAGGGCGGCAAATGCCGGTGCTAACGTCAGTTTTCCGATTTTTCAGGGAGGACGCGTCAAGAATTCCGTCAAGGCAGCCGATGCGCGGGTTCTTGCTGGTAGAGCCGCTTTGCGCTCAACCGAGGCAGATGTTTTTACCGCGATCGTATCGGTCTACATGGATGTCCTGCGCGACACTGCAATCGTCGAGCTGAACAGCCGAAACGTTGTCGTGCTTTCGACCAATCTTCAGGCGTCTCGCGACCGGTTTGAGGTGGGCGATCTCACCAGGACCGATGTCGCGCAATCCGAAGCGCGTCTTCAGGTGGCAAAAGGCCAGCTTGAGCTGGTGCGATCCCAACTCGACGCCAGTCTTGAAAATTACCTGCGGTTTGTCGGAATCCCCGCCCGGAATCTGGAGCAACCGGAAGAATTGCAAGCCTTGCCGCCCACAGCGGACGACGCTCTGTTGGTTGCCCTCGATAACAATCCCCAACTCGAAGCCGCAAAGGCAGACGTGAAAGCAGCGCGGTTCGACATCAAGGTCGCCGGAGCGACGCGCCTGCCGCGGCTTTCAGCGGTCGCTTCAGGAACCTATAACAACTATCTTGGAACGCTCGGAAGCACACTCCCGGGCCGCGCCTTTCAGCAGCAGCAATCTTCTGCCACGATCGGCCTTTCTGCAAGCATCCCGCTTTACCAGGGCGGGCTACCGGCGGCGCAGATTCGGCGAAGCCAGGCCCTGCTCGGTCAGACCCTCGAGCAGGAGATCTTTGTCGAACGACGCATCGTTGCCGATACCCGCGCCGCCTTTTCGAGATACCGCGCGACGCAGACGGTCATCCTTTCTGCGCAGGCCGCAGTGTCGGCCAACGAGCTGGCACTCGAAGGAGTGCGCGCGGAGAACACAGTCGGCAACCGAAATGTCCTCGACGTGCTCAATGCGGAACAGGAACTGCTCAACAGCAGGGTGCAGCTCGTAACGGCAC
>Ga0073923_1000022_pt1 | contig 39051 bp, 45 predicted proteins | sample GWRWT4_1June14_FD_70956 | JGI IMG/M metagenome (GOLD analysis project Ga0073923, IMG submission 70956) | Sand microcosm microbial communities from a hyporheic zone in Columbia River, Washington, USA - GW-RW T4_10-June-14 | ecosystem: Engineered > Artificial ecosystem > Sand microcosm >... | reverse complement strand
CCAAAGCTTTCGAGCAGCTTCATGCGCTCCTGCCAACCGCGCACGCCGCGTGGACCGGTGAAGCCGGACGCGTAAGGCAGATCAGTTGAACGCCCGAGCCGGACGAAGCCATTATCCCAGGTCGCACAGAAAAGCGCGAAATAGGTCTGTCCCAGCGGCTTGCCCTTGGAAAGTTCGTCGAGGGCGCGCATCAGGAGGGGCATCGTCTTCGGAACGGTCGCAAAACCGTGATGCTTGGTGCGATCCCAGATCCGCTCGCCCGCGTCCTCGAAGTAGGTGTCACGGAGTTCGATGTCCTTGGAGCGTACCGCTTTCCCTTTCAGTGTTGTTGCCATCTCATAGTCCTTAGTTGATGTGATGGAATGCTTATCTCACAGAAAAAGACGAAAAAACAGTGACATACGGAAGGCGTGTTGGAGGCAAGGCGACATCGAATCGGCGCGAAGATCCTAGCAGAGCGCCTTATATGAGTCACAGAATTGTGCGTATTGTACGTCGTCCACGGCAAAGCCTACTTGAAAATCAGAGTGTTTCCCGTGGGTTAGGCGAGATCGATATGTGCTCCGGGTGCTATGGTGCTACATTGTCCTGACATGTGCTCCGCTGTGCTCCAGTCGGGGGATCAGCAAGGGGGGACACCTAGTTGCGTTTGGGACGTTTATCGTCCATATTGCTGATATGAAGACAGCTGTGACCCCCGCGCGCCGCAAGGGCCGAAAGGTGATCGCCTCACAAGGTGGTGAACGTGTTGCGGTCACGCGCCTCGCGGGAATGCTCAACAGGTCTCGCGGGACGAAGGCGCACCATGCCGTGCAGATCATCGACGCAAATGGTCAGCATATGGACCTGCCTGGCCCGCTCGCGGATGTGATGGCGCATGCGGCGGCGCTTCTGGCCGAGGGTTTGAGCGTTTCGGTGGTCGCCGAGGCCGAGATGTTGAGCACGCAGGATGCTGCCACGCTTCTGAATGTTTCGCGGCAATATGTCGTGCGGCTTGTCGATCGCGGTAAATTGCCGGCGGTCAAGGTCGGGAGCCATCGTCGTTTACGCGCACGGGATGTGGAGGCTTATAAAGCCGAGCGCGACACCGATCGCGATACAGCGCTCGATCGACTGGCAGCGATGACCGAGGAAATGGGCGGCTACGGTCTCGGACGGTAAGCCATATTCGGTCCGCAGTGCGCTTGGGGGAAAGAACAGCGTGACCCTGTCGAACTTTCTCAACCTCGACGAGGCTGAACTCGACAAGCATGTCTATCGGATCATGCCGCAGAACTTCGTGATCGCGCTCTTCACCGAACGGAAGAATGTGCTGAGCCAGGTTCACAACTGGAAAGACAAGTTCGAGAATTTTCAACTCAAGATGGGCGGCATCCTCGATGGCGAACGCTTCGAGTTCGGCTTCAAAAATGATTTCGTCGGCCAGTGCTGGACGACCGATAGCCTCTCCGAAGCTATGTGGGGCATATATGCCAATGATCCCGCGGCGCGGTATCTTCGCATTCGATCGACGCCGCGCAGGCTTCTCTCATGTCTACAAGCGGCACACCTGGCGATGCCCCAAGACACCTGCTTCATCGGGAAGGTTGAATATAAGCGGGAGAGTGAACTGAAGGCTTTTGTCGAGAATGGCCGCCAGCTTGATCTCGGCGCACGCCGGTTTGCAGAAGCGCTGCTGCTCAAGCGGCACGCCTTCAGACATGAAAGCGAGGTGCGGCTTCTCTATTTCGGGGACGCCGCAACCTTCGATGACAAGGGGCTTTACCGCTATGAGGTCGATCCTCATGCGATAATCACACAGATTATGGCGGATCCCAATCGGGATCGGGCGAACTGGCTGACCGACAAGGCGGCGATAGCCAAGGCCACGGGCTTCGCAGGTGAGATCAAGCGCTCGAAGATCTATGATGCGCCGGATTGGGATCTTCCCAAATTCATGTCTTAACCAGCGATCAAAGCCGTTTTTCATGATACCCGCTCTGGGCCTGCCGGTCGCAATGCTGGCTCGTGCGAGGGCCGCACTAAGCGAAGGGGGATATCTTCAAAGAGCGAGCCGAGCCTGAATGGTCTTTCTCGTCGGCGACTTCCCGCCGATCTCCTCGATTTCGAATATCCGCGCAGGCGGCGTTACCAGTAGATCGATCTCGGGCGCGACCCCATCGAGCCAGTCCTTGACCTCGCGGCGTAGGATATCCACGCCAGACTTGCGGTGCGCTAAGCGGTTAGGTGACGTCCGCTATACCGATTTACGCTCACAAAAGGAGACCTACTGGACCGTTCGAAATCCAAGGCATTCGCAGTTGGGGAAGTCCTCCAAAAACACCGCTTGAGCGGTCTTGGGCTTCCCTGCGGGCGGCGCCCGCAGCTTCGGCCTGACGGCCGGGAGGGAAGGGGGGTGGGAAGAGAGTGATCGAACAAGGGGTTCGGTCGCAATCGATCCACCTAGGAGAACGTCCATGAACATTGGTGAAATCCGCAAGAACGCCAACGGCCAGCTAATCGGCTCTGTCGAAACGCTCACCATCACGCGCACCATCGGCCTCAGGCCGGTGACCTCCAGCAACCCGCGCGCGCCCCGCTACGAGATCGTCGCGCTCAACGACCAGCGCCGCTGGGTGATCGTCGGCGCGCTCTTCGAGCTCTCCTCGAACTCGACCGGCGAAAGCTTCTACCAGGGCAAGATCGACGACCCGTCGATGGCGCAGCCGCTCTACATCGCCGCTTTCCCGCGCGAGGATGGCACCATGGCGGTGGCCTGGCAGCGTCCGCGCCGCCGCAACAGCCAGCTCGGTTCGGCCGAATACGGCGAGAGCGACATGTTCCCGGCTGACGATACCGGCGGCGACCGCAGCGAGGAACAGGCCGGTGACGGCCTGGGTGACAGCACCGCGACCCCGCCCGCCAAGCGCGGCCGGGCGGGTGCCAAGGACGGCGCCGAACACGATGGCGCGTTGCCGCCGCTCGTCGACGCCTGATCGGCAATCCCAACTCCAACCGGCGGGGACCCCAAGCGGGTCCCCGTCCTCGTGCAAAGGCCGCGGATGAGCCCCCCCGCGCGGCCTGAGGCGGAACGCCGGCACTGCCCCCCGCCCGGCGTTCCGCCTCTTCATTTGCATGGGGATACCCGGAGACCAGACATGCTGACCGACAGTGAACGCTTCGCCTTCACCACCCGGCGCCACCACGCCTTTGCCAGCACCGGCAATGCCTACGACGCGGTCCAGTGCGACGACGCCATCCGCACCGGAGACACGCTGGTCGTACTTGCCGAGGAGGTGGTCGGCGTGGCCATGACCTGGCCCTTTGCGGTGACGCAGGCGCACGGACACCTCCATGCCCTATCCGCCCCGCGCGAGGGTGAGACGCTCGCGGTTCTCGCCTGTTCGCTCCACGTCAGCGCGGCCGACTTCGAACACGCCGCCGAGATAGCCCGGCGTTTCCGATTTCTGCTCGATCCGCAGATCGAGGCGCTGCTGGCCCGCCCGGCGGGCTGAGCAGGTGCGTGTCAGAGCGGCAGGGTCGATTGCTCAGGTGACGGCACCCTCGCCGGCGCATCGACCGCGTCGGCGATCACCCGCGCGAGTTCAAGCGCGGCGTCCTCGCGTAGGCAGGAGCTTGGGGTCGTGATCCCGACCCGCGCCCAGCCCGGGGCGTCCAGGATCGCATGAGCGACAGCAGACGTATCGATTCGTTTCATGCCTTAAAGAGAACATACAAGGAACATATTTGCAAGGTGGCTGGTGCCGCCGCTCGTCCCGATTGACAGGGCAGGGCGGTCCGCCGAGCATCGGCGCATGTGCAACTTGTACCGCATGACCAAGGCCCCTGCGGAAATCGCGCGGCTGTTCGGCGCGCGGGGTAGTGCGGGCGCGAACTTCGCGGCCGAAGTCTACCCAGGCTATCCCGGCCTGGTTGTCGCCGAAGGCGAAACGCGGGTCATGACCTGGGGCTTCCCGCTTGTCCTTAAAGGCAAGAACGGACAGCCGCTGAGGCCCAAGCCGGTCAACAATGCGCGCGAAGACAAGCTTGGCACTTCGTTCTGGCGGCCGAGCTTCGAGCGCCGGCGCTGTCTGATCCCGGTGACCGCCTGGGCCGAGGCCGAGGGCATCAAGGGCCAGATGACCCGAACCTGGTACTCGCTGGCGGGCGAGGAGGTCTTTGCCGTCGCCGGGCTGTGGCGCCCGACCGAGGAATGGGGCGCGGCCTATTCGATGGTCATGGTAGATGGCTGCCCGCAGATGGCCGAGGTACACGACCGCATGCCCGTCGTCCTCGCCCGAGAAAGCTGGGAGCAATGGCTCGCGGGTACGCCCGCCGAAGCCTTCGCGCTGTGCCAGACCTGTTCCAGTGAACTCGCCGTCGATCGCACAGCCGAGCGCTGGGGGGCAGGGAGGCCCGCTGCGTCGTCAGGCTGAGGGGAGGGGGGCTTCGCCGGTCGGATCAGACCCAAGCGAAAGGACCAAGCCCATGGGCGACCGAGCCCCCGTTCACATCACCATCGGCGGCGCACTGCCGCGCGAACATCTCGAAACCTTCGCGGCGCACGCGGGCGACTATGACCTGCGCACCGAATGGGACGGCGAACCCTTCGATCCCGCGGTCCTGCCCGACGGAGAGCCGCTCGAGCTCTACGGCACCGAGCTCAATGGCGGGCAGATTCCGGAGATCGACGCCTTCTGCGCCGAGCACGGTCTGCCGTTCCGCCGCTGGTCGGGCGGCTGCCTTGGCGCCTACCTCCCCGAAATCATCCTGTTCGACGGGCAAGGCGCGATGCGCGACTACACGGCGAGCGAGGACGAAAACGTCCTCTTCCCGCCGTCGTGGATCAACAGCTTCACGCGGCTGCGCGAGCTCAAACGCGAGATGGCCCGCGCCGAGCTGACCATCCCGGCCTTCGTGGTGACCGGAGGTGCGAGCGATGACCGCAGCTGATGGGGCCCTGCTGGCCGCCTCGCGCGAGGCAGTGCTCGCCCGCTTCCCGCTATCGCGGGTGAGCGAGGCCTTCTTCGACGACATGCTCGGCGTCCTGCCGCCGGCGCACATCGCGGGCGTACCGGGCTTCTTCGTCACCGAGGCGGTGAGCGAAGACATCCACGCCCAGTTCGTCCATGCGGGCGGCCGCTTCTACGGCGGCTATGTGGGGCTCAAGGATCGCACGGGCCTTATTACCCATGCGCGCATCGCCGAGTTCGAGGCAGCGCATCCGGACGCGGTGGAACTCACCTGGTATCCCGACGCCTGCGAGGAGGCAGCGCGATGAGCCGGCACCGGATCCTCGAACTCGGCGCCGGTCCCGCCGACGAGCCCTGCGCGCAGCTCGGGCAATGCGCGGACTTTGCCGAGGCCAACACGCTCGAACTGCTCGCCTACAAGGCCGCGATCATTGCCCTCAATTGTGAGCCGCCCCTGCCGCTCGGCTTTGCCCTTATCGCCAATGCCCATGATTTTGGGACATACCGGACCTTGTGGCTCGTCTCGGCGGAAATGCCCTTGCCGGAAAGCGCTCAGGCCTGGCTCGATGACCTTGTCGAACCGGCCACCTGGATCGCGGCGGGATTTCCGCAGCCGGTGACCTACGAGGGCTCGCGCGCCGTCATGCGCCCATTCCGCGAGGTTATCGCCGCCGCCTTACAGATTACCCGTCCCGGTGGCGACGGCAGCTTCTTCCCCGCTGAGAACGCGGTGCTCCACCGCAACCTGCTGGCCGCCTACGGCCCTGCCACGGTCACTGCCGCCGACAGCGGATAAGGGGAGGGGGCTGGAGCTGGGCGTTCTTGTCTGGAGTCCAAGTCCATGCCTCGCTTCTATGCCGGGATCGGTGCGCGCGCGACGCCGCCCGAGATCCTCAGCCTGATGACCCGCGCCGCCTTTGCGCTCACCAAACGCGGCTATGTGCTGCGCTCGGGCCACGCGATCGGCGCCGACAGCGCGTTCGAGCGCGGAGCCGGCCGCGATGCGCAGATCTTCCTGCCAGCGGCGGGTTGGCGCGGTTCGGCAAGCGAGTTCCATCCCGATACACTCGGCGACGAGCTCTGGGGCAGGGCACGCACCATCGCCGCCGCGCACCATCCGGCCTTTGCCGGGCTCTCGGCGTTCGTCCAGGCGCTGCACAGCCGCAACGTGTTCCAGGTGCTCGGGCCAGCACTCGATAGCCCTGCGGAATTCGTGCTGTGCTGGACCGCCGACGGCGAAGCCTCGGGCGGCACCGGCCAGGCGCTGCGCATTGCCGCCACCCACGGCGTCCCCGTCTTCAACCTCCAGAGGCCGCGGACACGCGCCCACGTCGAGCGCCACCTCGTCCTCTGATCCGTTCAATTCCGTGTCTTCCGGCCGTTCTATGCCTTGCCTTGGCAACGGGATGCGTCGGCGCGCGGCCAAACGAAAGTCCCAACCATGTCCTCGATTACGCTCACGCTCGAACTTGCCTGCACCTGCGAGGAAGCCGCGCGCTTCGCCGCGGTCCAACTGTTCCTCGCCGAAATGGCTGAGAACGCCGAGGCCGAACCCCCGACCGAACTCGACGCGGTCTTCGGCGCTCGGCCACGCGAGACGATCCTCGGCCTTGCCGGGCACCCGCAGCCGCTCGGGATCACCTGCCGGTACGACAGCGAGGGTGGCGTAATGACGCTCGCTGCGTCAGGCGGCAAACCGAACCTCGCCGCGCTGCCGGTGCTGCTGCTCTGGCTCTACCCCGACAAGCTGCCCATCGCCTACTCGGTCCACGTGACCGATCGGCCCGAACTCGCGGTCTGGACCATCGTCGGCCTCAATCGCATCGAGATCACCCAGCACGAGGGCGAGGTCGCGACGCGGCTCGAGGCCTTGCGGGCAGTCGGTGACACGCCCCGGCGTCTCGACCTGCTGCCGACCAAACCGCTGCCCCGATCGGACGGCTGAGCCCGCTCAGGCGGCCTGCTGCGCGTCCCAGCTGCGCCGCGGTGGCCGGCTGACGCGGGCCGGGAGCGGCTCGCCTTCCTTCCACAGCAGGTGCGCGACGCCTTGCCCGGCGAGCAGTGCTTCCAGCGGCTCCGCCACCTCGTTGTCGCGGTCGTGGATGTGGATGGCGCTGGCTTCCTCGCCGGTGTCCTTGAGCACCAGGCTGGCGATCGGCGTGTCGGTGTCGAGATTGACGCGCAGGCCCTTCACGAACCGCCGCTTCTCCGCGACCGCCTTGCCGACAAGGTAGCGCTCGTCGCTGGTCTCATAGGGCAGCCATTCGGGTGTTACCGGCATCAGCGCGACCTCGATGAGGTCGAAGGTGCCCTCGCGGCGCCGCGCGAACGAGCCGGCGAGAACCAGGTGGCCGCTCTTGCCGTTCGGCCCATCCTGCGCTTGCCACAGTGCGAGTTCGCCCGCGAACCGCTTGTGGAAGCGCCGCGCCATGTCCTGGTCCATCACGAAGGGCATGTCGCCGACATGGCGCAGGACGATTCTTTCTGCGCCGTGCGCGGCCACGATCTCCTTGATCTCGCCCACCACGACCATCATGTCGCCCTGCGAGGCATAGACCCGGGCGAGGGCCGCGCGGCGGCGGGCCCGGATCTCTTCCTTCTCTTCGATCTTGAAGCTCTCGGGCACGAACAACACGTGGGGCAGGGCTTCCTGCTTCGCCCGGCAGCTTGCCGCTGCCTCGAGCAGCGCGCGGCGCACCACGAACCATGGCCGCTTGCCCGCCATCTTCGGATGCCAGTGGGTGAGTTCGGCCCGGTCCCACAGCACATGCAGCAGCCCGCGCATTGACAGCTTCTGACCCGACGTTTTCACCGTCGGCTTGTCGTTGGTGAGCGCCGCGGGCGCGAGCCGGGCGGCCCCGCGCGACAGCGGGAAGCCGAGCTTCAGGCTGGTCTCGCCGCTCGCCTCATCGTCGAGGACCGCGCTCCCGCGCACCTGGCCCATGCCGGTGAGGTAATCGGGTGCTTCGTAGTGGTCGCACGCGGTCGCATGGCGCGCGCCCGAGCCCGGCCAGCGCGCGAGCACGTAGCCATTCTGGCGGTGCGAGATGTAGAGGGGGAGTTCGGTTCCCTTGCGGCATTCGCAATGGACCGGGCATTTGCGCTCGTAGGCTTCGCGCAAGACGGGCTGAAGTTCATCGCCTTCGGCCACGCTGCGGCCGAGCACACGGTATCGCTGGATCATTGGTGTATCTCCAATTTCTCGCGATCGACGCTGCCCGTTCGACCTCTCGCGCATCTCCTTTGTATGACGCGGCCCCGGATGGGCGCGCTGGGGCCAGTCTATTCTGGCCGTGCGGGTGCGGCAAGCCCGCCGAGCGGACGCCTCGAGCCTGTCGCTGTGCAACCGTGGAGGCCGCCCGCGGTTTGCTGGCGTAGCGGCATATGCCGCGCTACCGGTCCTGTGATGGACGACCTTTTCGCTTCGCAGCCCATCGCGGGCGCCACCCTGGCGCGCAGCGACATCGCGCGCCTGATCGGCAGGACGCCGCGCACACTCATCGACTGCGACCTTGAGGAGGCCGACCTCTCCGGCCTCGACCTCACCCGCTGGCGCTTCGAACGCTGCAACCTGCGGCGCAGCGATCTGGCGAGAGCAAAGCTCGAAGGTACGGTCTGGCAGTCCTGCCGGGGACCGTTCGCCAATTTCTCGGGCGCGAACCTCAGCGAAGCCGAGTTCGTCGGCGGCGACTGGAACAATTGTTCGATGCGCCGGGCCACCCTGACCTCGACCCGCTTCACCGGCTCCAAGCTCACCGGTGCCGATTTCACCGAGGCGCGCGCCATGCACATCCACTTCGAGGAAGTGCTGCTGGTCTCGGCAAAGCTGCCCGGGTTCTCGTTCCGCAAGGAAACGCTGCGCCGGGTCGATCTGTCCGGTGCCGATGTGCGCAAGGGCGATTTTCGCATGACCGTGTTCGAGGACTGTTCCTTGCGCGAGGCGATGGTGGCGGGATCGCGGTTCGAGGGCTCGGACCTGCGCGGCGCCGACCTCGGCGGGCTTCGCCTCGTCGATGCCGGGCTGTTTCGCGGGGCTACAATTTCGCGCGAGCAGGCCGGGCAGCTGCTCGGCGAACTGGGGCTCAACGTCCGGTAAATCCGAACGGAGGGGCCGCTTGCCTCAGTCCGCGGCGCGCTCGTCCTCGTCCAGCTGTTCGCTTACGCCTTCGGCAAGGCCGAGGCACAGCGCGGCTTCCTCGCGGGTGAGCATGATCTCTTCAGCCCCGAACACGGCAAGCTTCGTGCGCAGGACCTGCGCCATCGCGCGCGCCACCTGCAAGGCGTTTGGCATTTGCTGTGGTTCAGCCATGGGCCGGGATCCTTTCCCTTGCGCGGCTGCTGTCGCGTGGGCGGGTCATGATCACGCGGCTCGGCACCGATCCCTATGGGCGGACGCTCGCCACGGTCTCGGTGAACGGCGTGGACGCCGGCGACTATCTGGTCGCGCAAGGCCTCGCGAGGCCCTGGCGCTAATCGTCCCTATCGTAAGTGGCGAGCCTTGCCCGCCTGCGGCCGCCAGCTTGGGCATCTGACCAAGATGCTTGCCGTAACGCATGGCGCTGGACGGCGAGGGGCCGGGCGCGGCCTCGTGTGACCCCACCTGTCTCTGACCGGCATGGTGCGGGGGCCGAGGAAGGCAATGCCCGCTGCTGCGGGCGCTTAGGTTGGAGCAGGTCCTGCCGATATGGCCGAAGCTGACGGGTCTGACCTTTGCGGGGATCCGCGGGCCTGAACTGACGAAGCCGCCCTTCGTTTGCCGATGAACCCTGCAGGGCCAGTCCCTGGCCGCAACCCAAGAGCAGCGGACCGTGAAGCCCTTCAGGCTTGCCGCACCACTCCTCGCTTTTGGGTTTCCCTCACATGCGTTCGGTGCGGGCCCGGGCCTTTGGCCCTGCCTGTGGTGTTCATCGGCGGGCGGTTCCGCCGAGTTCAAGCCACGGAGATACCCCATGAAGAACCTCGTCATCCTGATCGGCCGCATCGCCGCCGCTCCTGAAACCCGCCACGCCGGCGAGACCGCGATCACTTCGTTCACCCTTGTCACCGATCGCCCCAAGCTGGTCGATGGCAAGACGGTCAAGAACGAGGCCGGCTACACCGAGACCCTCGCCGAATTCCACCGCGTGACCGCCTTCAACGGCCTCGGGACTTCGGTCGCTAAGCACAAGAAGAAGGGCGACCTGGTCGAGGTGCAGGGCCGCCTCCACTACTCGAAGTGGACCGATCGCGAGGGCGTCGAACGTTACGCGGTCGAGATCGTCGCCGAGGAAGTCCTCTTTCTCTAAACCCGAGCCCGGGAGGCGGCAGCGCCGCCTCCCATTGGGCCAAGACCAGCCCCCCATCACTCATGTAGTCGCCGTAACGGGCGAAACACCGGTTGCGAAAAAGGCAACGCGCGGAGTTCATTTCGCACTTGCAGCATGAAGGAGCCCGACCCATATGGGGGGTGCCTTTCAGGCATCCTCTCCCAAGACTTTCAAAGGGGCCGGCTCACGCTGGCCCCATTTTTTTGGCCGCGCGGGCTCAAGAACCCGGCCGCGCGCACTTTCGTGCTGGCGTCCGGTTCTTGTCGCCCATAGGGTCCGGCGATCATTTCCCATGCGAGGACTACAGACCGATGGCCGAAGAAGTGTTGCTCGACCACGTTGCCGATATCGTTTCTGCCCATGTCAGCAACAATTCGGTCGCGGCCGCCGACCTGCCGGGCCTGATCCAGGCGGTCTACGCTTCGCTTGCCGCGCTTGGACAGCCGCCGGAACCGGCCGCGGAAGAACTGAAGCCCGCCGTCTCGGTGCGCGCATCGGTCAAGCCCGAGGCCGTCACTTGCCTCGAATGCGGCGGGAAGATGAAGATGCTCAAGCGCCATCTCGGCAGCGATCATGGCATGACCCCGGCCGAGTACCGGACGCGCTGGAGCCTGCCCGCCGATTACCCCATGGTCGCGCCGGACTATGCCGCCAAGCGCAAGGAACTCGCGGTCAGGATCGGCCTTGGCCGCAAGCCGGGGCAGAGCCCGAAGGCCAAGGTCGAAACGGCGCCTGAAGCTGCGCCCAAGGCGCAGCCCAAGGCCGACGCGGCCCCGGCAAAACGTCAGAAACTCGGCGTCGCCTTCAGCTAGCGCCTTGCTGCGGCCCGAGGGCCGACCTTGACATTTCGCGCGTTCTGCCGCATATAATGCCTCAGAGTTAGGCAAATGGTGAGGCACATGGCAAGCGCGGCATTCCTGAGCGAAGTCACCGGCGAGAAGGGCGTCTCGCCCGACCGGCTGTCGGCGGCCTTGCACATCACCAAGTCCGAGCTGGCCCTCGCGGCCGGATTGTCGCGTGATGCGGTCTCCAAGGCTGCCCGCAGCCAAAGCGTGGTCACCCAGGCGCGGCTGCGCGAGGTGAGCGAAATCATCAACCGCGTCATTCCGTGGGCGGGCAGCGAACTGGCTGCCTATGCCTGGTATCGCTCGCAGCCGCTGCCTTCGTTCGGTGACGCCACGGCCGAAGAACTCGTCCGCCAGGGCCTCGGCGAGAAGGTCCGTGCCTATCTCGGCCGGATCGCCGCCGGCGGGTTTGCCTGATCGTCAGGCAACATCAAGGTGACACTGTCAGTCAGCCGGTTCGACGGTCTTGTCTACCGCGCGCATCATCCGGCCTGGGCCTATGACCCTGAATCCGGCGAAGGCGCGAAGCTGCATGGCGGACGGTTCAACCGCATCGGCACGGCTTGTTTCTACGCGGCGCTGAGCCTCGAGACCGCCTGGCTCGAAGCCCAGCAAGGCTTTGCCTTCAAGGCGCAGCCGCTGACCATCTGCAGCTACCGCGCCGAAATCGCCGATGTTCTCGACCTGACCGATCCCGCGGTGCGCGAGCGCGCCGACGTCACCCTCGCGCAGCTGAGCTGCGCGTGGGAACGGCTTGCCGGTGACCGCAAGCCCGTTCCGACCTGGGAGCTTGCCGACCGGCTGATCGCCGGCGGCTGCGCGGGCGTCATCGTTCCGAGCTTTGCCTCGCGTGCGACGCCCGACGATCGCAACCTTGTGCTGTGGTCCTGGAGCCGCGAAGCGCCGCATTGCCTCGTAGTAATCGATGATGAGCAACGCTTGCCGCGCGATCAATCATCGTGGCAGGATGCCCCGAAATCCGCGTAAAGCATTGATAACATTTAACATAATCTTTGTTATCAATCTATCCCACATTTTGACACATCACCACATTTGTGGGATAAAGCTGCGGTGTTCGGCTTCCGCCCCTTCAGCGATGAACAGTCGCGCCTGCTCGTCAACCTGCGCATGCGTTACGAGGCGTGGATCGACCTCGATCGCGAGCGCGCCTCGTTGCCATATGATCTACGCCGCAAGACCGTTGGCGCGCATGACTACCTTTACCGGATCCATGACCGCGGTGGCAACGGCAAGAGCCTCGGCCCGTGGAATCCCGAGCGCGAAGCCGAGTTCGATGCCTACCATGCACGCAAGGCGGCACTGAAGCAGCAGCTCGAGGGTCTGCGCGCTTCGCTCGGCGAAAGCGCGGCGCTCTACCGCGCGCTGCGCCTCCCGCTGCTCTCAAGCGACGCCGGGCCGATTCTGCGCGAATGCGACCGGCGCCAGCTGCTCGGCTCGCACCTTTACGTCGTGGGCACCAATGCCATTGCCGCCTACATGATCGAGGCAAACGGCTTTGTGGACCTGCCCGATGAAACCGAAGATTTCGACCTTGCCTGGGTCGCGGGCGAGCCTGACCTGACGGGCAAGACCGTGTGGGATATGCTCAAGGCGGTCGATCCCACCTTCACTATCAACAGCGAGCGCGATTTCCAGGCGCGCAATGCCAAAGCGTATGAAGTCGAACTGCTGGTCGCTCCATCGCGCGCCGACACGCTCGGCACTGCGGATCGTCCGCGGCCGGTGCCGCTGCCCGAGCAGGAATGGCTCCTGCTCGGACGCCCCGTCGACCAAGTCGTCGGCTGCCGAGATGGCAGTCCGGCGCGGATCGTCGCCCCCGATCCGCGCTGGTTCGCGCTCCACAAGCTGTGGATGGCATCCCAAGCCAAGCGCAATCCGCTCAAGCGCCCCAAGGACCGCCGGCAGGGCCTTGCCCTGCTCGACACGGTTGCGGCGCATATGCCGCACTACCCACTCGATGCGGCTTTCGAGGTCGAATTGCCGGTTGAACTGTGTACCTACTATGCGGAATGGAGCGCACAACGCCCCGCTTCCGCAGGAGCCGACTGGTAGGCCCGCGTCCATTGTCGCATTCGGATTCTGGTGGACGAAGCGCTCGCGTGCCAGTTCGTCAAGGCTGTTGCGGGATCGCGGCCAGCCAGACGATCTGGGTACATCCTGTTTGTCCGAATTTTCGTGGTTTAAGGACCAAGAAAACCAGTGGTTTCCGATTTTTTGCGCCTTAAGGACCCCAAAAACCGAGTTTTCGCGCTTTAAGCCCCGCCTTCCTGAAATTGCCGGTCCATCTGTTCCAGGCCTTCGCTCACCGCTGCAAGCGACACACCGACCCCTGTCGCGCGCGCCTGGCGCGGCCAGTCGCCGAGCGCATCGCGCACGGCCTCGATGATCTCAGCGACGCGCGCCGGTGCCACTCCATGGCGGGCACCCAGCGTCTCGACATGGCGGCGGGTAATGGTGCGGCCCTCACCCTCGACCGCCATGTAGTGTTCGCCTCCCGGCCCATTTGCGAAAGTCAGGTCGAAGGCCGGGGCGAGCCGCCATTCGCCGCGCTCGTCCATCAGATAGGCATGCTGACGGACATGATCGTCCCGGTTGTGTGCGAGAACGTTGAAGACCATGCGGCGAAACGCCTGCTCGACATCGCGCATATCGCGCGTGATCGTCAGCGTCGCCTTGAGGAACCCATCGTAGTCGAGGCTGGGGATATGCGGGCTGGCCTCGACCGCGCCGCCGAGACTTACCATGTGGCGGCGCTTGCCTGCACCGGGCCGGTCGAAACGCCGCGTTGCGAAGTGGCCCGGGCCCGTGGCTGAGGGGATCAGCCGACTGTCCGCCATGTCGATTCCGGCGGCGCGCGCCATGCGCGCATAAGCCTCCTCGAGCGGGCCGATATCCGCGGCATCGGCGGGCGCGGCGAACTTGACGATCCATTCTTCACCGAGGGCTTCGCCGCCGGCACCAAGGCTGCCGTCTGCTGCAAATACCACATGCACCTTGGGCCGCGCGCCGCCAGAGCCGCCGCCGAGCCTCACAAGGAGGTCATCGAGCTGAGCTTCCTCACCCAGCAGCAGATGCCTGGCCTCTTCTGCGAGCAGGTCGAGGTCGATACCGTTCACGACAGTATGATCGAGTGTCTCGGGCCGATAGACCAGCGCGCCCCGACCGCTCCTTCCAACCAGGGCGAGCCGCTCGGCTACGTCGAGATCCTCGAAGCGGTGGCCGAGCTTTTGCAGCCGGCGCCGGAGCAGCAGCGCTCCCCAGGCGTCGGGCAGGCTGTCGGCAAGGAATCCGTGCAAGCCCTCGAAAGCGCGGTTGCGCGCTGGGTGAAGTCCGGGCTCGAGCGGATAGAAGATCGGCGAGACGGCCTGCCTGGCGGCGATTGCCTCGGCAGCCCATTCGAGCTGTGCGATGCCGCCCGCCATGGCGAGGCGGCCGACCGCCAGCGGCGGCTCCGTCTCGTCGATCATCAGGGCGATGGCCAGCGGCGTGCCCGGGGCAAGCTTCACGACTGCGCCTTTCCGGCCCGCTGGCGGTCTCGGCCTGCGGCCCTGCGTTGCCGCGCGAGCAGCTCATCCATGCTGCCTGCGGCGGCTTCCGGGAAGAGTGTCGTCAGACCCTCGTCGCAGCGAAGTGCAATGGCGGCCCGCACCAGATCTTCGATCGAGGCATGCCCCTCCCCCTCCATCCGCCGCCAGGTGCGATAGGCCACCCCGGCTTTTGCCGCGGCTGCCTGTTGCGTGAGGTTGCGACCAAGCCGACGCGCTTTGATGCGTCGGCCAATATTGGACAATTGTTCTTGCAAACCGGGGTGCATCGTCCAAATATGGACTATAAACCATCGAACATCAAGAGTGTGCGGAGTTTTGCTGATCACCCCGAACGCCCGCAAGGGGGTTCGGGGGCAAAACATTTCTCTCTCTCTGAAGTCCGAGATTACCACACCAGGCTCAATCGCAGTCAAGGATCGGCGGTCCCCCAATTTTTTCGGGGGGTCTGTCCGCTCATCGCGGACCCGAAAAAATTGGTTCCACCACCGCCCGCAGGCGGGCGCTGCGCGCCCGTCCCTGACAACGTTTCGCGGCGTGATTCCTCCTTCAGGTCATCGAGTTGATGGCGCATCGAACACTGGAGGTTATCATGAACACTCGCTTCTCGAACTTCACCGATCTTGCCGAACATTACGCGCGCGAGATTGCCACGCCCGACTATGCCCGGGCCTTCATGGAGCAGACAGAACTCGCCAAGCTCTCGGTGGCGGACGAGCCGACATCGGCCGAAATGCCCGATCCGGAAGTGGCGCAGGCCGCCATAGAAATGATGCTCGCGACCGTCTTCGATCTGTTCCGCGACACCCGCATGGAGGACTTCGCGAGCGAAGTCGCCTGGGGCATTGCCAACAGCTTCCATGTCGTCGCCAAGCGCCTCGACGACCGCGAGGATGCGATGGCGAACCGGCTGCAGGAAAAGCTCAGGGAATACGATCCGAGCGAGGTCTACGCGAGCGACCTTGAAGACCTCACCATGCAGGCGCGCAGCCTTGCCGAAAGCCGCGACGCGATGGAATGCATGAGGGACCATGCCGCGAAGATCTACCTTGTCGAAACCGGCCGACCGTTCTCGCCGGTGCGCGGCTCACGGGTCTCGTCCAAGTCCAACGCCTCGATGATCGAAGCGCGCGACTACCTCGCCTCGCAGAAGGCACAGCGGCGCGAGCAGTTCGCACCCTCGGGTCCGGTCGTGGTGTTCTCGGGCGGACAGCAGTTCAGCGACGTCGAGCAGGTCCAGGATTACCTCGACTCGATCCACACCCGCATTCCCGCGATGGTGCTGGCGACGACCGCACAGAACAAGGGCGCCGACGTGATCGCCGCAGCCTGGGCATCGCGGAGCAATGTGCCGGTGATCCTGTGCAAGCCCGACGCATCGCGGGGGGCCTCGGCACCCTTCCAGCGCAACGCGCGGATGCTCGCCTTCAAGCCGGTCGAGGCCATCGTGTGCAGCGGCGGCGGTATCCAGCAAAACCTCGCAGACCGGCTGCGTGAAGCCCGCATCCCTTTGCACATCGTGCGCGAGGCGGGAACCAGTCAGGAGACGTCCCAAGTTCGGGCGAAGGCAGCCGCGCAAGTCAGCGAGCGGGCCGGCAAGCGCGTCGCCAATGGGGATGATCTGCCGCCGTTCTGAGCGGCCAGCATTGCCTGCAATTCAATCGAAAGGGTGTCCGGCCTCACCGCCGGATGCCCTTTCATTATTCTCGATTGGACAAGCCCCACCCCCTGCCCGGCTCGCTCGCTTCTTGCCCCCGCCAGTGACGGCCTTGCGGCCTGCTGGCGGACGCGCGAAGCCTCGCCTCGGCCAGGCAGGAGGGGTTAAGCACTCTCGCAGAATTCCAAGCCTGATGGCCGCCATTGGCCCGCGTCAAGAAGGGCGGTTCCCCCAATTTTTCCGGCTGAAGAAGCCGAAAAAATCGGCTCCCCCACCCCCGCTTCGCGGCGGGCCGCAGGCGACCCGTTCCTGACCCGGGCCAAGCTCGGCCATCCTTTCGAGGGCCTCTTCAATGACTTTGACAGGAGGCTCACATGAACGCTCTCGTATCCCGTTTCGACATCCCGGCTTTCGACCCCGTCAGCTACGACGCCGCGGTCCGCACCGCGACCATCCGCGCAGCGCACAGCTTCTTCGACCAGCACGTGATCGAGGATGATGACGGAGCCTTCCTCGCCATCGACGAAGGCGACTACAACGCGCTGCCGCAGCATCTCGTCGACCGGATCGTCCACAGCGTTGCAGGCATGATGGCCGACGACTTCGACGACGCGAACATTGCCCGCGCCGCAAGCTTCATGAGCGTGGTCATGGACGCCCCCTGGGACGATGTATGCGACGACGACGTGCCGTTCTGACTGGCCCCGCTTCCGCCATGCCGGAGGGATCCGATGAGGGTCTCTTCGGCATCTCTTTTTTGCCAGATGCAAAGCGCCGCCGGGGGCATCGAGCCCCCGGCGGCGCTGGTCCCTTGCCGGGACCGGTTTCAGCTGGTCTTGAGCCGCTTTTCCACCTCGTCGAGCCCGAGCTTGGCAAGGCTCGCGAAGAACGCTTCGACCCGCTCGAACGGGACCTTGCCGAGCGGAGATTTCCGCATAAGTTCGACACCCGCCTGTTGCTCTTTCTCGCGCAGGGCTGCCTCGCGCGCTTCGAGCGTCTGGCGTTCCTTTGCGATGGCGTTGCGTTCGGCTTCAAGACTTCCTTTCCTGGCCATGATTGTACCTCTTGGGTTGGCGCTGAAACCTCCCGCGCGCGAGGATCATGACCTCCTCGCGATTTGGCAACCCCTTCCGTGAAGGCCGCTGATCCACTCGCAATTCCCGCCGATCGCGCGCGTCCGATCCGCCTCGAAAGCCCGGTCCCTGACACACAAGAATCGGACGCAAACCCGCAAGCCACTGCGCACGGGATTATGGGATAAGGGAGCAGACCGTACACTGCCGGGCAGTAGCGAAAATGGCGCAAATGCGTTGTGGGACAAAGCCCTTGCCAGTCTGCGAACGGCGGACAGCTAGGGCAAACCGCAGAAATGCGTGGCTTTCGTGTCCGCCCCTGTCGGACACCTGCCAAGCCCCGCCCTCAGCTTGCTAAGTCCTTGCCGATAGCCTAAAAGGTGATCGCGCAATTCCTGCCAGGCCCTCGCGGAGGGTCTGGAAATGGCAGATACAGTCAAACTCTCGGTCCGGGTATCGAGGGATCTTGCACAGGCGGCTGAGGCCGTCATCGCAGAGCGCAATATCGACACCTCGACCCTGTTGCGTCATGCGCTCGAATTCTACCTCGAGAGCCTCGCCGGGACGACCTACGCCGAGCGCAGAAAGCAGTTCTCGAGCGAGTACACTTTCCTCGCGCTCGACCACCTGATCCAGCAGCAATATCCTGCGGTTCATACCATTTTGCTCGCCGAAGCCGAGCGCCGGATGGAGGCGCTCCATGGCGAAGCCTGACACCTGGTCCGACCAGCAGCGCCCGGGCAAACTGAAGCACCATTCGGCGCGCGGAAGCCTGCCGCGCAATGCCGGCGATTTCACCCGCGGCTCGCAGCTCATCACCCACGAATACCTGATGTGGTTTGCTTCGGCGAAGCTGCCCTTCCTGGTCTGGTTCTTCACCTTCCTGTTCGTGCTGTCGATCGCGCTCGCGCTGCGCCTGCATGAGCACGAAGTGCAGATGATCCTGATGCGGATCTATGCCGCCGGATGGAGCTTCATGGAGTTCTCAAGCTCCAAAGTGATCAACCTCACCCTTCCCTCGGGCGAGGTCATCCCGGCGCCGATCTCGATGGTCGCTTCGCATCCCGATGTGGTCATCGCCTGGGGCCGGATGATGCGCGCGGTCTGGGGCTCGCTGTTCATCTCGCTGTTCGTCGCCGTGCCCTTGACCGTGTGGTTCGTCGATTTCTCCAAACGGCGCGGCAAGTCGATCCTCGAGGAACGCCACCAGCGCGGCGCGATGCTGGTCGAGGCCCACCAGCTCGCGGCCGTGATCAACCAGCACAACAAGGCCGCGCTGACCCAGGAGATCGCCGAGCGGCTGCCGGGCAAGACCTTCGAGGAGGTGATGGCCATGGGCCTTTCCGAACGAAAGGCGGCGGGCATCCACCACGCCTATTCGATCGCCGGGATCCCCTTCCCCTGGCGCACCGAACAGACCCACACGATGATGATCGGCTCGACCGGTACTGGCAAGACCACCCAGATGCGCGCGCTGATCGCGCAGATGCGTGCCCGTCAGGACCGCGCGGTCGTGTTCGATCTGACTGGTGCCTACGTCGAGGCGTTCTACAACCCCGAGACCGACACCATCCTCAATCCGATGGACGAGCGCTGCCCGTCCTGGACACTGTTCGACGAAGCGAAGAACCACGCCGACTTCACCAACATTGCCGCAGCCCTGATGCCGCACGATGGCGGCACCGCCGAGCCGTTCTGGATCCTCTCGGCGCGCACGCTGTTCGTCGAGTCCTGCACCGCGCTGGTCAAGGCCGGAACCCCGACCAACCAGGCGCTCGCGAGCCGGCTGATGATGGCCGAACTCGAGGACGTCCATGAGCTCGTCCAGCGCACCGTCGCCGAACCGCTCACCGCGCCCGAGGCTGCGCGCATGGCGGAATCGGTGCGCGCGGTGCTCAACACCAATGCCCAGGCGCTCCTCTTCCTCCCCGAGCACAATCCGCCTTTCTCGATCTGCGACTGGGTGCGCTCGGGAGACAAGCCGGGATCGATCCTGTTCATCACGTCCTCGCACAGCGAACTGACCCTCAACCGGGCGCTGCTCTCGCTATGGATGAACCTTGCGGTGCACACGCTGATGCGCCTGCCGCGCACCCGCAACTTGCGCACCTGGTTCTTCTTCGACGAGGTCCATGCGCTGCACCGCCTGCCTGCCATCGAGGACGGCATGCAGACCGCGCGGGGGTTCGGCGGGGCCTTCGTTCTCGGCATCCATTCCTTCGCCAAGCTCTCCGAAACCTACGGCAAGGAAGGCGCGCAAAACCTCGCCTCATTGGCGCGCACCAAGATGATCCTGAGCGCCGCCGATCGCGACACCGCCGAGCACTGCTCGGACTTCATCGGTCAGCGCGAAGTCAGGATGATGGATGAGGCCTACAGCTATGGCTATTCCAACATCCGCGACGCCGCGACGATCACCCCGCGCAGCGAAGTTCAGCCCCTCGTTCTCCCCGACGATATCATGAAGCTGCCCTCGCTGCGCGGCATCCTGGTCTATCCCGAAGGGTTCGACGCCGCGCACATCAAGCTCACCTACAAGGACTATCCGGTGATCGCGCCGGGCTATGTCCTGCGCGAGAATGTCGAGCCGCTCGAATATGTCTCGCTGGTCCCCAAGGCAGATGCCGAGGACGACAACGAGGAAGTCGATGAAGCTGGCGGTCGCAGCCAGAAGCCAGACCCGGAAATCGAACGCGAAAAAGAAGAGGAGCCCCGCCCCAAGGCCCGACGCTCGCACGGCAAAGCCAATGCCAGATCGCAAACCGTTCCCGCCAAATCGCCATCGGAAGTCCCGCTCAAACCGGGAGGCCTCGCGAACGGAATGGCCTTCAGGAGTCCTGAGGGCGAATCCAGGCCGACCGAGCAAACGCGCGACACAAGCACCCAGTCGAAGGCCGCCAGAAGCGATCCGGCCAAGGGCGCCAAAGCGCGTTCCGCGAAGGCAGCCCGCGAGGTCGGCGAAGGTCTCGCCCCCGAAGACGGCGGGCGTGCGCGCGATGGCAAGGCCCCACCCCAGCAGGCTGGCCCCGAACTCGACAACGACCTGGAGCCTTGAGCCATGCACTCGATCGCTCCGGTGCGCAGTTCGGGCGGCGCTGCCGCCTACTTCGCGAACGACAACTACTACACGCTGCAGGAGAACGCGGAGGCGGGGGTCTGGGGCGGCGAAGGCGCGCGCCTGCTCGGGCTGGAGGGGGAAGTCGGGCGAGAGGCGTTCGAGGCTGTGCTCAACGGCCAGCTGCCGAGCGGCGAAATGGTCGGTCAGGTCGAGGGGCGGCGTCTGGGGCTCGATCTCACCTTCTCGATGCCCAAGTCCGCCTCGGTGCTGGCGCTGGTCACCGGCGACAAGCGCATTCTCGATGCGCATCTCGCAGCGGTCAAATCGACGATGACCCATCTTGTCGAAAAGCGTCTCGCCGAAGCGCGCAATTACGAGCGCAGTCGTAACGGGGAACCAGAGAAGACCGGCAATCTCGTCTACGCGCTGTTCGCCCACGACACGAGCCGCGCGCTCGACCCGCAAGGGCATATCCATGCCGTCGTCGCCAATGTGACGCAGGACCGCGCCGGAGCCTGGAAGGCGCTGTGGAACGGCGAGATCTGGAAGAACAACACGACGATCGGCCAGTTCTACCATGCCGCCTTTCGCGCTCAGTTGCAGAAGCTCGGCTACGAGACCGAGGCTTCGGGGAAGCACGGCGCGTTCGAGATCAAGGGCGTGCCTGCTGCGGTCATCAAGGCGTTCTCGACCCGCGCCACCGAGATCGAGGCCAAGATCGCCGAGACCGGCGCAACCACGCTCGCCACCAAGAAGCAGATCACGCTTTATACCCGCGATCCCAAGCTCGAGGTCGCCGACCGCGATGCCCTGGTTCAAGGCTGGCAGGCCCGGGCCCAGGAACTTTGGTTCGATGGCAAGACGCTGGTCGCCGAAGCGCGGCAACGCGCGGCCATGCTGGCGCGTCCGACGATGCGCGAGAGCGTGAGTGCGGCCTTCGCCGAGGTCTCGGAGCGGATCGGCGCGGCGCTCCGCCCCCCGAGCGAGCTTGCCGCGAGCGGACCCGCCGCGCTGTTCCTGCCTGCCGAGACGATCAAGGCGCAGCATGCGATTGCCTCCGCCGTTCGGCACCTGTCCGAGCGGGAGGCAGCGTTCAGCCCGCATGCGATCCTCGCCGCCGCGCTGGGGTTCCAGATCAAAGGTCTCGAAGGCGAAGCGGTGATCGCGCGCATCGGCGAGCTGGTCCGCGAGGGCCACCTCATCCGCGGCCAGTCTACCCGCGCCGACGGGCATTACGACCTGGTGACGACGCCCGCCGCGCTGGCGCGCGAACAGGAGATTTTGGACCGGATCGACGCCGGTGCCGGTCAGGGCCGCAGCTTCATGGCCCCTGACATCGCGGTCGAGCGCTTGCAGGCTGCCGCGCGAGAGCTCGGGGCTGAGCGCGCCGGCGCCGACGACTGGCAGCTCAATGCCGGTCAACTGGCGGCGGGCGTCGCGATCCTCTCGGGCGAAGACCGCTTCCTCAATATCCAGGGTGTCGCCGGGGCCGGAAAGTCGACGTTGCTCGGCGCGCTGAACAAGGTGTTCGCTGAGGAAGGCGTCCGGCTCGTCGGGCTTGCCTTCCAGAACAAGATGGTCGCAGACCTGCGCGGCGGGGACACGCAAGGCATGTCGGTCGAGCAGATGCAGGCTTCCGGCATTGAGGCCTATACCATTGCCCGGTTCGTCAGCACCTATGGCGCGGCGGCGGCGCAGGGACAGGGCGAACGGTTCGAGGAGGCCCGGGCCGAGCTGTCGAACACGGTGGTCATCACCGACGAGAGCTCGATGGTTTCCTCGCGCGACATGCTCGCGCTGCTGGGCCTCGCCGAGCGGCTCGATCTTCCCAAGGCGCCGTTCATGGGCGACCGCCAGCAATTGTCGGCGATCGAACAGGGCAAGATGTTCGCGGTCTCGCAGAGCGCGGGGCAAGCCACCGTGCGGATGGACGAAAACATCCGTCAGAAGAACTCGCCGCTGCTCCTGGCGGTCGCCGGGCTCTCGAACGAAGGCCATGCAAGCCTCGCGCTCGACCTCCTCGCCGCGCATGGCCGGGTGACCGAGGCAGGCAAGGATCATGTCGCGGCCGCTGCCGGGATGTGGCTCACGCTCTCGCCCGACAAGCGCGAGGCGACCGCGATATTCACTGCCGGGCGCGACGATCGCACGCAGATCAACGCGCTGATCCAGGCGGGGCTGCTGAAGGAAGGTACGCTTAAGGGCGAGGGGGTTCAGCTCGCGACCCTCCAGAGCGCCAATACCACTCGCGAGGAACTGCGGTTCGCCTCGACATACCGCGTCGGCCAGGTGCTCGAGGCGCGGATGGACGTGCGCGAGATCGGGCTGCGGCGCGGCGAGTACCAGGTCAGCGAGGCACGCAAGGACGGCAAGGTCATGCTCGAGCGCGATGGCCGGCGCAAGCTCATCGATCCCGACCGGCTCGATCCCCAGCATCGTTTCGACCGGCTCGGGCTCTACGATCAGAAACTGATCCGCGTCCACGAAGGCGAGACCGTGTTCTGGCGCGACAAGGATCAGGAGCGCGACATCGCCAAGTCGACCTATGCCAAGGTGCTCGCCGCCAATGCCGTTGGCGTGACGGTCGAACTCGCCGACAAGCGCCAGGTCACCTTGCCCGCCGGCGATCCGATGCTGCGCCGGCTCGATCTCGGCTATGCGCTCAACGCCCACATGGCGCAGGGCATGACCAAGCCCGAGGCCATCGAGGTGATCTCCTCGGCGCAGCGTAACCTTGCCACCCAGCGCACCCAGAATGTCCTCAACACCCGCGCGACCGACGACATGCACGTCGTCACCAATGATCTCGGTGCGTTGAAGTTTCAACTCGACCGCACGCCGGGCAACAAGACCTCGGCGCTCGAGGCGGTGGGCCGGCTCGAGGTCGACAAGCACCCCGCCAATCCGATCGAAAGCCGGCAATTGCCCGAGCTCAGGATGAGCGCAGAACTCAAGGCCAAGCTCGACGCGGTGCTGGGCTCCTCTGCCGAACCCAAGGTGCGCCAGCTGCCGGTGCCCGAGCGTTCGCTGAGCCTCGACCTGTGACCCGGTTGCCGCACATCGGAAGCGCGCGCGCCGTCCGCCTGTTCGACGGCTGCCAGTCCGCGCTGGTCTGGCTGGCCGTGCTGGCGCTTGCCGTTCCCGAGACCGCCGTCGCCTCGCTTGCGGTCCTGGCGATGGTCGCCATCGCCCTCGCCGCTGCCTTCGTCGCGGTTTGCCCCCCTGCCCTGCCGTCCACCCAACACCCCGCCTGCCCCGAGGAGGAGCCATCCCGTGTCCTTTGATCATCAGGAAATCGGCGACTTCGCCAACGCGCGCGATGCCCAGGACTGGGCCGAGCGCAACAACATCGATCCGCGCGACCTCCATTTCCGCAACCGCGGACGTGGCGGCGTCACCCTGAGCGTGCGCCGGTCGGCGCTCGGGGATTCTTCACCCAGCGACCTCTCTTACGGTCGCCGGACCGGCTTTTTCTGACGAAGGAGTATTGCCCGATGAAACTTGCGATCGTGCTTGCCGTGCCGCTGCTTGCGGCACTCTCTCAACCTGTCCTTGCCGCCGAACCCGGCTCAGGGAATGCCGCAGCGTTGCCCGAGCGCGCTGTCCTGCCCTCCCCCGTTCGTGCCGAGGATCTGCGACGGGTTGCCGAAGCGATCGTGCTCGACGATACGCGCGCGCCGCGTGACGACCGGCGCCAGGCGATCGAGACGATAAAGGCGCGGGTCAAGGCCGTCCACCAATCGCACCGGTCGAGCAATGAAGCCGACTGCACGGATTGCCCCGACACGACCGACGGCCGCCCTCCCCATTCTGCCAGCGAAGCCCGAAAGATCGATTGCATCCACTGCACCGATCGACCGGCCAGAGCCTGAGCGGAAAGGCGCGGCCCGGGATGCCTCCCACCGGGCCGCGCCGCATGGCGCTCGCCGTCGTCTTGGCCGATGCCGGTGGTCCTTAGGCGCAGGAACTAGGGAACCCACCGGAATTGACATCGGAAATGCCGGAGGCACGAGTCTTCAAACACCAACAGAATCAGGGGTGTAAACAGTGAAGCAGGTGCACAGAAAGCAACATCAGCCGCGCTACATCACGCTACGCGAAGCCGGCGCGATGGTGATGAATCCCGACAATCCGACAGCCAGCTATGTCGAGATGGACCGGGTCACAGGCAAGGTCGCGCGCATCTTTCTGGTCACCCAGCGCATCTCTTACGGCGCGGCCGCCATGGCAATTTTGATCGCGGCCATCTATGCGGTGTCGTACCTGATCGCCGCGACGCCACTGAGCCCGAAATATGCCGCAGTCTTTGGTGGAGTATTCCTCTGCATCGCCGTGCTGGCCCATCCCTTGACGATCTCGAAGACATTTATCGGCGCGCTGCTCATCCCAAAGGGCCCAGACGGCGTTGAAGATCTGCTAGACCGTCTGGGTCGCGGCGAGTTTTCTGCTCATTGGGGCGATGACGGGCATCCGATGGTCGACATCGCCGACGTTCGCCGGGTCATTGCCGACCGTAAAGCCGACGCGGCTTTGCCGCCATCGCAGCGGTGCCCGCGTCCAATACGCGGCAGGAGACCCATCGATCGAAGCCTCAAGCTCAAACCCGATCCGATGCCAGATGGGCGAGAAATCGTCGATCCCCCGACGCTCGCCGACCTCAATGCCGCGCCTTCCGGAGCCTTCCTCAAGATGAACACCGCCTACGCCTTCATCATCGGTGGCGGCGATCGGACCAAAGGCGAAGCCGAACTGAGGCGGATGGAGCGTCAATCCAATTCGATCATCCGCCAACCCGACACGCACTACATGGAAGTCACCAGCTTGCGCGCCTTTCTCAAAGAGCGGGGCTATGAAGGTATTGGTGGTTCGCCCAGGGATCGGGCTTGAAGCGCCAGCTCCAATGAACATATGCCGGCTTCGGTTCACGCCCTCAGCTTGAATTTGGCGCTGCTATGGTCCAGCACCAAGCAAATCCTGCTTGCACCGCAAGCTTTTTCTCCAATCGCACTGTGCTATCCACCTTTCAGATCATGAATCGTTCAAAACCACGCCCAGCCAATTCCTTTACCGGCACGCTCGAAACCGGCCCGCGCGGTCCGATCCTGCGCGACGGCGATGGCGTGCGCTGGCGGTTGAGTTTTGCGAATGGTGTGTCGCCCGATGGCTTATCCGGGCGAGTCAGTGTGCGCGGCAGGCTCGCGGCGCCTGACCGGATCGAGGTCGACTATGTCGCGCCGCATGACGACGAGATCTGACATCGCCGAAGTACTGCCTCCGCTACGGATCAATAATGTTCCGATTCAACAAGATGAAAGTTGACACCCCGACCCATGCTGGCAATCGTTCCTGCGGGTATGGTTGATCGGGGCATCATTCGTGGCAAGTGATTGCCGGGGTCTCGATTCCAGCACCATCAGGCTCATCCTGAGCGACGCCCGCGAGTTCCTGGCGACGCTCGAAGCCGCCGGGCTCGCCGCCGCCGCAATACGAATGGTGGACGTGGTCGACGCGCTCGCGCTGGCGAGAGATGAAGCCGAAGAGCCAGGAGAGTCCCTGTTCTTCGGCGGCGATTGACAGGACGCGACCAGCCTCGCAGCTTCGCTCGATGTGCAATCTCTACCGCATGACCAAAGCCACGGCCGAGATCGCCAACCTCTTTCGCGTTCGGGGCGATCCCAGTGCGAACCTCGCTTCGGAGGTCTATCCCGGCTATCCGGGGCTGGTCATCGCTGACGGCCATGTGCGGGCGATGACCTGGGGGTTCCCGCTGGCTCTCAAAGGCAAGCAGGGTCAGGCCCTGAAGCCGAGGCCGGTCAACAATGCGCGCTCGGACAAGCTCGGCACCGCGTTCTGGCGCGACAGTTTCGCGCACCGCCGCTGCCTGATTCCGCTCACCGCCTGGGCCGAAGCGGAAGGTCCCAAGGGCGCGATGACCCGGACCTGGCTGACGCTTCCGGGCGGCGAACCCATTGCGGTTGCCGGGCTATGGCGGCTGACGCCTGAGTGGGGCGAGGCTTTTTCGATGGTCATGGTCGATGCAGCCGAACCGATTGCTCAGGTCCACGATCGCATGCCGGCGATCCTCGCGCCCGACAAATGGCGCTCATGGCTGGAAGGAACTTTCGATGAGGCGCTTAGCCTCTGTCGGCCGTGGCACGGGGACATCGTGGTTGAGCGCACCGCCAGTCCCTGGTCCGCGCGCCGCGCGGCCTCCGCCTAGCGCAGGCGGCGTCGATCGCCGCTAACCGGCCAGTGTGCGCAAGGGGATGAGCTTGCCATCGGCTGCCGCCTCGCGGGTGCCGAGCCCAAACGACTGGCCATTATGCGCGAAGGGTCCCGCTAGGCGCTCAATCGTGGCTTCCGGCGGACAAGGCAGGTTGCCGAGCGCGTCGATCTCGGCGAGCACCGCCTCGCGCGAAGCAAAGACTTCCTCGCGCATGAGGAGGCGCGCCATGGCGGCGTTGCGTTCAGCGATCGCCGCGCCGATCTTGCCGCGCGAGCGAAGCGATTGTTGCAGGTCCCCGGCGCGCAATGACCAGCAGATCCGCCGGTTGAGCGCGTTGGGCAGGAAAGTGCGCGCCATGTCGGGCAGCGCCGGGATCTTCGCCATCTTCATGATCTCGGCGTGAAAGCGCAGCCGGTGATGGATGGTCCGTTCCGGGCCTTCACCGGGCAAGAGCGGGACCTGCGCAGCCGCAATCTGGTCCTGCAGGACCGCGATCTCGGCCTCCGAGGCGCGTTCGGCGGCTCTTGCCACGGCAATGCCCTCGAGCGAGGCGCGCATCTCGTAGAGGTCCTCGATTTCGTTCCGGCTCCAGGCCTTGACCGCGTAGTGGCCGGGCTTGGCGCGTGTCAGATAGCCTTCGAGGACCAGCGTGTTGAGCACTTCGGTGACCGCGACGGTGTTGAGGCCATAGAGGCTGCACAGCGCTTCGCGAGCGAGCGCCTGGCCCGGCGGATAGTGCCCGGAGAGCACCCCGAACCGGAGCTCGAGAAACAATTGCTCGGTTGCTGGCTCCTTGTCCGCCAATGTGCGACCCTCTCGTAACCGGACATTTTTGCCCTTCAACTGCCCGCGATTTGCAATCGCAGGCGGCGGGTTACACTCTACCCGAGAATCGCACCAAGGGAATTCCCGTAACCTTGCCGGAGCCAGACGCCCTTCCGATCCGGTCAATTGCCTGCCCGGCAAGGCTGGTGATCGGCCTGCTGCGCGTGTCGCAAAAACGGCGGCGGTACGACCGGGCACAAGATATCCCAGGATTTGCAGGCCTGCCGGGAACGGAGATCTCTGCCTGTCTCGACGAAGTGATGGCGCTCGGGCTCGTCGCCAGGGATCATGGCCGCTACACAATCGTCGATTGGAGCGTCGAGCGCGTGGTCGAACATCTTGCCCTCGCCGCCGCGATCCTGTCGCTGTCGGCCTACCAGATTGCAGGCCATAGCGCGGACGCGGATTTTGGCCGGTTGGAGCGGATCAACAGCGCGCTCAGCGCGCTCGATCCGTCCGATCCCGCTAACCTCCTCGCTGGTGCCTATCTCGATTACCAGTTCCACCTTGAGACCGTGCGGCTGAGCGGCAATCGCACCGCGCTTACGGCTTTCGCAAGGTCGATCCCACCGGCGGCCTGGATTGCGGGCGCGAACCATTTCGAGCTCGACGAGGCGCTGAGTTCGATCGCCGAACACGAGCGGCTGATCCACTACATGCGCCAGGGCGACGCTATGCGCGCCCGCGATGCAGCCGCCTTCCATCTCGAGGATGCGATCGCGGGTATCCGGCAAGCCGGAATGGACCGACTGGAAAACTACCCGGCGCTTACCGCCTGAAATCGGTGCTGCACGCCGGCTGAGCGGAGGTGGTGCGAGAGGAGCGGGGAGTTTCGGATTTCTTGCGCACCTGATTGAAAAATCAGTCTGATTGGGCTATGGGTGCCGAGAGGATCGGAGGCCGCTATGGACCACAATCACTACGGACAGGATGGCATTCCGCTGGCGTGTCGCAGTGCCAACACCGATCCCGTAACCGGCTTGCCCCTTCCCAGGATTCCGCAGTCGGATCGTTCCGAAGGGACCGGCAATCCATTCGTTTTGCCAACCGTTCTGGCCTGCATGCTGGCGTTCGCGATCTTCTTCGCGAGCGAAGCCAACTTCTTCGGCTAACCTTCAGCTTTTCGCCGCGCGACATGGAGATGGTCGCGGGCGGGATTGTCGGGGAACCGTTCGAAGTCGACCGCATAGGAAGGCCCGAGACGAGCACGAACGCGTTCGGCCCACTGCTCGCCAGCTGCATCAGAGATGTTGTTGCCGCGGAAGTCGAGCGCCCGGTTGTCGTAATGCGCCGATCCAGCGATATGCTGGGTGCTGTCATTGCCCGAGGTCACGACAGGCTGAGGGAGCCCGAGCGCCCTCGCCTCTTCGGCCACCACGCCCATCGCCGGGACCAGATCGCCGTCCATCCGGGCTAGCCTAGCGCCAGGCTTGACCCCGAGCCCGAGTTCGCGCGCGAGCGCGGCGCCATCGACCGGACCGTCGGGTGCTTCGAGCAGCGTGCCGCCTTCTGCCGGGATTGCCGCTGGCGGCAAGGTTACCGCCCTGGGCATGCCGAGATCGGCATGGCTGCCCAGAGCGCCCTGGCCCGCGATCGCACCAACATCGGAGAGCTCGTCGATCCGGCGATGGCGAAGGTCGCTCAGCAGATCGTCCATGATGAAGTCGATCGCCTGGTCACGGCGGGCCATGTCGCGGTAGTCGAGCCGCGGGTTCGCGATGTCGGGTAGATGCCACTCGGGATGCTCGCGCTGCAGTGCCTCGTAGCGGTCCTGGATCAGGTTCGACATGTCGCTCGAGACTTGGAAGCCGTGGCTCTCGGCGTAGCTCGCCTCGGACATCATCCGGCTGCCGATCTCGCGGTATCGCGCAGCCGCAGTGCGGCGCTCCTCGGCTTCGGCGACGCGCCAGTCGGTACCGTCGGTGCTGGTGCGCGATTGGCTGGAATCGGTGTATTCGGAACTCTGGCTATAGGTGCCGCTCGATTTCACGTCACCGACATTGTCGCTATCGACGACTCGTTCGCCGACATCAGTCGACTGGTCCGTTCCGCGTGTGGTCTGGTTTGTAGCGGAGCGTTCGGAACCAGTCCTGGCGTCATCACCCCATTCGCGCCTGCCGAAGATCGAGGCTCCGAGCCCTGCCGACACGCCGCTGCCAGCAATATCCTTGCCGGGCGTTCCAACGGTGCCATTCGCTGACAATGTTGCCGATGTGCCAAAGGCGCGTTGGTCGAAATTTCCGCTCGACCGACTGTTGCCCTCGCGCAGGATCAGGTCGTTGTTTGTAACCTCGCGGGTCGAACTGCCCGTAGAGCGCTCGGTCAGATGATTCCCGCCGACATTGTGGGTATCGGACGAACGCGAGCCGCTCTCGCTGCGCTTGCCGGTGACTTCGCTTGAGGACGCAACCTCGCTGCCGAAACGTCCGCGCGAACTGGTCAAGGTCGCCGAAGTGCCGTTCTCGATCCGGTCGGCCTCGGTGAGGAACCACTGGCCCTGGCTCTTGAGGTCGCTGGCATAGCCGCGGCTCATGCTCGCCTTGAATGGCAGCTGCGAAATCGCCCCGCTGGTGTCGTAGACCCGGTTGCCGTCGCCATAGCCGTGGACCATCCGCCCGTCGTCGCTTCGCAGGCCCATGTGCGCGGCACCGGCCATGAGATTGGGGGCCATGGTCCACTGCGAGGTCTGGAGGTTGCCGGTGTTGAGGTTGCCATGGCTGACGTCGCCGAAGGCATAGTTGCCTGTGGTGCGCTCGAGCGCGGCGGCATCGCCTGCGCCTTGCGCCGGCGCCAGCATCGAGCCCATGTTCGAGGCGACCGACAGGGTTCCGCGCATCACCATCAGCGCGAGCACCGGCACCGACATCATCAGGAACCCGGCCATCGTCGCGATGTCCTGGTTGACCGCGTCGATCCCGGCCCAGTTGACGAGGCTCACCCCGCCCGGCGCGGCTGCATTGGTCTGCGTGACGAGCCGGTCCATGATGAACATGTGGATGAGGACGTAGAGCGGTCCCCAGGCGGCAAGATAAAAGAACCCGGCAAAATAGCCCTTCAAGGTCGCGATGCCGGTGCGCGGAAACAGCAGCAGCGGGAAGACGACCGGGAACAGCGCGTAGAACACCAGCGTCAGCACGACATTCAGGACAGGGATCCAGATCAGCCCCTGCTCAGCCGTGGTGGTCATCGCATTGCGCGTCTGGGCATCGGCGCGCTGCAGCGCGAAAGCATCCGCGTCGGCATTGCCGAAGTCGAGCTGGGCGGCCTCGAAGGCATCGACCATGCTCTTCTGCTTGAGGAACTGGTTCCTTGGCATGGCCGCGCCGGTGAGCAACTGCGAGACTACCGGCACGTCGGCGGCGAGCTTGGCACTGGCCGCGGCTTCGCTGAGCTTGGGGTACATCGAGTGCGCGAAGGGCAGCGCATAGGCGTTGATTGCCGCGTCCCACTGGTTGTCGATCAGCGTCCAGGCCTCGGCGCAGGTCTTGCCCTCGATATCAACCGCGCCGCCGCCGGTGTCGGTCAGGTACTTCATCCCGCGATTGGTCGCGGCACCTGCCCCAAGATCGGCCCAGAGATCGGTGGATTCGCTGAGGAGCTTGAGGCTCTTGGTGCCAAGGAGAATGTCGTAATAGGCGCATTGCTTGAGATAGCCGTCGAGATTGGCCTTGAACACAGGATCGCGAATCTCGAAGCCGCGCACCTTGTCCCACATCCGCGCGCCATAGACGAAGCCGCCGTTCGAATAGTTGAGCGCGGCGGGCATGACGAAGACCGTCTCGGCGGTTCGGGTGAAATAGTCGCTGACCTGGCTGGTGAACGAGGCCATCACGCCGAGCCCGAGCGGCACATTGGCGATGGTCGCGGGGGCGAAGCCCGGATTGACCCGGTCGGTGACCTTGACCGTCACCGTCGGGACCATCAGCACGAGGTAGATCAACGTCGACTGGACGAACCAGCGAAACCAGGCGCGCCAGTCGAGATCCATCGCGGTGATGAGCAGCGCGTAGATCAGCCCCATCACCATGACCACGCGGATCAGCGACTTGAACCCGCCCGATCCGGTCCAGGCGGCGATCGCGTTGAAGGTCTGGACGAGATACTCGCCGCCCCCGACGGTGAAGACCTCGAGCATCGTCCGACGCGCCCCTTATTGGACTTGCTGATTGAGCGTGCGCGAGAACCTCAGCGCCGCCGACATCTGCGGGTTCAATTGCGTGCGCAGCGTCTTTTCGAGCATCTGCGTGCGCTGGATCAGCGCGAAGGTCTGGTCGAACCGCGCCGAGGTCCGCGTCGCGAGTCCCAAGAAATTGCGCCGGGTTTCGTAAAGTCCCTCGCGCCATTCGCGCAGAGAATCCGCGTCCGCGCCGTTGAAATCCGAGCGCGCGTTCACCGCCATGTCGATGAACCGCATGGTCATGGTGGTGACAAGGTCGACCGCGACGATCTCGGAAAGGTCGTTGATCTCCTGCGCCGAGATACCGAACTCGGCCGCCGCGCTCACCGTGATGATCTTGTAGACGGGCACGCTTGCCATGCCGAGCAGCTGGACCTCGGCCGGGGTCAGCGAGGCGCCGGGATCGCGCACCTTCAGCGCCATCGATTCGATCAGCGCGCGGACCTTGGTCTTCAAGGCCACATTGGGCCCGATCACCAGCGTGGTTTCGGTGGGAGCCATGCATTTGATCGTATCGCCGCCGCAGGACCAGACCTTGTGCGGCGCCGCCGAAGTACCGTCGAGCATGGCGCTGATCAGCGCCGAGTCCGCCGGGCCGATGAACTGGACCCGCGGCTTGCCGCCGCTTCCGGCGGGATCGTAGATCACCGTGCCGACCAGCGTCATCAGGAACTCGCGGAACTGGGTGTCGAACCCGCCGTATTTCTTGCCCAAAGCTTCCCAGGTATAGTTGTTGGGCATCCCGGCCTGCTCCTTCATGTCGGGATCGGAGTTCGCGCCCTTCAGGGCCTCGCGCTGGCCGCCGTTGTTGCATTGCTGGCGCGCGCGGGCCCAGTCGGCGACCGCGCCCTGGCTGTTGGCGATCGCCTCGCAGATGACCGACGAGGCTGTGTCCGAGGTTGGCCACAGGCCGCCGACCAGCGCCTGCGCGGTCTCGCAGGACGAGATGTTCATCTGGTTCATCTGCTGCACCTTTTGGGCGAGCTCATCCATGACCTTGCCGATCTCGGGCGAGATCGTGTCGATCGCGAGCTTGAAGGCGAAGCCGAGCGCGTTGTTGGCAGTGGCCTTGAGCATTGCGACCAGCTCGGCGGTGTTGATGAACGAGAACGAGCCGGCGAAGAGGTCGATGCCGCCGCAGCCGGCGCGCGCGTGCGGCAGCTGGATGTTGAAGGGCTGGATGTTCTTCTGCGGGAAGCGCGACCAGACCGCGCCGCCCGAATAGTAGCCCGCCGACTGACCCTGGTAAGCCGAGGGCCCGGTGACATTGGCCTGCGCCCCCATGTCGGACATGAAGCTCTGCATTTCGCCTTCGACCCCGGCCATGGCAGGCACGGGCGCAGCGAGCATCACGGCGGCGGCCAGAACGGAACAGAGCGCCCTGCGCGAGGCATGGCCGAGGCGGCGGGAGATGGGCCCGCGCATCAGAAGTCGCTCCCGGGCTGGACCTGGGTGAGTTGGAACACCCGGTCCATGATTTCGTCCTGCGAAAGGATGCCGTAGCCGATCGGCATCGGCTGCTTGGTGACAGAATCGAACAGCACCAAGGCCGGAACCTGGCGGTCGGTGCCAAGCCCGAGCCGCTCGTACTGCCCGGCATCGACGACATAGTTCGGGAAGGTCGGCGACGGGCCGCCGTCCATCGAGACCGCGAGCACCGCGAGCCCGAACTTGTCGCTGACGGCTTTGAGGATCGGCGAGAAGATATCGCAGGCCCCGCAGGCCGAGGAGTAGAAATAGAACACCCCGTACCGCTCGGAGAGCTTCGCCATGGTAAGGTCGCGCTCGCCCTTGCGCTGGTCGATCCAGGCGCGTTTTCCCAGCGTCGAGACCGGACGCTGCAGCGTATAGTCGAGCCCCGGGTCCTGCCACAGCGCGCGCTGCCAGACGTCGGCAAACATCGACGAGCGGTCAAGCTGCTCGCGCTGGAAGCGGACATAGGCTGTGACATTCTCCGCGCTGGGCTCCAATATCGCGCGGGCTTTCAGTTCCTCGAGGCTTGCTGAGATTGCGCTGAGGCGCGCGCGAGCGGATACTTGCGGAGTCGCTTCGGTGCTGCCCGGCGCAGGCTTGGGCTTCTCGCAGTAGAACCAGGTTCCGAGCTTGCGTTCGGCGCAGTAGAGCGCGTCCTCGCCCTGTCTGATCTCGACCCCGTCGCCGGTCTCGGCGAGCAGTGGCGTGAACGGATTGGCGATCATCGAGAGCGAGACTGCGAGAGTGACTGTGCGGTGTGATTTCATGACCCGCTCCTTTCAAAGTCCTTGATCAGCGAGAGGAAGACCGCGACGTCGAGCAGGCGGCGCCCGCCGTCGAGCATCCGCACCAGCGCGACGTATGGCCCTCGCAGCGCCTCAACGCCGTCTTCGCTGAGGGTGTAGCTGCCTGCCTCGGCTCTCGCCCATTGGTGCTGCACCAGGCCAAGCAGTGCCGGGCGCAGCTCGGCGACGCGCAGCTCCTTGCCGAGCCAGATCGAGACCTCACGCGCGATGGCGGTGGAGGTCAGGGCCCCGCCCCTTGCGAGCGCCATGCCGGCGAGGAATTCGACGACGGTCATGTCGCAGGCGAGCGAATGGTGGCCGAAGGCCAGGATCTTGCCGGGAGTTGCAGCGGCTTTGGCACTCATGGCTTGTGCGCCGCATAGTAGTCGTTGATCTTCTGCTGAATCTGGACCAGCGCGGCGGCCTCGTCGGGAAGCTTGGCGGCTTCCATGAAGTCGGCGTAGACCTCGCTGAAGTCCATCACCGAGAGATCGAGCTGCTGGAACTCGAAGATCGAGAACCCTTCGCAGGTCGCATTCTTGGGCGTGCCCCAGGTCTTGCCGAGCTGCGGGCGGCCCTGTTCCTGCAAGATCCGGCTGATCTTCGAGGCGAAGCAGCAGAACACGTCCTTCTTGGTGAGGCAGACGCCAAGGAAGCTCGACGAACAGTAGGACCCGACCTTGTGGCACAGGCCCGCATCGTCCTTCTGGTCGAGCAGTTGCTCGGCCGAAGAGCATAGCCACGGGGTGAGCAGCGGCACGCCCTTGCCCGAGCAGCAGTTGGAGAGCCCGAAGAGCTTGTGCGAGCAGCTCTCGCGCGTACCCCTGAACAGCGTGAGCGAGGCCTCGTCGAACTCGGCATTGGCCTGCCCCAAAGCGTTCAGCGCCACCACCGCGTCCTTGAATTCGTCGGAGGCCTCGCGGGTCACCGCCTCGCAGTCGCCATTGACGCAGTAGACGTCGCCGCCGCAGATGTACTGCGCCGGCTGCGGCGTCGTTCCCGGGATCGGGCAGGAATAGACCCGCTCGGCTACTGCGCAGCTGCCGGTGCCGCTTGGCGGATCGTCGAGACAGACCTCGCGCGCGAGGGAGCAACCGGGCGTCGCCTCGAGCGCGCCACAGTCGTTGCCGCCGCCGACCACCGTCTGGCACTGCCAGGTTCTGGTCGTCTCCCAGCACGGCCGGGTGACCGCGACGCCGCCGATTGCCCGTGTCTCGTTCGGCGCGGTGCAGGTCTCGCTGGCGAGCGCGCAGCTCGCGGGATCGATGCTGCAGGCGTTGTCGGTCCAGTCTTGCGTGAACCACTTCGCCACCGAGCTCTCCGCCGTCATCCCGGCGACGTTCGAGGTGCAGCTGTAGACCTCCTCGGGCGCGGCGGGCTCGAGGCAGGTGAGGTATCCGCCGCCCCCGAACGGGTCGCCGACGAAATCCCAGGTCTTGCACAGCTGCCGCTCGGCGAGCCCTGCCGCGGCGGCGCTGGTGCGCGTGCAGGTCGTGTCGCTCGCAATCGTCCCGCACTGCAGGAGCCCGGTGACATACTGGAGCGGCGCTCCGGTGACGGGATCGAAGGTCAGCGCGGCAGCAAGTCCGTCGGTGTTGCAACGATAGACGTTGCTCACCACCTGGAAGGCGTTCGCGGGCGGCGGCTTGGGCAGGGTCGCGATCAGGTAGGCGTTGGGATCGCTCACTGCCGCGTCGCAGTCATAATAATCGACGGTGAGGTTGTAGTCGGGCACCGGGTAGGTCGCGGTGCGGCGACATTGGCCATTGCCGGCGAGCGACGCGCAGCCGTCGAAGCCCGGCGCGATCACGCAAACATACTGGTAGAGCATCTCGTTCCATGTCGAGACCGAGAGGCTGCGGGTGCAGGTCCTGGGCTGCTCGACCACCTGCGATCCGACATTGCAGGTCCACTCGGCCATATTGGGCGCGCCCGAGCCCGGCGGCAGCGGCACGCAGTTGCCGGTCGAGCCGTCGGCGCTCATTCCCGAAAGGTAGGCATCGGGATCGGCCTCGATCGCGGTCGCGCGGCTCAAATCGCTGCGCGTCACGTCGACCGTCGGGCGGGTGGTGGAATTGACGGTGCGGTATGGCTCGCTGCTCCACCCCGCGACCGCCCCGTCGGTCTGCAGGGCATCCGGGTTGTCGTAGTACTGGGTCTGTCCGGGATAGGAGTCCTGGTAGCCCGGAACTTGTGCGGCCGCTCCGGCTTCCTGGGTCAGCCCCTGGTAGGCACCGCGCAGCGTGCTTCCGGTGCTGCGCGCCTCGGCCTTGGCCTCGTCGGCGGTCATGCTGCTCGGCGCGGAAGGGGGCGGCGGCGCAGGCGATGGCAGCGCCGGCGGAGTGGCGCTTGGCAGCACCGGCAGGTTTTCGATAAGATCGTCGGGCGGCGGGATATAGACCTGGGCCTGGGCGGCCGCATACGGCGCGGCGAGGAGCAGGCAGGGGAGCACCAGGCGCGCGCCAAGGCCGGAAAAGAGGCTGGCCGTGGCCTTCCCGGTCTTGGCGCTCCTCGCCGCCATGTCAGGGGGCTTTCGTGAGATTGGCGAGCGCGACCGCGGCCACTCCGGCGCCGGGCCCGCGCGCTTCGGCAAAGCGCTCGAGCGCATAGGCGACCGTGACGTTGCCGCTCATCCGGTCGTGATCGGGCACCGCGCTGGTGCAGTCGAACCCGTCGCAGAGCTCGTATTCGCGTCCCGTCACCACGAAGGTGGGCGCGGCCTTGACGTCGAAGGCGCGGAACAGCCGCGGATCGATCGCGATATGGGCTTCCTGTTCCTGCTCGGTGACGACACGTTTCAACCCTTCGGCAAAGGCCCTGGTGCTGTTCTGCGGGAACCCCCGGAACACCACCACGCCGCCGGCGCGGGTGGTGTCGCGGATCAGCGCGGCAAGCGAAGCCTGCGGCATCGACAGGCTGGCGAAGACCACGAACAGCGGCCCCTCGCCCATCGGCGCCCCGGCATTGGCGGCGGCGCCGCGCAAGATCTCGTCAAAGTCGACCGGACCTGCCGGTCCTTTGGGCAGGCTCGCGGGATCGATCGCGCTCGCGGCCTTGAGGCCATTTTCGCGAAGCACTTCTGCCTCCTCTTCGTGCGCCCGCCCGCGCCCCGCGACGGCATCGACCAGCGTCTGCGCGTCCCTGACTTGCTCGGCACTGCGCGCCTTGATCGCGCCCAAGTCCAGGTCCTCGACCGTCTGGGCCAGCGCAGCCGAGACAATGGCAAGCGCAAGGAATCCTGCCGCACCGGAGAGCGTCAGCTTCATGGCCGGCCCTGCTTTTCGATCATCGACCTGAGCACCCTCTCGTCCTGCTCGAGCTGCTGCTTGGTCGGTGGTGGACAGCTGGTGTCGATCGCCATCCTGACCGAAACCAGGGCCGCCAGCGCGGCCAGAGCGACGAGGCTCGCGAAAATGCATGGAAAACACCAACGCATGGGGTCTAACCTTCTCATAACATGCAACAATTGCGTCTTCTCCAGACGAGGTAGCCGAAGTCCTCGCCTTTCACGGGAAACGACTTGCCGGTCTGGGGAATGATCGTGGTCGCTCCAACAGGCCCGCAGGCATAGCGGCCCTTCACCGTCGAGATCGGGTTGGTCATCTGCAGCCGGTATTGCTGCTTGCGCATTACCGGCATCAGGTACTTGTGGCACAAAGCCTTCGAACCCATCGTCCCCCAGGCGAGCGCCTGGCGGTGCATCTTGTAGAGCGTTCGTTCGGCGACGAGCCGCGAGGCCTGGACCGGGCTGACATGCGCGGCGACATGGCCGTTCAGCGGATACATCGAGCCGTTGCAGCCCGCGCACCAGAACATCTGGTCGATCGGGAGCCTGGCGGTCGAGGCGACGCAGTCGGCGGCACAGGCCGCGCTGGCGATCGGATTGGCGAACAGCGCGACCTCGGGGTTGAGGATCGAGGTCAGCGAGGAATCCTGCCACAGCGGATCAAGCTCGGTGACATAGGCGACATCGAAGGTGGTCTGCTCGAAGCAGAGGAAATCGGTGAGGATCTCCATCCAGTAGAGCAGCGGGTAGATGTAGTAGTGCGACTGCCACTGCGACGAGTTCTGGGTCTTGCCGCCGACCTGGCTGCGCCCCTGAACATGGCCGTTGCCGATATCGAAGCCGGGATAGAGCTTGATCCCGCCAAGGTTCGGGAAACACCAGGCCTTGTTGGTGACATCGACGAGCCGCACCGGCTCCCAGAAGCCCACAGAGATACCGATGCGCGGGATTGGCGAGCCGCAGGCGCACAGCGGAAACGAAGGGTTCTTGGGATCGGGGCGCGAGCCCTTCCAGATCGACAGGCCCCCGATCGAGAGCGGAAACAGGCACGACCAGCAGACATCGGTGATCGGATTGACGAACTTGCCGTGGCAGGTGACTGAGGCAGCGCGCGCCGGGGCAGCGCCGGCGAAGGCGAGCGCCAATGCCGCAAGACCGGCAACCATAAGGCGGCGGAGGCGCATCATGGTTCCCCTCCCCGGTCCGCGTCCGCGCGGCCATGCGCGTCGTCGGCGCGGGTCTTGGCGGTAAAATAGACGATCCCGACCAGTGGCGCGGCCAGCACCAGCAGCAGCGCCGGCAGCGCCCCCTTGGGACCGAGCAGGTCGACCAGCGCGCCATTCAAGGAGACAGCCAGGCCCAGCGCGCAGCACAGCAGGATCCAGCTGAGGCGCAGCCGCTTCAGCCCCCGGGTCTCCGGCGCGGCCATCGGAGCGAGCATGAAGTCGAGCAGCGGATGCCTCATGACGCACTGCCTTTCGGAGTGAGCGGCACTTCGGCGACCTTCAAAGCCTTGCCCGCGCCGGTGACGACAGCAGGCGTATGGCGGATCCCGAATCGGGCTATGAGCTGGCCGCCCTGATCGAAGTAGAAGCGGCGCTGCCAGGGCTTCATCGCATCAAACGGCGAGCCCGAGACGAAGATGATTTTGGCCTTCGCGGCGCCGAAGCTCTTCACCGCCCAGTCGATCTGCGCGGGGTCGGTGCCATCGACGAAGACCAGGTCCTGGCTGAGCGAAACGAGATCGAGCGGATTCACCCGGGTGCCGCGCGCGGCGATGAGATTGCCTTTGGTGTCGCGGATATCGTCTTCGAGCGCGATC
>Ga0073923_1000020_pt1 | contig 41873 bp, 33 predicted proteins | sample GWRWT4_1June14_FD_70956 | JGI IMG/M metagenome (GOLD analysis project Ga0073923, IMG submission 70956) | Sand microcosm microbial communities from a hyporheic zone in Columbia River, Washington, USA - GW-RW T4_10-June-14 | ecosystem: Engineered > Artificial ecosystem > Sand microcosm >... | reverse complement strand
GACATATTCCTGCGCCATTCTTCCTTGCATTGAACCATAATAGACTCCGTCACGATGACCCAGAATGGTCGGGAAGTGCCCTAGTTCCCCAGCAGGTTCGCCCGCCAGAACATCAGCTCCACCCAGAACTGATAGTCCTGGTTCTCCTTCTTGCCGAAGCCGTGGCCTTCGTTCATCCCGACCAGATGCCAGGCGCTGCGGCCCTTGGCGCGGACCGCTTCGACGGCCTGATCGGCCTCGCTCTTGGGCACGCGCGGATCGTTGGCGCCGGTCACCACCAGCAGCGGGATCGACAGCTTGTCGATCTTGGTCAGCGGAGAGATTTCCATCAGCTTGGCGCGCTGCTTGGGATCGCGCTCGTCGCCGTATTCAACCCGGCGCAAGTCGCGGCGATAGCTTTGGGTATTTTCGAGGAAGGTCACGAAATTGCTGATCGCGACGATGCAGTCGGCCGCTTTCAGCCGGTCACCATAACGGATTGCCACGGCATAGCACATGTAGCCGCCGTATGAGCCGCCGGCCACTGCCGTACGGGTGCCATCGATCGCAGGATCGGCCTGGAGCTTGTCAAGGAAAGCGCCGATATCCAGCACCGAATTCTCGCGCAGGAACGGCCCGTTATCAAGGCTGACGAAGCGTTTGCCAAAGCCGGTCGAGCCGCGCACGTTGGGATAGAATACCGCCACGCCCAGTTCGTTGAGCAGATAGTTGGTGCGGCCGCGGAAGCCGGGGGTGAACTGACTTTCCGGTCCGCCGTGGATGTTCACGATCAGCGGGCGCTTGCCGGGGAATTTCGCAGCATCAGGCCGATAGAGGAAGCCGCTGACCAGCTCGCCGTCAAAGCTCTTCACTTCGACGAATTCGGGCTCGACATTGACCGCCGGGTCCAGTCCGCCGGTTTCGCTGTGGGTCCAGCGGGTCACCGCCAGCGACGCCGGATCGACCGAGAAGGCATCGGCCGGTACCTTGGCCGAAGTCACGGTCAGCCCGATCGTGCCCCAGGGGGCAATCTGCACGGAACCGATGGTGCCCTTAGGCAGGTCGGTCACTTCGCGCACCGCGCCGGTCTTGGGATCCATCAGCCGCAGCTTGGCGATCCCGGCTTCGTTGATGGTATAGGCGATGAAACTGCCGTCATCGGCAATGTCGAAGCCTTCGATATCCCATTTCTTTTCAGGGCTGCGGGCCGTGAACTTGCCGGTCTTGGGATCGAGCGTGCCCAGCCGCTGGAAATCGCTACCTTCGTCGCTGGTCACCCACAGGGTGCCATCGGGAGCAAACTGGCCGCCGCCATAGGCAATCATCTTCTTGTGATCGCCGATCGGCGTCATCGCCCCGCTGGCAAGATCGAGCCAGTAGAGATCGGACTTGGCCACCGAGATTCGGTTCACCACAACTGCATGGGCATTGCCCGGCGCAAAGCCGGCAATCGCCCAGCCGCCGCCTTTGACTTCCTTGACCATGCGATTGGTCGAAGGATCGCGCGGGTCCATGATGTAGAGGTCGCTGTCGGCCCCGTTGCGGCGAGTCGAGCTGTAGCCGACCCATTTGCCGTCCTTGCTCACCGCGCTGAGGCCATTGCGGCTCTTGCCGTCGGTCAGCAGCGTCAGCTTGCCGTTGTTGAGCGTATAAAGCTGGAAGAATTCGTTCCCGCCCTTGTCCTTCTGCACCACCAGCGTGCCATCGCCGGGCAGATAGTTTCCGCCCAGCGGCTCGGCCTCGAAACTGATTTGGCGCCGGGCCATGCCGGGGCCAGCCACGGTGTGCAGCTGCGCGACATTGCCGAACCGGGTGGAGATCAGCATTGACTTGGTCACCGGGTCCCAGCCCTGGAACGCTGCGGTGCGGAATTCCATGTAGGGGCGGGTTTCCTCATTTTGTTGGCGCCAGACTGGCCGCTGACGCCGCCAAGGGCAACTGGTCATTCGACGAACGGCATGGCTCAGGTGTCGAGCAGGTTGACGATTCTGCCAAGTTCTTCGGTTGACCATCAAGAGTGGCGATTGACGGACGGTACACTTGCGTTACACCTAGGGGTGACTTGCTCAAACAGAAGCAAGCGCCTTGGGAGGATAACCGCGCGTAAGAGGGGATGCCGGTGTCCGTCCTGCCTGGGTAACAATTTGTCTTGGCGAGTAGGAGCATTGAAAATGGCAAGGTTCAGGCAACGTGGTTTGGTTTCCATATTTGCGATTGCGGTAAGCGGTCTTTCAGCCCCGGCATTTGCACAAGACGCAACTCCCCCAGCAGACGCCCCCGCAGCTGAGGATATCGTTGTTACCGGTTCGCTGATCCGCGGATCGAGTGAGCAGGCACCGGCACCGATCGACGTGATCGGGGCCGAAGAACTGGCCCGCCAGGGCAGCCCTTCGGTGATCGACCTGCTCAAGAACTTGCCGACCTCCAACGGGGTGATCGGCGATGCCAACCAGTTCGACGCCCGCGCGCAAGGCAATGAAGGCGTTGCCTCGGTCAACCTGCGTGGCCTCGGTCCGCAGCGCACGCTGGTGCTGCTCAACGGCAAACGGATTGTCGCTTCGGGCGGCAGCGGGATTCCGATCGTTGACGTCAACCTGATCCCCTCGGGCGCGATCGGCCGGATCGAAGTGCTCAAAGACGGCGCAGCGGCCACCTATGGTTCGGACGCAATCGCCGGGGTGGTCAACTTCATCACCCGCGAAAACCAGAACGGCTTCCGCGCATCGGCTGACTATCGCTACATCCGCGGCTCGAAAGGCGATTACGGCGGCGCGCTCAGCTATGGGCACACCGGCGACAACTGGCGGTTCCTGATTTCGGGCGGCGTACAGCACCGCAGCGAATTGCAGACGCTCGACCGTGATTTCGTAATCAAACCCTATCAGGACAACCCGCAAGGCGGGTGGACCGGTGGTGGTAACCCCGGCAACTTCGACTTCAGCGGCCCGGGCAATGGGCTCAGCTTTTCGACCGATCTGGGTTGTACGGCGCTCGGCGGTTTCCGCAGCTTGCCCGGATCGACAACCGATCGCTGCTTCAACCAGTACGGTCTGTTCGGCAATCTGGTAGAGCCCGAAGATCGCTTCCAGATCTTCGCCGATGCCGAATTCGATCTGTCCGAAGGCATTTCGCTGCGCCTGCAAGGGCTGTGGGGTCATTCCGAAACGCGGATCACTACTTCGCCCAGCTACCTGCCGACCCTGCCGCCTTCGTCCAATGCGGCATTCGGCGGTGCCGGCCTGTTCGTGATTCCGGGCTATACCCCGGCGCTGCAGGACTATTGCGCCACTTATGGCGCGGCAGCGAACTGCCTGGCCCCGGGCGGTATTCTGCAATCGGCGGTGGCCTTCCCGGTGCTGTTCCGGCCGGTGCTGCTGGGCGGCAATCCGCTCAACGGCGGGCGCGGATCGTCAACCTCGCCGCGCGTTTCGGACCAGCTGATGTTCTCGGCCGATCTCGAATTCGAACTGACCCCCAATCTGGATCTGCGGCTCAGCTTCACCCACAGCGAATATGACCGCAGCTTTGGCGGGACCGATACCTTTGGTGACCTGTTCCAGAACGCGATTGCCGGGTTTGGCGGTCCGAACTGCGCCTATTCGTCCACGGCATCGCGGGTTGGGCTGACTCCGGTCCAGCTGGCCGCTCTGGCCGGGACCAACGGGTGCCAATACTGGAACCCGTTTTCCACCGCGGTCCAGGTGAATTCGGCAACCGGGCAGGTCAACCCGCAATTTGTCGGTTCGCGCTCGACTGGCAGTTTCTCGACAACGCCTGGCGCCGGGCTGGTCAACGATCCGGCGCTGTTTGACTGGTTCTTCCAGGATACCCGCACGCAGGCCTTTACCCGCCAGACCGTGTTCGAGGGCGTTATCTCGGGCAAGTCCGGACTGACTCTGCCGGGCGGCGAGGTCGGTTTCGCGCTGGGCGGGCAGTATCGCAAGAACAATTATAGCCGGTTCTATAACGATGTCAGCAACCTCGATGTCAATCCGTGCCCCGGCACGCCGCTCAACCCGGCTGCCACCTGCACCCAGCAGACTGGTGCGCTCGGCTTCCTGGGCACCAACCGCAATGGATCGAGCAACAGCGATGTCTATGCAGCGTTCGCCGAATTGCAGCTGCCGATTACCGATGCCTTCGACGTCCAGCTTTCGGCGCGGTTCGAAGACTATGGCGGGTCCGTGGGTTCAACTTTCGACCCGCAGGTTCGTGCCAAGTTCCAGGTCACTCCCTGGCTGGCGGTCCGCGGCGGCTGGGGCACCACCTTCCGTGGTCCGCCTTCGCAAAGCCTGGCCGGAAACCTGACTTCGTTGCAGATCATCGGCACTTCGTTCCGGGCGATCGACATCAACGGCAACCCCAATCTGGCTCCGGAAAGCGCGAACACCTATAACGGCGGTGTGCTGATCAGCGCTGGCGGGTTCAAGGCCAGCGTTGACTACTTCCGGTACGACTTCGAAGGGCCGATTGAGAGCGAACCGGTCGCCGGGATCGTTTCAGCGCTGTTCGGCGCCACCGGCAATGCCAACTGCGGCAATCCGGCCTATGCCGCGCTGCAGTCGCGCTTCACCTTTACCGGTGCGGGCTGCGGTGTCGGCAACGTCCAGCGGCTGCGGACGCAATACGTCAACTCGGCAAATGTCAGCACTTCGGGGATCGACTTCCAGGCCAGCTATGAGCTGGAAATGGGATCGGGCTCGGTGACACTGGGTGCGGCTGGCACTTACGTGATCAACTACAAGACCGACGCCGTCACTGTGGAAGGCATTGTCGTGCAGCCCGCTTTCGATGGGGTGGGCCTGCTCAACTATCAAAGCACTGCCTATCCGCTGCCGCAATGGAAGGGCAATGGCTATCTCCAGGGCGACTTCGGCAACCATCAGATGCGCCTGCAAGTGAACTACCTCGATGGCTACACCGACCAGCGCGGTGCCGCGATCTTTGGTCCGAACACCGGGGCGCTGGCCGGGGCTTCGGTTACCACCGGCAAGGAAATCGGCAGCTTCACGACGGTTGATTTCACTTACCGGCTCAAGCTGGACACCGGGACGGTGATCGCCCTTTCGGCGCTCAACATCCTCGATACCGATCCGCCGTTCGCGCGGCTCGACCAGAACTACGATCCGTTCACCGCCAGCCCGCTGGGTCTGACTGTGAAGCTTGGTATCACGCAAGACTTCTAAGCAATCGTCGCTCAATAAAGGGGGTGCCGGACCTTGGTTCGGCACCCTTTTTTTGTCTGCACGCCGATGGCGTCGCTTGATTGCTGCTGATAGTCAAAGCGATACTTCTTGCGCGATCCAGCGCGGCCCTAGAGCGGTGATTGGAAAATCTGAATCACCTCGCCCCAGCCCCGACTATCCTGAGCTTGTCGAAGGATTGCTCTTTTCTTCAAGCGGTTGCGGGCGAGGCACGAAGAAAAGGGCAGTGCTTCGACAAGCTCAGCATAGACGGAATTTGGGTCAGGTTTTGCCCAAGTTGCCCTAGCGTTCCCGAAGATGAAATTGTTCGGGGGCGACTGCGGCACCAGCGGTTGCGAAGACCGGCTTGGCAGGCTGAAAATCTGACCCTGTCGAAACCGCCTGGGCGGGGGCGGTGCCAAAGTCTTTGTCGCCGCCATTGTCGTCGGACGTCGTGTCATCGTCAGACATCGGTTCGTCATAGGCCCAGGCCGATACCTTGGCGGCCGCAGCGGTTATCTCCGGCGAGGGGGCCGACTCGGCTTGGGCAGAGTTCTCGGCAGCCTTGCTGGCCAAATCGCCGGTCAATTCACCGATTGCGCCATTGTCACCTCCTTCAAACAGGGTTGAAACCCCGAACAGGAACACGAAGACTACAGGCAAGATATGTCCCGGCCGCATGGTTCAGACGCACCTGCTGACCGCAACCGCCGGAGAAGGGTTGACGATGCCAACCGAAAGATCGCGTTGATCACGAACCATCATCGCCGCCGTTTTGCGGATGGTAGTTCGCCCGACGATCGATTCCATGATCAGCGGACGATAATCATAGGCGACTTCGACGAACATTACTGCAACGCCGCTTTCGGCGGAAATCCCGCGCCCGACCGGGCCCACGCCCGCGATCGAAGTGCCCGTGGCTCCGTCCCCTTGCTGACCGTAGGAAGAATTGAACCCACCCTGTCCGAAACAGCGTTGCCAGCGGATCCATTGCCCGCCGTCGCGATTGACCTCGACGCTGGAGAGGATCAGGCGCGCGCGATTGGTCAGTTGCAAGTCCGAGCCTTGCAGATTGGCGGCATGGAAGGCCTCGTTGACATCGACTTCGCGCATCCGCGGCATGCCGGAAACCACCCCTTGCTTGGCCCGTGAAGCATTGTCGGCCAGCGAAACCGCAGCCTGGCTGATCCGCATGTGGGTGATGGCGAAATTGGCCAGCTCAACGCCGCCGCCCAGCAAAAGGACGAAGAACGGGGCGGTATAGGCGAATTCGATCATCGCCACTCCGGAGCGATCGAGCCCCAGGCGCTGCACAAAGGCTCGGGTCCGCTTCGCCAAACGGGTCAGTTCGGGCATATCTGCACTTCCTGCCTGGCGGCCTGGTCGGCAAAGGGCTGGTTTCGCAAGACTGTGCTTGCCGAAATCGTGTTGGTATCGTCCCAACCAAGAAATCCGCCAAGCGGTACGATCCGGTCGTAAGTCAGAGTGGCGGTATAGACTACGACATCGTCAGCCCCGCCTTGTCCCGACAGTCCCTTGTCGGGATCCCACTGCTGATTGCCGTTGGCATCGGTGAAGCACTCTTCGGGATCGTAGACCAGATTGGCATTGGCATCAACGAAGTCCTCGGGCTTTCCGGCATCCAGAAAGCTCTGATAGTTCTTGCGCGTGGTCAGGACCGCGCCTTGAGGTGCGGTGGCCTTGAGTTGCTTGGCGACATAGGTGTCGATGGCACTGACGGTATTGGCGCCAGATTCCAGCCCGGCGTCTCGCCCGGCGTCCTGAATTGCACCTTGCAAGATACCGCGCACATACATGGTATGGCCGACGTCAAAGGTCCCAAGCAGCAAGGTCAGGAATACAGGTGCAATCAGCGCGAATTCGATCGCCGACACACCGCGCTCGCAGCGTGCCAGATTTGACCGCAGCCAGGGCGAAGTCCACCGACACATCGGGCTAAGCTCCCAGCCTGAGATTTGCGACTTGCGACGCAATGAACTTGAATTGATTGCGCAAGGCCGCAGTGTCGCTGGCGTAATAGGCGCGGCCATCGCTGGAGCAGGCCTTCATTTCGTTGCTCAAGGTGGTGCCGAAAGCAATCACCCAAACCGTGATTCCTTTGGCCTTGACGGCCTCACATGCGGCCGCGAACCTTGAATTGTGGCGGTTCTTCACCGCCGTCGTATCGCTGTTGAACGGGGCGACGCGGTTGGCCAGGGATTCGATGCTGTAAGCATTGTAGCCCCAGATATAGGGTTCCATTTGCCCGTCGGACATGAACAGCAAATGGCGGCTGACCGGCTTGTCATCCTTGTTGACATTGGCCTGGAACGGACCATTGCTGCTGGACAGGCGCCCGCCCCAGATCATCCCGATGTCGTGATAGGTATTGCCGGTCGGCACCAGGTTGTTGACGTAGGTGTTCAGCCAGGCGGGCACATCGTTCGGGTCGGACGACAGCTCGACTTCGGTGAACGGCTTCATTGGCGAAGGGCAGGCCGAATAGGCTAACGGCTCGTTGGTCGTAGAATCAACGTGCTGGCGGAACGAACGGTTGTAGGTCAGCTGGTTCCACATCGGGCGCCAGCGGGTTTCGTTGCTGTCGGGCACATAGTCGAGATTGAGGTCGTAGGCGCTCGAAGGAATCGGATTCCAGTTCGCTGTATCGTCGGTGTCACGCTCTTCGATGCAACCATTCCAGGTCGTGCTGGTCAGGCCGACATTGTACAGTCCGCTGCCATTCCGCTTGGCCATTGTGACCATGTCGTAATAGCCCGCCTGGTCGGCATAGGTCGTAACGGCCGGGTTGATTACAGAGTTGGCCGTTGCGGTTACCACCGATGTCCCGACGTTGACGCCAGTGCCGTTCTTGAAGTTCGAGGTATCGAGCTCAACCTCCTTGTAGCGCCAGTTGGTGAAGGCGAACTTCGTCTGGTGAGTGGTAACCCGGGTTGTCACCGATCTGGTGCAATTCTTGCGGGTTGCCGTGCCTCCGGTCCAGGACACGAAGGCATAGGTTCGCTGGGTGACATTGCCCGGTGCATTGCCGCTGCTCGAAGGATTGGAGCCGGAGCTGGGGTAGTTGTTGTTGGCGTAGGCGTTGCAGTTGCTAGAGCTGAGCGTTGTGGAGTAGGTTTCGTTTACCGTTGACGGCGCACCCGTGGTTGCAATGTACACCGGCGTATTGAACTGCGCCTGGCGCGATTGGTACGGCGCGCTATCCACGAACCAGGACCGCTGCATTGGGGCGTCGGGATCGCTGAACAGGTCCTTGGCATTGACGGTCATTGAATAAGGCACGAAGCCATAACGGATGCGGGTGTTCGGGTCCGTGACCGCCTGATTGATCGTCTTGTGAAAATCTTTGACCGCTTCGCGCAGGCCGGTAATCCGGCTCCCGGCCATCGAACCCGTCGTGTCGAGCACGAACATCACGTCGGCGTTGGCCAGTTGCAATTCGGCCATGCAGGTGATTTCAATCTCGAAATCTTCGTTGCCGAACATCTGCATTACAACGGTCGGAACAACAGCTGATGCCGTGCCGTTGACCTGGCCCTGGTCGTTGGCCTCGGTTTCGAACCAGACATTGCTGGCGTTAAGGGACTGGGAATCGAAGTTTGCGTCGAAGAAGGCATCGGCCTTGGCTTTCTCGGCCGAACCATATGTTCCGGTGGTACCCATGGCCCGGCGCCCGGCCAGTGCGCCGGCGTCGCATGCTGCCTGCAACTGGGTTCGGGCCATATAGCTACGGCTCATGTCCAGTCCGCCGCCGATCAACGCCAGCAGCGGAATAACCGAGGCAGCGGCGATCAGGCCGACATTGCCAGACTCACTGGTGGCAAGCCGTCTCAGGAATTTCATCGGGGATTTCGCGTGCGCAGCTTCGACACGCACCTTGCCGATCTTGGTGCGGCCAACCCGACTGGAAGTCTTGTACTGTGCCACTGTCACATTCGCCTCCACGCACTTTGGTTCTGGCGAGAAAATCTTAAAGTGGCGTAAATTTCGTCGTTTGACCGGCAGAATTGCGCGCGATCCGGACGGACTGGCCGCAAGCAGAGCCGTCCAAGGATTCGCTTCGCCATACCCCCGCTTGATTGACGCATAAGAAATATCGAACATGGCCGGTCCGGCGTTGCCGGGCCTGTCGCTGCGCGCTAGTCCGCCGCCATCTCACTTAAGCCGGAGTTCCCGATGGACCGTGCCCATGCCCTTGCCTTGCTGACCCGCTACTATGCCGCCTTCAATGCCGGCGATTGGGAAGGGATGCTTGATTGCCTGGCCGACGATGTCGCGCACGATATCAACCAGGGCGCAACCCAGCGCGGCAAGGACACGTTCCGGGCATTCCTGGCGCATATGGAGCGGTGCTACCGTGAGCGGCTGGGCGCGATCGTGCTGATGGCCAGCGACGATGGCCTGCGCGGGGCGGCGGAGTTCGTGGTTCACGGCGAGTACCTGGCCACCGACGAAGGCCTGCCCGAAGCCGATGGCCAGACCTACCAGCTGCCCGCCGGGGCCTTTTTCGCGATGTCTGATGGCAAGATCGACCGGGTGACGGTCTATTACAACCTGGCTGACTGGTGCGCGCAGGTGGGTGCTTGACGGTCACCGTCCGCCCGCTGACCGGCGCGGAGATCATCGCCGCGACCGATGATCTGGCCGCGCTTCGGATCGCGGTCTTCGCGGCTTACCCCTACCTCTACGATGGCGACGCGGTTTACGAGGCGGAGTACCTGAAGGAATTCGTCGCCGCCCCGGATGCAGTGCTGGTGGCGGCTTTCGACGGCGTGAAGATCGTCGGAGCGGCCACGGCCAGCCCGATGTGGGCCCAGAAGGCTGAATTTCGCGCCCCGTTTGAGGAGCGCGGGATCGACACCGCCAGCCTGTTTTACTTCGGCGAAAGCGTGCTGCTCCCTGGCTATCGCGGGCAAGGGATCGGCCACGCCTTTTTCGACCACCGCGAGGCGCAGGCGCGGGACTGCGGGGCGAGCGCCGCGACTTTCGCGGCGGTGATCCGGCCCGGCGATCACCCAGCACGGCCCGCGGGCTATGTCCCGCTCGATATGTTCTGGACCAAGCGCGGCTATGCTCCCGTAGAGGGCTTCGTCACCGAACTGGGATGGAAGGAACACGGCGAGGTGGAGGAAAGTGTCAAGCCGATGCAGTACTGGATGCGTACCCTATGACCCGCTTCACGATTGCCGCCGCGCAGTATCCGATCGAGCAGTTGGAGACATGGTCCGCCTATGCCGCCAAGCTGACTCGCTGGATCGAGACGGCGGCCAAGGGCGGGGCAAGCTTGGCTGTGTTCCCCGAATATGGGGCGATGGAGCTTGCGGCGCTTGATGTGACCACCATGGGTGATCTGAGTGCCTGTTTGGGGACCGTGGCTGGGCGTTTGAGTGATATCGACGCGCTGCATGCGGAACTTGCGGTGAAGCACGGGATGCACGTGCTCGCCGCTTCGGTTCCGGCTGAGGTTCCGGGCGGCTTCGTCAACCGCGCGCGGCTGTTCGCACCCAATGGCAAAGTGGGCGTGCAGGACAAGCTGGTGATGACCCGGTTTGAGCGCGAGGAGTGGTTCATCTCTGCCTCCGGCCCCTTGCGACTGTTTGAGACTTCGCTTGGCAAGATCGGGATAAACATCTGCTACGACAGCGAATTCCCCCTGCTCGCCCGCGCCCAGGTGGAGGCCGGGATGGAGCTGCTGCTGGTCCCCAGCTGCACCGATTCTGAGCACGGTTACTGGCGCGTCCGGCTCGGCGCGCAGGCCCGCGCGCTGGAGGGGCAGTGCTATGCCGTCCAGTCGCCCACGGTCGGCAATGCCCAGTGGAACCCGGCGGTGGACGTCAACCGCGGCGCGGCCGGGGTCTTCGGCCCGCCCGACCGGGGCATGCCGGCCACTGGCGTGCTGGCGCTAGGCAAAATGGACGCGGCGCAGTGGCTTTTTGCTGACGTCGATCTGGCCAAAGTCGCCGAACTGCGCGCCGATGGCGGGGTGCTCAACGCGCGCCACTGGGCAGAGCAGCCTGGCGCTGCACTGCTCCCTTCGGTCGAGGTAGTGGACTTGCGCTAAAGCCTTGGGCAACATGGCGCGATGCTGAGATACTTCGCCCCGCTCGCCCTGCTGCTTGCAGCCCCGGCTTCTGCCCAAACACCGCCGCCCATTGCGCAGCAACAAGTGGTTGAGGCCGAGCTGGCCAAGGCTCCCAAGGGCACCCGGTTTGGACTGCTGGTGGTTGATGATGCCGGGACGGAGGTGGTCGCGATCAATCCTGACCAGCGCTTCATTCCGGCCTCCAACACCAAGATGTTCACCACCGCCGCGGCCTATGCTCTGCTGCCGGGGATGGATCAGCCGGACCTTGAGGGCGGCACGCGGGTGCTGCTGGAACCGGGCAAGCGCAAGGGCGTGGCCAATGTGGTGCTGGTCGGGCGCGGCGATGCGCGGATGTCGGCCGCACCTGACTGCAAGGTCGATTGCCTGGCGACGCTTGCCGATGCGGTGGCGGCGAAAACCAAAGTGGTCGGCGCTGTGGTCGGCGATGCCACCTGGTTTCCCGACCAGCGCTGGAGCCCGGGGATGAGCTGGAACAATTTCGGTTCCAACGACGCTACCGCGATGTCCGCACTGAGCCTCGATAGCAACGAACTGACGGTCAGGGCCACCCCCGGACCACTGGGCAAACCGCCGCTGCTCGTGGTGCCACCCTATGTCACGATTGAGAACCGCGCGGTCACGATCCCGGCCGGGGGGAAGGGGCGGCTGGTGCTTGAACACACGGTCAATTCCCGCGCCTACCGGCTCTACGGCGAAATCGCTGCCGACGCTGGCGAATGGCGTGACCGGATCGGGATCGACGACCCGGCGCATTTTGCGGCCTGGACTCTTGCCGGGATGCTCAAGGCGCGGGGGGTGAAAGTGACTGGCACTGTGCGCGGATCGTACCGCCCGGTGGAGTTGGTGGACGACCCCGATTATCGCGAGAAAGCGGGCATCGCTGCTGCCTGGGATCAGGTTGACGCCGCGCCGCTGGCCACGCTCCAGCCGCCGCCGCTGGCCGCCAGTGTGGTGGTGATCAACAAGGACAGCAACAACCACAACGCCGAAATGCTGCTGCGCCGGGTGGCGAGGCATGACAGCGGCAGCGGCTCGCTCGACGATGGCCTGGCCGATCAGCGCGACCTGTTCGAGAAGATCGGGATCCCTCGCGCCGGGTTCGATTTCTCCGACGGCAGCGGCATGTCCACTTACAACCGCGTCAGCCCGCGCGCCGGGGTCACTTTGCTGCGTTGGATCGATGGCCAGCCCTGGGGCAAGGCCTGGTACGCCTCGCTGCCAATCGCGGGAGTGGACGGCACTTTGAAGCGCCGGTTCACCGGTACGCCGCTGGCCGGCAATCTCACTGCCAAGACCGGCTTTATCAATGCCTCCAACGGGCTGTCGGGCACGTTCCGTGCGGCCAGCGGCAAGCGGCTGACCTTTTCGTTCTTTGCCAACGATGTCCCCAATGGCAGCTCGGCGATTCCGGCGATGGAGGCTGTGCTGCTGGCGCTCTATGCGGCCAACTGATGGTTGTTGCCCCGCTGCAACAGAATCGCCCCTGCCCGGCCAAATTCATCCCTGATCGAAACTTTTTGCCGCAGCGCTCTGGTCAAGCGCCCGTCACTTGATAGGCTCCCCCAGTTGAATCGTTGTTCGTCTTCGATTGGGGGTAATCATGACACTTCGCTCGCTCGCTCGCGGCTTCCTGGCCAGTTCGGTTTCGCTTGTCGCTTTCGCTTCGCCCGCGCTGGCTCAGTCGGCGCCCAGTGTCTCCAGCCCCAATGCCGCCGACAGCGAAGAGCAGGCGGCAATCGTGGTCACTGGATCGCGAATCAAGCAGGACCCGACCAAGAGCGCGCTGCCGCTGCAGGTGATCAGCAAAGTCGATATTGAAAAGAACGGCCTGGCCAACCCGGAACAGCTCAACATGTTCCTGACCAGCAACGGCAGCGGGGCGGATAACCTGGCCTCGAACGCCGACGTGGTGACCGGCGCGCAGCGCGGCACCAACGGGCTTTCTGCCGCCAACCTGCGCGGGCAGGGCAGCGCCTCGACGCTGATCCTGCTCAACGGCCGCCGCGTGGCCGCGCACGGCCTTTCAGGCGGCGCGGTTGACGTCAACCAGATCCCCTATGCCGCGATCGAGCGGGTTGAAATCCTGAAAGACGGTGCCTCGGCGATCTATGGCACCGATGCGATCGGCGGGGTGATCAACTATATCACCAAGAAGAATTTCACGGGCTTCAGCCTGGCCGGATCGACCGACATCACTGAGCACGGCGGCGGCAACATCTACCGCATGTCGGGGCTGATGGGCATTGGCGATCTGAACGAAGACGGCATCAATGTGATGGGCGGGGTCTCCTACAGCTGGAGCAAGATCCTGCGCGGCGAGCAGCGCGATTTCGTCAACACCAACCAGCCTTTGCGCGGACTTTCGGTCGATACCCGCGGCACCCCGATCGCAACGCTGTTCAACACCGGTGCCAACGCCTTCCAGAACCCAAACGGTTCGATTCTGGCCGGCCTGACATTGCCCTCGCCAGCCAATGCGGCCTCAAACCTTGCCAGCAACGGGATCAACCCGCTTGATCTGCCGGGCGGCGCGGGCTGCGAAACGATGGACGGCGGCATGGCCTATGACTGGGAGCTGTGGGCCAACGCAGGAGCTTACTATGCCTGCGCCTGGGATACCGGCCGTGCGGCGGTGATCCAGCAGCCGATTGAGACCTTGACTTACTACACCAAAGCCACGGTCAACCTGGGCGGCGGACACCAGCTGTTCGCCGAAGTGACCGGATCGGACGCGGATTCGGCCAAGAGCTTCTCCAACGCCCAGCTTTCGGCCAACACCACCAACCTGCCCTGGGCCTATCCAATCAATGCGCTGACGGCACCGACCTACAACGCGATCTACGATCAACTAGCGACGCAATTTCCTGTGATCGGTGCGGTCGGGGACCGGACGATCGATGCAACCGGTCGTTATGGCCGTCCGCTGTCGGGCCGGTGGCGCTGCGTTGCCTGCGGCCCGCGCGAATATCGCACCAACAGCCGTACCTTGCGCGCCTATACCGGGCTTGAAGGTCCGCTGCCGTTCGGCGGCTGGGACTACCATATCGGCGCTTCGCACTCGGAAAGCGAAACCAAGTCGGTGCTGGGCTCGGGTTACTACTATCGCGGCACGCTAAACAGCGGGGCCAACGATCCGCTTGCCCCGATCGCCCCGGGTGCCACCACTGGCGGCCTGGTTGGCCTGATCAATTCGGGCATCCTCAACCCGTTCTCGCTGGATCAATCGGCCGCGGCGATTTCGGGGCTGCAAGCGATTTCGGCCGAAGGGACCACGCTCTACGGCGGGCGCTATACGGTCAAGCAGGTTGACCTGTCCGTCTCTGGGCCGTTGTTCGATTTGCCGGGCGGTCCGCTGCAAGTGGCGATGGGCGTCGATTGGCGGCGTGAAAGCTACAGCTTCAATGGTTCGGCGGCGGCCGCCACCAACCAGCCGGTGATCTTCCTGGCTGCGTTTGACAACGTCAATGCGCTGACCCCCAAGACCCGCACGGTCAAGGCGGCCTATGCCGAAGTCGATCTGCCGATCCTGGATATCTTGCAGGTCACTGCGGCGCTGCGGCTTGACGATTACACCGGCTTTGGCACCACCACCAATCCCAAGATCACGGCCAAGTTCACGCCGATGGACTGGCTGATGTTCCGTGGATCCTATTCCACGGGCTTCCGCGTCCCAAGCTTCAACCAGATCTTCAATGGCGTCACCGTCAGCCCCTATTCGGGCAGTGATCTGGCCGATCCGGTGGCCTGCCCGGGCGGCGTGCCGACCAGCGCCTATCTTTCGGGCCTGCCTTGCGCGATCATCCGGCCGGAAATCGCAACCGGCGGCAATCTCAACCTCGGGCCTGAAAAGGCCAAGATGGGCAGCGTCGGCGTAGTCCTGCGGCCGCATCCGAAGTGGAGCCTGTCGGCTGACTGGTGGATGATCAATGTCGATAACACCATCGCGATCCTGACCCTGCGCCAGCTGGTCGACAATGCCTCGCTGTTCCAGGCCAACTTCATCCGCGATGGAAGCAACCAGATCGTGCTGATCGACCAGCGCTGGGTCAACGCCGGTGCACGCCGCACCCAGGGCATCGAATTTGCCCTGCGCGGCGGCTGGGAGCTCAGCGGGGAGCGCAGCATCTCGGTGGGGATGGACGGCACGCTGATGCTCAAGAAGCGTGAAAAGCTGATCGACAATCCGGCGCTGCCGTTTGGGCCCAGCCAGATAGGGGTGTTCACTTTTGCCGGCGATCTGGGCCTGCGCTGGAAGCACAATGCCTGGGTGAACTATTCGACCAAAGACTTCAATGTCCAGCTGACCCAGGTCTACCGGGCCGGCTATGCTAACCAGAAGCTGCCCGGGATTGCCAATGGCACAGTAACCCGGCCGGACTTCAACGAGCGGGTCAAGCCCTACATGATCTACAACCTGGCGGTCGGGATCACCGCGTTCAGCCCGGGCTTCCGGGTCAACCTGGGGATCAAGAACCTGTTCGATACCGATCCGCCGTTTGCGATCACTTATGACGGCAACACCGGCGCCGGATCGAGCTGGGAACCGCGAGTGGCCGATCCGCGCGGGCGGTCGTTCACCGCCGGGGTTGAGCTGCGCTTCTGATTCTGATCACCAGCAACCAAAAGGGGGACGTCCAGCATCGCTGCGGCGTCCCCCTTTTCTTGTAAGTAATTGACTGGGAGAGAAGTTGTTCGTTAACGCTGGTTTTACCATGACGTCTTAAGATGTGCAGCAGGGTCGAACAACAGGCGCTTCTGCTTGCCATGAACAGTGAACCGCAATTCCAGCAGACCAGCGGCCGCCGCGTCGATCGGCGACGCTATGCGGCTACTGTGCAGTTCCGCGCGGGAACCCGGCGCGCCAATGTGCAGGTGCAGGATCTCTCGGAACTGGGCGCGCGAATTTCTGGCGTGTTTCTGGTTCGCGTGGATGATCACTTTTACCTCAAGATTGGCACGCTCGAACCGATCGAGGCGCGGGTCGCCTGGGGCACCGATTTCGAATTTGGCTGCGAATTTCTGCGTCCGCTCAACCCGGTTATCCTCGACGCAATCACGCGCTCGATGTGAGCTGATATTGCAGTAGGCAGAGGCCCGGTTCATAGCGCGGGCATGACTGTCGGCACCTCATTCAACAACGAAAGCTCGTCTGCTGCACCCGCAAATCAACGCAGCGGCGGCGGTGTTCTGGCGCAGCTATGGGGGGCCAGCGCGGCGCGGCTGGTCGACCGGATCGACCGCGGGCTGGTCGCCGGGACGCTGCACGCCACGCTGCCCGACGGATCGACGCGCATGCTGGGCGGCCGCGCGCCGGGGTTCGAGGCTACGGTTACCCTGCATGCCTGGGGCGGGCTGGTGCGAGTGGCAAGGGCGGGCTCGGTCGGGCTCTGTCAGGCGTGGGAAGCTGGCGAGTGGTCAAGCCCCAATCCGGTCCAATTGTTCGCGCTGTTTGTCGCCAATGCCGATGCGCTGGGTGGCCTCGCGCGGGCCCACGGCCCGTGGCGCTGGGCAGCGCGGCTGATGCATTGGCTGCACCGCAACACGCGCCGCGGATCGCAGCGCAACATCCACGCGCACTATGACCTGGGCAATGACTTCTACGCAGCCTGGCTTGATCCCGAACTGATCTATTCCAGCGCGCGCTATGCGGTGCCGGGGCAGGATCTGGCCATGGCCCAGCAGCACAAGCTGGCGGCAATTGCTCAGCGGCTGGGAGGCGCGAAGACCGTGCTGGAGATCGGCTGCGGCTGGGGCGCACTGGCGCAGTATCTGCACGATCAGGGCATGCAGGTCACCGCGATCAGCCTGTCCGATGCGCAGCTGGACTGGGCGCGGCAGCGGCGCTCAGCGCAGATCGACTTTCGCAAGCAAGACTACCGCGATGTCAGCGGCCAGTTCGATGCCATTGCCAGTGTCGAGATGGTCGAGGCCGTTGGCCGTGAATACTGGCCCGCCTACTTTGCCTGTCTTGCGCGCTGCCTGACGCCCGGCGGGCGCGCGGCAATCCAGTACATCGCGATCCGTGACGAGCTGTTCCCGGCTTATGTCCGCAGTGCCGACTTCATCCAGACCTACATTTTTCCGGGCGGCATGCTGGTGAGTGAGGCCGAATTCCGCCGCCTTGCCGCAGAACACGCTCTGGACTGGCGCGATCAGCAAGATTTCGCGCTCGACTATGCCGAAACGCTGAAGACCTGGCGCGAGAACTTTGACCGGGCGATCGCCGAAGGGCGCTTGCCGCCGCACTTCGATGCCCGGTTCCAGCGGCTCTGGCGGTTCTACCTGATGTACTGCGAAGGCGGCTTCAGGGGCGGGGGCATCACCGTTGCGCAGGTGACCTTGGTCAAGAGTTGAAGTGGTTCCGCCCGGACGCGGCAAAATCCCGCGTATTGGGGGGTAAGGGACACGGTGGCTCTGATCCGCGTCCGGGCGGTTTGGGACCTTCCGGTCAGGCGACCGGACGGAAGGAGCTGTTGGCCTGCCAGCGGGCCAGGATGTTGTCGTGGACGATCGGGCTGAGCAGCTTGTCGAACGCGCAGCCGACCAGGCTGTTGTCCCACCAGACCACTTCGCTCTGCAGCGATTCGATCCCCGGCAGGGTCAGCCAGCAGACGGTACCAGGGATCATCCGGTTTACCGCCGCGCCGCAGAACCCGCTCAGCGAAAGGTCGTGGATCACGGTTTGAAAGCCCCGTCCACCGGACATCCGCAAAGTCGCCGGGATCGCCACGCGGGTCCGCGGCGCGCTGCGGTCCTCCTGCGCGGCGGAGAAATAGGGATCCTTGGTCAGCAACAGATTTTCGCTCATCGCGGTGCCCCTTGAACATTTGCCTTTCCGGGACCTTTCCCGGCAGGATGTGCAAAGTATCGCTGGTCGCGGTTGCTGGCTTGTTATGAGGGAGGGTTAACACTTTCGCGGTGCGGGCTGGCAAACTGTTCACCAAGCAGTGACAGCAGGCGTTCAGCCACCACTTCGGGCAGCTTGACCGAAACGGGGTCTTCGCCGGGGTAAGCCTTTGCCCGCATTGCGGTTCTGGTCGCACCGGGGTTGACGATCGCGACCCGCACTTTGGAGGTGTTGCGGGTTTCTTCGGCGTAGCAAGTAACCAGCACTTCGGCCGCCGCCTTGCTGGCGGCATAAGCGCCCCAATAGGCCCTCGGCGCGCTGGCGACGCTGGTGGTCAGGTGCACAAAGCGCGGATCGTCGCTGGCTTTGAGCAAGGGATCGAACCGCGCGATCAGGGCTTGTACGGCCAGCGCGTTAACGGTCAGCGCCTTGGAAAACTGGGTCTGATCGATATCGCGCACCGCCGTCAGTTCGGGCAGGACCGCCGCGCAGTGGACCACAATGTCGAGCTTGCCCCAGCGTTCGGCCACGGCATTGGCCAGCCGCGCGATCCCGTCGCCATCGGTCAGATCAACCGGAGCAATCGTGGCACTGCCGCCAGCCTGAAACACCGCTTCCTCAACCTCTTCCAACGCCTTGGCAGTGCGCGCGGTGAGCACGACATGCGCGCCCGCTGCGGCCAGTGCCTTGGCGGTCGCCGCGCCAATGCCTGCACTCGCGCCGGTAACCAACGCGATTTGCCCGGTCAGCGCAGTCATGCGACCTTGCCGACCGGCAGCGGTAGCTGGCCCTCATCGGTCTCGCGTTCGGCCAGGTCGGTCAGCCGGGTGGGATAGTCGCCGGTGAAGCAGGCGTCGCAGTGCTGCGGGCAGGCATTGTTGCGGCTGGCTTCGCCGACAGCGCGGTAGAGCCCGTCGATCGAGACGAAAGCCAGGCTGTCGGCAACGATGAACTTGGTCATCTCCTGCACGTCCATCCGCGCGGCGAGCAGCTTGTGGCGTTCGGGGGTATCGACGCCATAGAAGCACGAATGCTGGGTCGGCGGGCTGGCTACCCGCATGTGCACTTCCTTGGCCCCGGCATCGCGCATCATCTGCACGATTTTCATGCTGGTGGTGCCGCGCACGATCGAATCGTCGATCAGCACGATCCGCTTGCCTTCCACCAGCGCGCGGTTGGCGTTGTGCTTGCGCTTGACGTCGGCATGGCGCGCGCCGTCGCTCGGCTGGATGAAGGTGCGGCCGACATAGTGTGAGCGGATGATGCCAAGCTCGAACGGGATCCCGCTTTCCTGGGCATAGCCGATCGCCGCGGGCACGCCGCTGTCAGGCACCGGGATCACCAGATCGGCTTCGACCGGGGCTTCCTTGGCCAATTCCTTGCCGATCGCCTTGCGCACTTCATAGACCGACTGGCCGCCCATCACCGAATCCGGGCGGCTGAAATAGACGTGTTCGAAGATGCAAGGGCGCGGCGGAATGTCACCGAACGGACGGTGGCTGGTCAGGCGGCCATCTGCGCGAACCTCGATGATTTCGCCCGGCTGCACTTCGCGCACGAATTCGGCCCCGACCACGTCGAGCGCGACGCTTTCGCTGGCGAAGACCGTGGCGTCGCCCAGCTTGCCCATCACCAAAGGACGGATGCCCAAGGGATCGCGGCAGGCGATCATCCGCTTGGGGGTCATGCAGATCAGCGAATAGGCGCCCTCGATCATCCGCAGCGCATCGACCAGCCGGTCCATCAGCGTCGGATAACGGCTGGTCGCGATCAGGTGGAGGATAACCTCGGTGTCCGAAGTCGATTGGAAAATCGCGCCCTTGCTGACCAGCTCGTGCTTGAGGTGCATGGCATTGGAAATGTTGCCGTTGTGCGCGACCGAAAAGGCCCCGCGCGCCAGATCGGCGTGGAGCGGCTGGACATTGCGCAGCCCCTGGCCGCCGGTGGTCGAATAACGCACATGGCCGCTGGCCATTTCGCCGGGCAGTTCGGCAAACATGCTGGCATCGGAAAAGACTTGGGCCACATGGCCAAGGCCCCGCCGCGCGAAGAAGTCCTCGCCATCATAGCTGACGATGCCGACGGCTTCCTGCCCGCGGTGCTGCAAGGCGTGCAGCCCCAGCGCGGTCATCGCCGCAGCCTCGCGCGTGCCGATCACGCCGAAAATGCCGCACTCCTCGCGCAGCTTGTCACCGTCTGCGTCAAGGAAGGGATGGGTTAGGTTCATGGGATTCGCTTGGCCCTGTGATCGCCCTGTCGCGCCGCCTTTGGCGGGGTTCGTCGCCAAAGGCAAGGCCGCGTGCGCGTGCATTGCACAACCATCTGATCTGCACACGAATTCGCTTGCCGTGGAGTTTGGTTTGCGGCCTTCTGTCGGCACTGACCAAGGGAGCATGCCGAATGAGTTCAAAGACCCTGCCCCTGCTGGCCACCACCGCCCTGCTGCTGGCCCCGCTTACCGCCACGGCGGCCAGCGCGCAGGAGATTGAGCTGCATATCGAAGCCCTGGGCGATGCCCAGCCGCGATCGGCCCGAGTGGAGTTTGAGATCCAGTCTTCAGCCGAAAGCCCCGAAGCCGCCGAACGCGGCCTGGCTGCCGCCAAGGCAGACCTGACGCGCAAGTTTGGCGAGATCGGGATCAAGCCGCAGCAGATCTCGTTCGGTGACATGTCTGCCGATCTCTATCCGCCGCCCGTTCCGGTAGCGATCGCGCCGCCGCCGATTACAACAACGACTACGCCAAAGGTAACGCCCGTCGGAGTGCCGCCGTCGCCCTTGCCTCCGCCACCGGCTATCAAGACGGCACCGTCCCCGCGCCCCGTTGTCGCCAAATTGAAAGACAACAAGCGCTCCACTGTCACGATCTCGCTGGACGATCTGGGCAAGCTCGAAGCAGTCAGAAGCAAGGCGCGCGACTTTTCCCGAACCAGCTATTCTCAGCCGCGTGTCATCTATGCCCAGCGCAATCCGGCTGAGGCGCGCGACGAGGCCGTGGCCAAAGCGATTGCCCAGGCCCGGACCGAGGCGGATCGCTATGCTTCGGCCATGGGTTACAAGGTCGTGCGGATCACCCGCGTCAGCAATGCCAAGCCGGTCTTGAACGTGCCCGATCTGGTGCAGATGATATTCAACTTCGATCGCCGCACCGGCGATTCCGAGCGGCTGATGGCAGCAGTCTGGGCCGGTGTGGCGATCGATTTCGTCATCGCCCCCAAGTAGCGCACAGGCGGGCGCCCTTGCCAGCGGCAGGGCGCCCGCCTAAACCCCGCGCCAAGTACCGGAACTCGCGCGAGGACTTTCCTTGATCCTGACCCCTTTCGAATGGACCATCGCCCGGCGCTATATGCTGCCCGGCCGGGGCGAGGCGTTTATTGCGCTCGTCGCGGGGATCAGCCTGGTCGCGGTTTCGCTGGGCGTGGCTGCGCTGGTGATCGTGATGAGCGTGATGAACGGCTTTCGCGCCGAGCTGTTCGACAAGATCGTCGGGCTGAACGGCCACGCCGTGGTCCAGGCCTATGGCGGGCGGATCGAAAACTGGCGCGGCCTGCTCAAGGAAGTCCAGGCGACCCCTGGCGTGGTCCATGCCTCGCCGCTGATCGAGCAGCCGCTGCTGACCAGTTTCAACGGCCGGGTCGAGGCGATTTTCGCGCGCGGGCAGACCCAGGAAGATATCAATCGCCTGACTCCGAAGCTGGTCGCGGGCCGCCTCGACAGTCTCAAGCCCGATGCCTACGAGGTGGCGATCGGCTCGCAGCTGGCGCAGAACCTGGGCGCGCGGGTGGGGGACAGCATCACCATCATCAACCCGCAGGGGCAATCGACGCCGTTCGGCACCGTGCCGCGCCAGATCGCCTACAAGGTCGCCGCGATATTCGAGATCGGGGTTTACGAGTTCGACCAACGCTTCGTGGTCATGCCGATGCAGGATGCGCAGACGCTGCTCCTGGCCGGCGATGCGGTGGGGATGATCGAGGTCAAGGTCGAAGATCCCAACGAGGCAGCCGAAACGCTGCTGCCGATCAGCCAGAAATATGCCGGGCAGGCGGTGGTGACCGACTGGAAGACGATGAACGCCAGCCTGTTCGAAGCCCTGGTTGTGGAACGCGTGGCGATGTTCGTGGTGCTCTCGATCATCGTGCTGGTGGCGGTGTTCAATATCCTGTCCAGCCTGATCATGCTGGTTCGCGCCAAGACCCGCGACATCGCGATCCTGCGCACGATGGGCGCCTCGCGCAAATCGATCCTCAAGATCTTTGTGGTGCTGGGGTCGCTGATCGGGGCAGCCGGAACTCTGGCGGGGCTGGGGCTGGGCTTTGTCTTCCTCTATTTCCGCCAGTCGGTGGTGCGCTTCGTCGAACTGGTGACCGGGCAGAACCTGTGGGATCCGACGATCCGCTTCCTGACCCAATTGCCCAGCCGCAGCGATCCGGTAGAGATCACCGTGATCGCGCTGATGGCGCTGGTGTTCAGCTTCCTTGCCACACTTTACCCCGCGTTCAAGGCGGCCTCGACCGATCCGGTGCAGGTGCTGCGTTATGAGTGAGCCGGTGATCAAACTCAGCGGGCTGACCCGCAGTTTTGAGCAAGGCGGGGTGCGAATCGACGTGCTGCGCGGGGTCGATCTGGCGATCGCCCCGGGCGAATTGGTGGCGCTGCTGGGTCCCTCGGGATCGGGCAAGTCCACCTTGCTGCAAGCAGTAGGGCTGCTTGAGGGCGGGTTTGGTGGAAGCATTGCGATCGCGGGGGTTGATGCCACCGGGCTCAATTCCGACCAACGCACCGAAGTGCGCCGCAGCTTTGTCGGATTCGTCTATCAATTCCACCACTTGCTGGCCGATTTCAACGCGCTGGAAAATGTGGTTCTGCCGCAACTGGTTGCGGGCACTTTGCAAAGCGCGGCTGAAGCGCGCGCGCGCGAATTGCTGACCGCGCTGGGGCTTGGCGAACGGCTTGACCACCGGCCCAGCCAGCTTTCGGGCGGCGAGCAGCAGCGCGTTGCCGTGGCCCGCGCGCTGGCCAACAAGCCGGTGCTGGTGCTGGCCGACGAGCCAACTGGCAACCTTGACGAAAAGACCGCCGACCGCGTGCTCGAACAGTTCCTCGAACTGGTTCGCGGCACCGGCAGCGCGGCCCTGGTCGCAACTCACAACGAACGCCTCGCGGCCAAGATGGACCGGGTTGTTCGTTTGCATGAAGGAGTCCTCGCATGATCACGATCGCCGATTTCACCGCCCAGCTGCCGGGCGGCAAGCAGGTCAATCTGGCCGACAAGCTGGGCAAGGTGCTGCTGGTGGTCAACACCGCCAGCAAGTGCGGATTTACCCCGCAGTATGACGGGCTGGAGGCGCTGCACCAGAAGTACGGCGCGCAAGGCTTTGAAGTGCTGGCCTTTCCCTGCAACCAGTTCGGCGCGCAGGAACCGGGCAGTGCGGACCAGATCGAGGAATTCTGCAAGGTCAACTTCGGGCTCAGCTTCCCGCTGATGGCCAAGGTCGAAGTCAACGGCGCCAAGGAACCGCCGCTCTATTCCTGGCTCAAGAGCGAGGCCCCGGGCCTGATGGGAACGCGCTCGATCAAGTGGAACTTCACCAAGTTCCTGGTCGGCCGCGATGGCAAGGTTGTCCGCCGTTACGCGCCAAGTGACAAGCCGGAGAGCATCGCCAAGGATATCGAGAAGCTGCTGTAGTTAGCAACTAGCAGGTCAACCCCCAATCCGTTCGCCCCGAGCGAAGTCGAGGGGCAGCGTCTGACGCGACCCCTCGACTTCGCTCGGGGCGAACGGTTGAATTTGGTTGGTCTGTCTTATTTGGCCAGCCCGGCCAGCGCGCCCTGGTCGATGCTCGCCACGGCCGACTTCAGCTCGTCGATCGACCCAGCCTCACCCTCGGCGCTCACAAAAAAACGGCCGCCGACCTGCTGTGAGAATTCACCGCGACCGCTTTTGCTCCACTTTTCCATCACCAGCTGGCCATTCACGCTTTTGGTCCGGTCATAACCGTCGGCATCCTCGTGGCTTTGCTCCATGCCTGCCGCCCCGGCCATCCCGGCCAGCGCGCCCAGCCCGGCGCTGTCGATCACCGACAACTTGATCGACTTGTCGCCCGAAGTGTAAGTTGCCGAAACGCCCTTGCCCATCGCGCCCATCGCCCCGGTATCGAGCGAAGTGCGGCTATAGGCTCCCAGCGAGGCGGGCAGCAGCGCCTGCAGCTTGGCGGTGTCGATTGGAGTCACCTCGCCATTGGCGACCGCTTCCATCTGCTTGCCCATTTGCCCAATATTGCCGGTATCGACCTTGCCCACGCCGGGGATGGCGACCTCAACCGAGTCGCCGGAATTGCCCATCATCGCGGCCGGTCCGACGCCCAGTGCATTGGTGACCGTTGATGTGATGGTAGCGGCGATAAGCGACAGCACGAATGCCGCGACCACCACGACCACGGTATAGACCGGCGACTTGTCCTCCGGCACCTTCATCAGCGGGGTAGCACCCTTGTAGAACAGGTAGATGCCATAGAGCCCGGCGATGATCGCCAGCGCGGCAAGCGCGGGGATGATGCCGAGGATTCCAGCGACCCAGCCCGGAGTCATTGCCGCCGCGACCAGCTTGAAGGCCTGGTTGCGATTGGCCTCGCCGCCAAAGTTCGGCGCCAGGAATTCAGCAACCAGCGAAACGATCACAAGCGAGACCAGGCTCATCACAAAGCTGGTCAGCGCCATGGTCAACCCGGTCATCAGCCCCGGCTTGAACGTCACCAGAAACATGCTGATTCCGAACAATTGCCCGCCGATAAAGCCGGCAATCGGCCCAATCGCCGCCAGCGGCAGGGCATAGCGCGTGATGATATCGCCGGGAGTGGCCTGCTCGGCGGCCAACACCGGCCAGGTCTCGCCGGGTTTGAGGATGATTGCTTTGGCGCGGTCAACCAGACCGCCCAGTTGCGGCGAATTGCCTAAGTCCATTTTCCTTCCCCTCGTACTGACGGAATGCGCGAAAACGACCCATTGTTGTCGGGGCATGGAACCACAGATCGCGGCTTTTGCCTAGCCTCAACGCCGCGTTGGGGATGAGGCAGTGGATAAGGCCCAGAGTGTTTTGCGAATCCGGCGGCTCATGCCTACCTAAAGCCCATGTCCCACACCGGTTTCGTTCCCCTGCGCGTGCTGTCCAGCTATTCGATGCTCGAAGGGGCGATCGATCCCAAGGCGGTGGTCAAACTGGCCAAGGAGCGCGCCTTTCCGGCGATCGCGATTGCCGACCGCAATGGGCTCTACGCCATGCCGGCCTTTGCCGGGGCGGCGCGCGATGCGGGGATCCAGCCGATTGTCGGTTGTCTTTTGGGCGTGCGGCGCTCTGCCGATGGCCCGATCGACTTTCTGGCGCTCTATGCCCAGAACGAGGCTGGCTGGCAGAACCTGTGCCACCTCGTTTCCGCCGCGCACCTTGATCGCCCGCTCGAACTCGATCCGCACGTTACGCTGGGACAGCTTGAGGGACATACCGAGGGCCTGCTCTGCCTGACCGCCGCAGGTGAGGGTGCCTTGGTGCGGCTGCTGGCCGAGGACCGGTTCGACGCGGCCGAAGCCTATTGCACTCTGCTGGAGCAGCTGTTCCCGAGCAGGCTCTACATTGAGATAGCCCGGCGCGGCGAAGTGGCGGAGGAGGCAGCCGAGGACGCGCTGCTGGACCTCGCCTATGCCCGCAACATTCCGCTGGTGGCGACCAATCCAGCATCCTACGGCGATCCCGGCTTCTACGGCGCGCACGATGCCATGCTGTGCATCGCCAATTCGACCCACGTCGATGCGCCCGACCGGCCGCGTTCCAGCCCGCAATGGTGGGTGAAAAGCGCGCCGATGATGAATGAGCTGTTCGCCGACTTGCCTGAGGCGATTGCCAACACGGTAGTCGTGGCCCAGCGCTGCGCCTTCGCTCCGCCCAAGCGCAAGCCGCTGCTGCCCAGCCTGGCCGGCGATGCCGCGGGCGAGGCGCAGATGCTGATCGACGATGCGCGCGCCGGGCTGGAAAAGCGGCTCGCACCTTATGGCGAGCTGCCGGAAGATGAACGCAAAGGCTATTTCGACCGGCTCGAATTCGAACTGGGCGTGATCAACAAGATGGGCTTTGCCGGCTACTTCCTGATCGTCGCCGACTTCATCAAATGGGCCAAGGACAACGATATTCCGGTGGGGCCGGGGCGCGGTTCGGGCGCGGGCTCGGTGGTGGCCTGGGCGCTGACCATTACCGACCTCGATCCGATCCGGCTGGGGCTGCTGTTCGAACGCTTCCTCAACCCCGAACGCGTGTCGATGCCGGACTTCGACATCGACTTTTGCGAAACCCGCCGCGGCGAGGTGATCCGCTATGTCCAGGCCAAGTACGGCCACGATCACGTCGCCCAGATCATCACTTTCGGCAAGCTCAAGGCCCGCGCGGTGCTGCGCGATACGGGCCGGATTCTGCAGATGAGCTATGGCCAGGTTGACCGGCTGACCAAGATGGTGCCCAACCATCCGACCGACCCCTGGACCCTGCCGCGCGCGCTCAACGGCGTAGCCGAGCTGAAGCGCGAATATGACAATGACGACGAGGTCCACCGGCTGGTCGATCTCGCGATCCAGCTCGAAGGGCTCAACCGCAACAGCTCGACCCACGCCGCCGGGGTGGTGATTGGCGACCGGCCGCTGGCGCAGCTGGTCCCGCTTTACCGCGATCCGCGATCGGACATGCCCGTGACCCAGTTCGACATGAAATATGTCGAGGATACCGGCCTCATCAAGTTCGACTTCCTGGGCCTCAAGACGCTGTCGGTGCTCAAGAAAGCGCTGCAATTGCTGGCCCGGCGCGAGATCGAAATCGACCTCGACGCGCTGCCGTGGGATGACAGCGAGGTCTATGACCTGCTGCAATCGGGCGACACCGTGGGGGTGTTCCAGCTCGAATCCGAAGGGATGCGGCGCACGCTGAACGCGGTCAAGCCGACCAATTTCGGTGACATCATCGCGCTGGTTTCGCTCTATCGCCCGGGTCCGATGGACAACATCCCGCTGTTCGGCCGCCGCAAGAACGGGGCGGAGGCGATCGTCTATCCGCATGCCAAGCTCGAAGGGATCCTGTCCGAAACCTACGGGGTCTTCGTCTATCAGGAACAGGTGATGCAGGCGGCGCAGGTCCTGGCCGGATATTCGCTGGGCGATGCTGACCTCTTGCGCCGGGCGATGGGCAAGAAGGACCAGAAGGAAATGGACCAGCAGCGCGCCCGGTTCATTTCGGGCTGCGCCGAGGTCTCCGGGATCGAGGCAGGCAAGGCCAATGAACTGTTCGACTTGATCGACAAGTTTGCCGGCTACGGCTTCAACAAGAGCCACGCTGCGGCCTATGCCCTGCTGGCCTACCAGACCGCCTGGCTGAAAACGCACTACCCGCACGAATTCTATGCCGCCTCGATGTGCTTCGACATGCACCAGTCGGAAAAGCTGGCAGTCTATGTCGATGACATGCGCCGCGCGGGGATCGCGCTCGAAGGGCCGGACATCAACAAGTCGGAGGCCGAGTTCACTGTCGAACGGACCGAAGAGGGCTATGCGGTGCGTTATGCGCTCGCGGGCATCCGCAATGTCGGCGAAAAGGCGATGGACGCGCTCCATGCCGAGCGTGAGGCCTCCGGCCCGTTCACCAGCCTGGAGGACCTGTTCCGCCGCGTGCCCTATGGATCGATGAACCGCCGTCAGCTCGAAGGGCTGGCCGGGGCAGGGGCCTTCGACGCGCTCGAGCCGAACCGCGCGAAAGTGCTCGCCAATGCCGACATGCTGCTGGCCGTGGCGGACGAAGCCGAACGCAGCCGCTCAAGCGGACAGGCGGCGCTGTTTGGCGGTGATGACCATGCCGTCCCGGCGCTGCGGCTGGCTGAGGCCGAACCCTGGTCGAAAACCGAACAGATGGCCAAGGAGCGCGAGAACTTCGGCTTCTACTTCGCCGCGCACCCGGTCGAGCAATGGCGCGCAGTCGCCACTGCCAACGGCGCGCGGACTTATGCCGCGCTGATGGAAAGCGGGGTTGCGGGCGGGGGCCGGGCCCAGGCGATGATGGCGGCGATGGTCGAAGGCGTGAACCGCGGCAAGACCCGGCGCGGGGGCGATTTCGTGCGCGCGGACTTCTCCGATCCGTCGGGCCAGTTCTCGGCTGCGTGCTTCGAAGAGGCGCTGGTTGATCCGATGCTTGGGTGGGCCAAGGACGGCACTTGCCTGCTGCTCACGGTCGAGCTCGATGCACCCAGCCCGGATGAACCGCCCCGGGTGACAATCCGCGGCGCGCGCCCGCTGAGCGAGGTCAAAGTCGCCAGCTCGATGCAGCTGCGTTTCGACGTGCTGCGGCCCGAGGCGTTCAGTGAGCTTTCGCTGCTGCTGCAACCAGGGGAACCCGGCCGAGGCGAAGTGATCGCGCGGCTGCGCACCGGACAGGGCCAGGATCCGCTGGTGCGGCTGGGCAGCGATTTTCATCTCGACGGAGAACTCGCAGAACGCTTGGCAAGCGTCGATGGTCTTGCCAATGTATCGCTGAGCGCACGGCGGGGATCGGCGAATCTCCGGTTGGTGGCGTGAGCTTTGGGTAGGAACTGAAAAGTCCCCCAGAACCGTTCGCCCCGAGCGAAGTCGAGGGGTCGCGGCGCACGCGGTCCCTCGACTTCGCTCGGGACGAACGGAGTTTGGGCGAAAGTTGGAGAGAGATAGATGCTGGGAGCCATGCAGGACTGGGACCTTCGGGTCACTCACCTGATCGATCACGCCGCGCGCGAGCACGGCAACCGCGAAATCGTCACCCATTGGGCCGATGGCAGCGAAACCCGGACCACTTGGGGCGAAGTGCGCCAGGACGCGTTGAAGATGACCCAGGCGCTGCGCAAGCTGGGCGTGCAGAGTGGCGATCGCGTGGCGACGCTGGCGATGAACCATTCCCGCCACCTGATGAGCTGGTACGGCGCGGTCGGCGTCGGGGGCGTGCTCCACACGATCAACCCGCGGCTGTTCGACGACCAGCTGGAATACATCGCCAACCACGCCGAGGATCAGGTCCTGCTCTATGATGCGGCATTCCAGCCGATCATCGACCGGATGAAGCCGAAGTGGACCACGATCAAACACTACATCTGCTATGACAATGGCCAGTTCGAGGACTGGATCGGGGCTGAGGACGGCCAGACCGAATGGGCCAAGGGTGACGAGCGCGACCCCTGCATGCTGTGCTACACCAGCGGCACCACTGGCAATCCCAAGGGTGTGCTGTATGAGCACCGCTCGACCATGCTCCACGCGATTTCCGGCGTCCAGCCGCATTCGTTCGATTTAGATGCCCGGTCGGTGATGCTGCCGGTGGTGCCGATGTTTCACGCGGCCAGCTGGGGCCTGCCGTGGGGCGGGGCGGCCTGCGGGGTCAAATTCGTTTATTCGGCGGTCAACGATCCCAAAGTGCTGCATGATCTGATGATCCGCGAAGGCGTGACCCATTCGGCCGGGGTGCCGACGGTCTGGCTGGCGATGTTCCAGCACCTGGATGCCACCGGCGCGGATCTGGGCAAGCTCAAGCAAGCGATCATCGGCGGTTCGGCCGCGCCGCGCTTTATGGTCGAACGGCTGATGAAGGCCGGGATCCGCGTCGCCCACGCCTGGGGGATGACCGAAACCAGTCCGATCGGCACGGTCGGTGCGCCAACTCACAACTGGGACGAGCTCAGCTTCGAAGAGCAGGTCGATACCGTCTGCAAGCAGGGCCGGCCGCTGTTCGGGGTGGAGATCCGGGTGGTCAGCCTCGATGACAACACGGTCGAACTGCCGCGCGACGGTAAGACCAGCGGCGCGCTGCAGGTGCGCGGGCCGTGGATCATCAAGCGCTATTTCAAGGCTGAGGAAGATGCGACCGTCGATGGCCAGTGGTTTGACACCGGCGATGTCGGGGTGATCCACCCGGACGGCACCCTGCAATTGACCGACCGGACCAAGGACGTGATCAAGAGCGGCGGCGAATGGATTAGCTCGGTCGAGCTGGAAAATGCGGCGATGAGCGTGCCGGGCGTATCCGAAGCTGCCTGCATCGGCATCTACCACCCCCGGTGGGACGAGCGCCCGATCCTGGTGGTGGTCAAGAAGCCCGATGGCGATGTCACCGCCGAGGCGATCAAGGACCACCTGGCACAGCACATCGCCAAGTGGTGGATGCCCGATGCGATCGAATTCGTCGCCGAAATCCCCCACGGCGCCACCGGCAAGATCAGCAAGAAGGACCTGCGCGAGCAGTTCCGGGACTACAAGCTGGTGGATGCCTGAGGTAAAGTTCCTTCCCATTTTTGCGCAGCACAAATGGGGAGGGGGACCGCTTTGCGAAGCAAAGGGGTGGAGGGGTATCGACCGCTACGTCCTTACCCCTCCGTCAGCCGCTAGCGCGGCTGCCACCTCCCCATTTGGCTGCGCAAAATGGGAAGGAACTGAAAGGACGCTTCAATGACCGCCCACATCGACCCCTCCCGCGAGAACTGGCAGGCTTTCAAGGACTTGCCGCGTGACACCCCGATCCATATGCTCAACCTGATCAAGTTCCGCGATGTGGCCGAATACCCCGAAGGGCATCCCGATCACGGCAAGGGCCTGACGGGCCGCCAGGCCTATGCGATCTACAAGCAGGGCTTCCAGCGCGTGGTCGCCAAAGACGGTGCCGCGATGGTCTGGGAAGCGCCGATGGAATGCGTCGTCACTGGCCCGGCGGACGAATGGGACGAGGCCTTCGTGATGGGCTACCCGAACAGCGGCCTGTTTTTGGCGATGGTCAAGAACGAGGAATATATCCGCGATGTGGTGCCGCACCGCACCGCGGCCTTGGCGGACAGCCGGTTAATCCGCTTCGGGGGTTAGCCCTTGCGATTATCGAGCGCGTAGCTGCCGGGCCCGCGAACGAACAGAAAGAAGAGCGCGCCCAGGATCGCGACGTTCTTGAACAGGGGCCCCATGTGCCCCGGCGCGAAATGGATCGTGATCGTGACCGGGATCAGCGTGACGAACAGGATCAGCGCCGAAAGCCGGGTCATCCAGCCCAACGCCAGACCGATTCCGGCCACCACGAAGGCGGCCCCGGAAAGCCACAGCAGCAACAGCGGGTCCCCGATCGCATGAATGGTGTCGCGCCACGGGGATTCCTCCATCCGCGGCAGCATCTCTTCGGGACGAAAGAAGTGGCCCAGTCCGCCGATGATGAAAATAAGACTGGTGAGCAGCCGGAATATCGGATCGACCAGCGTGAGTTTTTGGGCATACCCGGTCAGGATGCCTTCGATTTTGCGGACCATTGTTTCCTCCCGGTTTTGCGCGCGTCTAGGAGCTCGCAACAGATTGACCAAATCGCTTTTGTCAATCTTATTGATCGGTTTTGGCGATCAGTTCACAAAAGCCGCATCTGCCCATCCGCCTCCGGCCGCACGAACTGGCTGCAATCGAGCTCCATTCGCGCCTCGTTCATGCCCAGCCGCCGGGTGGCGATCCGGAAACGCGCGCGGAAGACATCGGCCCAGATGCCCAGCGGCTTCATCCGGGTGAAGAAGCCGGGGTCGTTGTCCTTGCCCTCGCGCATCGACTGCACGGTGTGCATCACTTTCTCGGCGCGGTCGGGGAAGTGGACCCCAAGCCATTCGCGGAACAGCGGGGCGACCTCGTGGGGCAGGCGCAGCATGATCCAGCTGGCCGAGCGGACCCCGCGCACGGCGGCTTCTTCCAGGATGCCCTCGATAAACTGGTCGGTAATCGCCGGGATCACCGGGGCGACCGAGACGTGCGCGGGAACGCCCGCCGTGGCCAGTTTCTCCAGCGCTTCCAGCCGCTTGGCCGGTGAACTTGCACGCGGTTCAAGAATCCCGGACAGGCGCGGGTCGAGGCTGGTGACCGAGACGCCGACCGCGGTCAGGTTCAGCTTCGCCAGCTGCGCCAGCAAGTCCAGATCGCGCACCACCCGCGCAGACTTGGTAGTGATCGTCACCGGATGGCGCGCCTCCAGGCAGACCTCCAGCACTTGCCGGGTGATGCGGTAGCGGCCCTCGATCGGCTGGTAGGGATCGGTGTTGGTGCCCATGGCGATCGGCTTGGGCTTGTAGCCCGGTTTGGCCAGGGTCTGGCGCAGCAGCTCGGCGGCGTTGGGCTTGGCGAACAGCTTGGTCTCGAAGTCGAGGCCCGGCGACAGGTCATGCCAGGCATGGCTGGGCCGGGCATAGCAATAAACGCAGCCATGCTCGCAGCCGCGATAGGCGTTGATCGAGCGGTCGAACGGGATGTCGGGCGACTGGTTGAAGCTGACGATCGTGCGCGCGCGTTCCTCGATCACCTGGGTCCGCAGCTTGGGGCCGGGGCCGTCGAGGTCCTCGCGGGCATCGAGCCAGTCCCCGTCCGCCTCGCGCGCAGCAAGACCGAAACGCTGCGGCACAAGGGCGCTTTGCGCGCCGCGACCGTGGATGGGACTAGGCATCCGCATATTGGAACATATGCGGAACAAAATTGCAAGCGATGGCCCAAAGGTCCTCTCCAGATTTGCGAAGCACATCTGGGGAGGTGGCACCGCGAAGCGGTGACGGAGGGGCTTCTACGCTGGCGTCCAAAGCCCCTCCGTCTCGTCCTTGCGGACGATCCACCTCCCCATTTGTCGCATTCGCGAAAAATGGAGAGGACCTGTTGGCTTTCAGACCTCTTTCAGCCGCGGCATCAGCTCAACAAAATTGCACGGCCGGTTGCGGCTATCGAGTTGCTCCACCAAAATTTTGTCCCAGCCGTCCTTCACCGCGCCGTTCGAGCCGGGCAGGGCGAAAACATAGACCCCGCGCGCCAGCACCGCCATGGCCCGCGACTGGATCGTCGAGGTGCCGATGCTGGCATAGCTTACCCAGCGGAACAGTTCGCCGAAGCCGGGAATTTCCTTGTCCTTGATCTTGTCCAGCGCTTCAGGGGTGACATCACGCCCGGTCAGGCCGGTGCCGCCGGTGATGATGATGGCATCGGCGGCACGTTCGTCGATCCAGGTATTGATCCGCGATGTGATCAGCGGAACCTCGTCCTTCACCAGCGCCCGCGCAGCCAACCTGTGCCCGGCGGCCTTGACCCGTTCGGCCAGCAGTTCGCCCGAGGTGTCGGTGGAAAGGTCGCGGGTGTCGGATACGGTCAGGACCGCGATGTTTATCGGCTTGAATGGGCGAGACGGATCAACGGCCACGCAGCACCGTGCCATCGGCGCGCATCCGCACCGCTTGTGCGCCCGACAGGCCCGGGAAAGTCGGCCACATGCCCTGGACCAGCGCCATCCGGCTTTCCGAAGGGCCGCCGGCCTGCCGCTCATACATCCAGTAATTGCGCATCACGATGTTCACATAGCCGCGCGTTTCCCAATAGGGCACTGATTCGATCCACAGCAGCGGATCGCCCTTGTCGCGGATTTCGTATTGCCACCGCCCGATCGGGGTCAGTCCGGCGTTATAGGCGGCCATAACCTTGGGCAGCAGGCCCAGAGTGCCGGGGCTGTCGCGCAGCATCTGCATATGCTTTTGCCCGAAGGCCAGGTTGACTTCGGGCTTGTTGAGATCGCGGGCATTGCCGGTGACCCCAAGGCTGGCGGCATGGTCCTTGGCCGCGGCGGGCATGATCTGCATCAGCCCGCGCGCGCCGGCCGGGCTGACCACAGAGGCGCGAAACACCGATTCCTGCAGCGCATGGGCATAGACCAGCGCCGGATCGACTTTCCACCCGGTCACCGGGGTCCACTTGGGCGTGGGGAAGCGTCCGGCGGGTTCGGCTGCTCCGCCGCGCGGCACGTTGTAGGCCATCCACAGCTGGGTGGCGGGCACGCCCATGCTGCGCGCCAGGCGCGACAATGGCTGGTACAGCGCGGGATCGCCGATCCGCGCCTGGTGGCGCAGCACTTCGTCGGCCAGGCCATCACGGCCAATCTCGGCCAGCATCACCGCCACGCGGACATTGGGCACTTCGCGCAAGGCCTGCCAATCGGCCTGGCTGACATCGGGCGCTTCGTGAGTCTTGGGCAGCGCCACGCCGAGCTGTTCGATCGCCAGCATACCGTAGAGCGTTTCGTCCATCCGCGCCGCCTTGCGCAGCGGTTCGGCGGCCTTTTCGGGCTGGCGGCAGCGGACCAGCGCGCGGCTGTGCCAATAGTGCGCAGCGGCGGTCAGTTCGGCGTTTTCGGAAAGCTGGGCGGTGCGCGCAAAGGCATCGGCCGCGCCGGTGCAATCGTCGAGCCGCCAGGCGGCAAGGCCGGCAATCCACCAGCCCTCGGCCACCCACGGTCCTGCGCCGTCCTGTGCGGTCTGGGCCAGGGCATAGGCCGACATATCGTCGTTCTCGATGTAGTAGGACCAGGCCACCTTGCTGCGCCATTCGGCGCGGACACCGGGCGATAGCTGCGTGTCGATCCCGTCAAGCAAGGCCTTGGCCCCGCCCGGATCGTCGGCCTTGATCCTGGCATTGATCCCGGCGGCAACCGCGCCGGGCATGGTGCCGTCGTTCACTTCGCGCGGACGGATCCGCTTGGCCCGGCTGGGCAGGCTGGTCAGGCTGCGCGTCTGGGGCAAAGCGGGCAGGGCAGTCACCCCGCGCTTGGCGGCCAGGCTGGAGATTTGCTCGGCCTGGGGCAGATCTACCCCGCCCGCCAGCCACGCCTCAAGCGCCGGACCCTCGATCTTGGGCGAACCGGAGGCGAGGTAGTATTCGGCCTTGGCAACCTGGTGCAGCGGGCCGTCGCTCTTTTGCGCGAACAGCGTCTGGACCCGGGCCCAGTCACCCTTGTCGATCGCGGTAAACAGCTCACTGTAATAGGCGCGCTCGTCCTGGCTGAGCAGGCTGGGTACGTCGCTGCGGCTGGCGCGGTTGGCGAAATAGCTCGCGGCGGCGCTGTTGGCCTGCGCGGCCAGCGGCGCCAAAGCGCCCAGCCCGGCCAGCACAGAAGCCAATATTCGTGCCTTGGCACCCAATCTCACAAGCACTGATCCCCGCATTGTCCGCTTGCGATCACAGCGGCTGCCAATTGAGCAGCGCCTGCCACAAACGGGCCTTGCCCTGTGGCCGCGCCATCAGGGTATCCAGCCCCGGCGCAGCCAAGGCCGGGACTTGCGCGCCTACTTGATAACATTGCGGCAAAGTTTCAGCAGTTTTCGCCGGATCGTGGCCAAGAAGCGATGAGACGTTCGCTCCGAAGGAAATCAGCCGTTTTGGCGCGGCCAAAGCGAGGTGATGGAGCGCCAGTTCGCCCAGGCCCGCCTCAGCCAGCGCCGCCCAATCGGGCAAGGGCATATGGCGCGGCAGCAGGCTGGCGACATAGACCTGATCGAGCGGGAGCCCTATTGCGGTCAGGATCGCATCGAGCAGCCGCCCTTGCGGGCCGGAGAGCAGGCGTTCGCCGTCGCCCGATTCGGGATAAACGACCAAGACCATCAGTGCGGCATGGGCCGGTCCGCGCGGGGGCACGCGTCCGGCAACCTGGCCATTGTCGAGCGATGGTTCGGCCAGCCACCAGGCAGTGAAGGCAGCCAGGTCTTGCGGCCAGCTTTCACGCGGCCCGCCCAGCCGCTCGAGCGGTTTGGGCGCGGCCTTGACTTCAACCGGCTTGGGCGCAGGCGGCGCTTCCGTAACGGCGGGAGCGAGGCGCGCCAGCCAGTCATGAGGCTCGTCCGCAAAGTCATGCTCCAGCCCGGCATCGCGCCACCATTGCAGCGCGGCGGCAATTTCGCGCGTCATCGGATTGAAAGGCTGCATAAGAGTCACGAATGTGGTCTTGACCTGCCCTTGCGCAGCAATCAAGGGTCGATCAAACACAAGCTACAACAGGTGTGGGACAAGTTGTCATGAGCGAACGCGAATCGATGCCGTATGACGTTGTGATCGTGGGCGGCGGCCCGGCGGGCCTCGCCGCAGCGATCCGGCTCAAACAGGTCAATCCCGATCTTTCGGTCTGCATCCTGGAAAAGGGCAGCGAAGTCGGCGCGCACATCCTGTCAGGCGCGGTGGTCGATCCCAAGGCTTTGGACGAACTGCTGCCTGAATGGCGGACCATGGGCTGCCCGCTGGCCGAAGTGCCGGTGACCGACAACTGGCACTGGGTGCTGAGCCAAGGCAAGCACTACTCGATTCCGCACTGGCCGATGCCTCCGTTCATGTCGAACAAAGGCAATTACACCGGCAGCCTGGGCAACCTGTGCCGCTGGCTGGCGGGCAAGGCCGAAGAGCTGGGGGTCGAGATTTTCCCGGGCTTCCCGGCCAGCGAAGTGCTCTACAACAAGGACGGCTCGGTCAAAGGCGTCGCGACCCAGGACATGGGCGTGGCCAAGGATGGCAGCCACAAGGGCGATTACCAGGCCGGGATGGAACTCCACGCCAAGTACACCCTGTTCGCAGAGGGTGCGCGCGGGCACCTGACCAAGCAGCTCAAGGCGCAGTACGATCTCGACGCCGATTGCCAGCCGCAGACTTACGGCCTCGGCATCAAGGAACTGTGGGACATTGATCCCGACAAGCATGTGCCCGGGCGGGTGATTCACACCCAGGGCTGGCCGCTGTCGGAAAGCGACAGCTGGGGCGGCGGGTTCCTCTACCATCAGGCCAACAACCAGGTGGCGCTCGGTTTCGTCACTGCGCTCGATTACAAGAACCCCTACCTCTATCCGTTCGAGGAATTCCAGCGCTGGAAGCAGCACCCGGAAATCCGCAAGATCCTGGAAGGCGGCCGCCGGGTTTCCTATGGCGCGCGGGCGATCAACGAAGGCGGCTGGCAATCGGTGCCCAAGCTCGATTTTCCGGGCGGCGCGCTGATCGGCTGCTCGGCCGGGTTCGTTAACGTGCCCCGGATCAAGGGCAGCCACACCGCGATGAAAAGCGGGATGCTCGCCGCCGAAGCCGCCGCCGCCGCGATTGCTGCCGGGCGCGGGTCGGACTCGCTGGCCGAATACGATGCCGCCGTGCGTGACAGCTGGATCGCCAAGGAACTGAAGCTGGTCCAGAACGCCGAACCGATGGTCGCCAAGTTCGGCGGCGATCTGGGCACCGTGCTGGCCGGCGCGGACATGTGGCTGCGCACGCTGTTCGGCTTCGGCCTGTGGAAGCCGATGAAGCACCACCGCGACTGCGAGGATACCCAGCGCGCTGACCTCTACCAGCCGATCAATTATCCCAAGCCTGACGGGGTGATCAGCTTTGATCGCCTGTCCAGCGTGGCGCTGAGCTTCACCAATCACGAGGAAGACCAGCCCTGCCATTTGCAGCTGAAGGACCCGGCGGTTCCGGTCGAGATCAACCTCAAGCTCTTCGCCGGGCCCGAGGCGCGCTATTGCCCGGCGGGCGTGTACGAATTCCTGGGCGTCGAGGAAGGCAATCCGCGCCTCCAGATCAACGCCCAGAACTGCGTCCACTGCAAGACCTGCGACATCAAGGACGCGACCCAGAACATCAACTGGGTCACCCCGGAGGGCGGCGGTGGGCCGAACTATCCGAATATGTGATTTCCAAGATCCTCCCCCTCTGGGGGAGGTGGCAGGCCGCAGGCCTGACGGAGGGGGCATTGTGTTTCGACTGGCCCCCACCGACCTCCGCTACGCTCCGGCCACCTCCCCCAGGGGGGGAGGATCTTTCCCATGATCGAAACCGCCTTCGCCAAGATCAACCTCGCGCTGCATGTCCGCGCCCTGCGCGTGGACGGGTATCATGAGCTGGAGACGCTGTTTGCGTTCGTCGATGCGGGGGACCGGCTGTCGGTCCAGCCCGCGCCGCGCGATGAGCTTCGAACGCTTGGTGAGTTTGGTCAGCACCTGAATGACCCGTTTGACAATATCGTGATGAAGGCGCTGACCGCGCTGCCCCGGCCACAGGGCTGGGCGGTGACGCTGGAGAAGAACCTCCCGGTCGCGGCTGGCCTTGGCGGAGGTTCGGCCGATGCCGGGGCGCTGTACCGGCTCTATGACCGCGAATATGGCCTGCCAGATGACTGGCAGGCGCGCGCGGCCAAGCTTGGAGCGGATGTGCCAGCCTGCGTGCGCAGCGAAATGTGCCTGGGCCGCGGCATCGGGACCGAGCTGGAGCCGGTGGAGAACGATCTGGCTGGAACCCCCGTGCTGCTGGTCAACCCACGCATGCCGCTCAGCACCGGACCGGTGTTCAAGGGCTGGGACGGGGTGGATCGCGGGGCGCTGCCCGGCGGCAAAGCCAGCGAGATTGCCTATGCCGGGCGCAACGATCTGGAACAGTCGGCGATGCAGCAATGCCTGCTGATTGGCGAAGTCCTCTCGCTGCTCGACCGTACCGGCGCGCGCATTGCCCGCATGTCCGGTTCGGGCGCGACCTGCTTTGCGCTCTACAAGGACGATCTTGCCTTGCAGATCGCTTCGGACATGGTGCGCGAGGAATGGGGCGACTGGTGGCAGATGGCGGGGAAGCTGCGGTGAGCCGGATGGCTTCGAATGGTTCGCGCGAAGCCGCGAAGGCGCGAAGGGGTGCGATTCACCCGAAGAACCGAAGAGGCCTCGCCGCGCCGCAGGCATCAAATGCGTCGCATCCCTCAGCGCTAACCAGGACGGTTTTGGTGGGAAGCGGCTGCGCCGCTGGTGTGACATCTTCGGTTCTTCGGGTGAATTCTTCTCTTCTTTGCGCCTTCGCGTCTTCGCGCGAACCGATTGCAAGGTCACTGGAAAGCGCGAGGCCGCAGTGAGCGAATTGCCCTTCCGCATCCTCGGCACCTCGCGCTTCGGCGGGATCCTGGTGGTGTCGGATCACGCCAGCAACCGCGTGCCCGCTGACATCGACCTGGGCATCCACCCGGAACTGCTGACCCAGCACGTCGCGGTCGATATCGGCGTGGCTGAGGTGGGCGCCCTGATGGCCCAGCGCCCCGGGATCGCTGCGTTCCAGGCTGAGGTCAGCCGGCTGGTCTGCGACGTCAACCGCGAGCCGCATGCCCCGGCGGTGATCCCGATTGCCAGCGATGGCCACGCGGTCCCCGGCAACATGATCGACCACGCCGGACACCTCGCCCGGCTGGAGCGGTTCTTCCACCCCTACCATGCCGCGCTGGCCGAACTGCTCGATGTTGCACCGCCCGCGCTGATCCTCTCGCTGCACAGCTTCACGCCGCAATTGGCCAGCAGCGATGAGCCACGGCCCTGGCAAGTCGGCGTGCTCTACAATCAGGACGACCGCGCCGCGCGGATCGCGATCCCTATGCTGGAGGCTGAGGGCCTGGTGGTGGGCGACCAGCAGCCCTATTCGGGCCAGCTGCTCAACTACACCATGAACCGCCACGCCGAGGCCGATGGCCGACCCTACCTCGGCATCGAACTACGTCAGGACCAGATCGGCGATCCGGCGGGGCAGGCGCTCTGGGCCGAGCGGCTTGTCGGAATCGCGAATGAGGTTGCTTTGCGGCTAGAGTAGAATGGCTCACGCGGAGGCGCGGAGACGCGGAGGAGTTGCGCTAAGCCGAAGGCTCAACACCGCTTTCGAACGTAGCACCCAACCGGACCCTTGATGGACAAAGCGGCTTTGCCGCACTCACTACTTCTCCGCGTCTCCGCGCCTCCGCGTGAACCATTCTTCTTGACCCGCCAACGCAACCTCGCAAGAGCAGAGCCAACAAAGGAGCCCGACCGATGCCCGCCTACCGTTCCCGCACTTCCACTCATGGCCGCAACATGGCCGGCGCGCGCGGGCTGTGGCGGGCGACGGGGATGAAGGACGGCGATTTCGGCAAGCCGATTATCGCGGTGGTGAACAGCTTCACCCAGTTCGTGCCGGGGCATGTTCACCTGAAAGACCTGGGCCAGCTGGTCGCGCGGGAGATTGAGGCGGCGGGCGGCGTGGCCAAGGAATTCAACACCATCGCGGTCGATGACGGGATCGCGATGGGCCACGATGGGATGCTCTATTCGCTGCCGAGCCGCGACCTGATCGCGGATTCGGTCGAATACATGGTCAATGCCCACTGCGCCGATGCGATGGTCTGCATTTCCAACTGCGACAAGATCACCCCGGGCATGCTGATGGCGGCGCTGCGGATCAATATTCCGGTGGTGTTCGTTTCGGGCGGGCCGATGGAGGCCGGCAAGGTGGTGCTGGGCGGCAAGGAAGTGGCAATAGATCTGGTCGATGCGATGGTTGCCGCCGCGGACGAAAGCTATTCCGACGAGGAAGTCGCAGCGATCGAGCGTTCGGCTTGCCCGACCTGCGGATCGTGCAGCGGGATGTTCACCGCCAATTCGATGAACTGCCTGACCGAGGCGCTGGGTCTTTCATTGCCCGGCAACGGATCGCAGCTCGCCACCCATGCCGACCGCAAGCAGCTGTTCCTGCAAGCCGGACGCACCGCGGTCGAGCTGTGCAAGCGCTATTACGAGCAGGACGATGAGAGCGCGCTGCCGCGCAATATCGCCAGCTTCAAGGCGTTCGAAAACGCGGTGTGCCTCGATATCGCGATGGGCGGATCGACCAACACCGTGCTCCACTTGCTCGCCGCCGCCTATGAAGGCGGGGTGGACTTCACGATGAAGGACATCGACCGGCTGAGCCGCAAGGTGCCGTGCTTGTCCAAGGTCGCCCCGGCCAAAAGCGATGTCCACATGGAAGACGTCCACCGCGCCGGCGGGATCATGGCGATCCTGGGCCAGCTTGATCGTGCCGGGCTGCTCCATACCGATCTGCCCACCGTCCACAGCCCGTCCATGGGCCACGCGATCGAAAAGTGGGATATCAGCCGCACCAACGATCCCGCTGTGCAGCACTTCTACAAGGCCGCGCCGGGCGGGGTGCCGACGCAGACTGCCTTCAGCCAGGACCGGCGCTGGAAGGAACTGGATCTCGACCGTGAGAACGGCGTGATCCGCAGCAAGGAGCACGCCTTCAGTCAGGATGGCGGGCTGGCGGTGCTCTATGGCAATATCGCAGCTGACGGCTGCATCGTGAAAACCGCCGGGGTGGATGAGAGCATCCTCAAGTTCGCGGGGCCAGCCAAGGTCTATGAAAGCCAGGACGCTGCCGTCACCGCGATCCTGACCGGGCAGGTCGAAGCCGGCGACGTGGTGGTGATCCGCTATGAAGGGCCCAAGGGCGGACCGGGCATGCAGGAAATGCTCTACCCCACCAGCTACCTCAAATCGAAGGGGCTGGGCACAGCCTGCGCGCTGCTGACTGACGGGCGCTTTTCGGGCGGCACATCGGGCCTGTCGATCGGCCATGCCTCACCCGAAGCGGCCGAGGGCGGGGCGATCGGGCTGGTCGAACCCGGCGACCGGATCGAGATCGACATTCCCGGCCGTACGATCCACCTCGCGGTTTCGGACGAGGTCCTCGCCCAGCGCCGCGCGGCGCAGGACGAGCGTGGCTGGCAGCCGGCCAAGGAGCGCCCGCGCAAGGTCTCGGTCGCGCTGCAAGCCTATGCCGCGATGACCACCAGCGCCGCCAAGGGCGCGGTGCGGGATGTTTCGCAGTTGAAGCGGGGGTGATTGCTATGCCCTCCAGATCCTCCCCCTCTGGGGGAGGTGGCGCGGCGAAGCCGCGTCGGAGGGGGAATGTGGTGGCCGGGTATTGCCCCCACCGTCAGGTGCTGCGCGGCTGCCACCTCCCCCAGAGGGGGAGGATCGGGTGAGCCTGGACCAGATCCTCACCGTAGCGCAAATGCGCGATGCCGAAGCGGCACTTGTCGCTAGCGGCACCAGCGCCTGCGAACTGATGC
>Ga0073923_1000019_pt1 | contig 42872 bp, 43 predicted proteins | sample GWRWT4_1June14_FD_70956 | JGI IMG/M metagenome (GOLD analysis project Ga0073923, IMG submission 70956) | Sand microcosm microbial communities from a hyporheic zone in Columbia River, Washington, USA - GW-RW T4_10-June-14 | ecosystem: Engineered > Artificial ecosystem > Sand microcosm >... | reverse complement strand
ACAGCAACGCCGCATCGCCACCCGCTACGACAAGACCGTCCTGTCGTTCGAGAGCTTCCTCAACCTCGCCGCTTCACGGCTTTGGTTGAAGACTTTTGTCAACACGACCTAAGATTCTTCGCCAGACCCAGTTTCGCTAATTTCTCCAAGTCTGACGCCGCCGAATAGCAGACAGATAGCGTTCCAACGGCAATGCCGTCGATATCCGCAACCTTTGATTTGATCTGTCGCTTTGCATTTCCACAGTCTTTCAAGACACTCGATGCCCCTTGATCCAAATCAGCTTTGAACGATCTCGTAATGGCCTGCAAATCACGGCCATAAAGCTGACCCGCTATCATGCGGTCTTGCCCCATCGAAACTTCCCAATCCATTCGCTCTTTGGCCACATTGGATTTAGCCGAAAGCCTTTCAATGACCTGTCCGTGCATCGCACCTGTTCGCCCTCAGGGAGAAGGGTGTTCTTACCGAAGAAGAGTTTCAGGCAGAAAAGCTACGCATTCTCGATCAATCATCGGCGATGGACCTGCCCGCTGAACCAGTTGAGCAAACTCAGCCAGACCATGAAGGATTCGAGGAAACCACGAAATCGCGCAGTTGGGTGAAGCCTGCACTTGGCGGATTGGCCGTTATCTGCGCCGCCGCCCTTGGTTATTTTGCGTGGCAGTCTTCGCCAGACGAGCAGACGCTAACAACCAGTGTCGCCTCAACCGACGCGGTAGGAAGCATGGATGGCTCTTCGATCAAGCCGACAGAAGCTGCACGCACTCCTTCGAAGGCGGAACTCCTCGGCAAGATTTATGACGATTCGCTTCGAGGATCGACGCTTGATCCCATTGTCGGCCTGAGCCGAAAGGGCTCCTTCGATCAGACCCTGAACGGCCCGCAGACCCCGAGCGTGATCACGCGCATCAATGGCAAGGAAATCCTTGTTTGGGAAAATTGCACCGCTCACCTGTGCGGGGACAGCAGATCGATCATCGCGGTCGAGTTGAATGGGGCTGGCCGATTCGCCGCTACCATCAACGACGGCAGAACCGATGTCCTGCGGAACGCGTGGTTCGGATCGCAGATTCTCGGTAGCTGTGAAGGCCATTCATGCGATTTTGCCGCAGTTGAGCAGCCAATGGGTAGTCAGGCATCGCTGTCCCCCCTGACCGACAGCGACCTCGCTTGGGCGCAAGGCGGGGCATCATGCACAGCTTTTAATGCAGCGGGGCAGAGGGTCTTCTATACAGAAGGCAAGGCAGCGCTGCGATTCAAGGGTAAGCTTCGCAAGGTCGAGGAAACGGACGGGATTGGTGTAGGTCCGTTCTCTGCTGATGATGGCCCCGAGAAGAGCCTTGTCGTGGAAATCGGTGAACGACAAGGGAGTCGCGAGAACATCGAGGAGGGGGAGCGTTACCCCGCCTACCTCAAGATTTTCGACGGTAGCTGGGTTTCGATTCCCGTCACCATGGAGTGTGGCGCGTAGGCCATGGACGATCTGGGCCAGATCGATCGTCTGTTCGCCCTCAAGGAAAAGGGGGCGCTGTCCGACGACGAGTTTGCGCAGGAAAAGGCGCGAGTGCTCGCTCAGGCCGAAGGCGGGCCGCCGCAGCCCCCGATTCAAGATGTCTCCGACACTGTTTGGGAAGGGATGCCCTTCGACGGGGGATATGTCCCTGATCGAACCACCAGCTTAACGCCAGCGCATTTGCCATCGCGCAGTTAGTCGCTGGTGGCGTTCTGGACGAAGCAACGGCCCGCTATGAGTTGGAGTCCGCAGCCTCCATGGTGGGGCTGGGTAGATCAGAGATTGGTTCAACCCTGAGATCGGCTTGAAGGGGTCAGTGGGGCGAAGGGCAGAGATCAGCGTGCTGGCCTCGACGCCATGTTGAAGGCCATCACGAGACGCGAGTTCGACATGGTGGCCAGTTGGAGCGTCTGCCGCTTGGGCCGATCCTTGCAGCACCTCGTGTCGTTGTTGGGCGACCTCAACTCGAAGGGCGTCGATCTCTACCTCCATGTCCAAGCGCTCGATACATCGACGGCTTCGGGGCGTGCCATGTTCCAAATGTTGGGTGTCTTCTCAGAGTTCGAACGGGCCATGATCTCAGAGCGTGTGAAGTCGTCATTGGCCCGTGTTCGGGCGGCGGGGAAGGTATTGGGCAGGAAGCCCCTCGATGCCAGCAAGGCCGAGAAGATTCGCCAATCACTCATTGCAGGGCGATCGATCAACGCGACTGCAAAGGCCATGTGCGTCGGTGTCGGCACCGTGCATCGGATCAAGGTTGCGATGGAACAGGCAGCATGATCGAGGACGGTTCGGACACGATCCTCGACGCTGATGCGATCATCGATGTGGGCAGTGGAGGATCATTGGCGACCATCCAGGACTGCACCCAAGCGGTAGGCGATGGTCAGGCCGATGATGCGGCGACCAGCATCAGGCAGGACGCAATCCCTTCGCCCGCTCCAGTTTTCACAGTTGGTTTGCGTGCGTCCGGACCCTTGCAGGTTCAGGCGATGAAACCTCAAGCGGCTTGCTGCGCAGCGCGGTTCGACCGCATCAAGAGCGAATCTGTCTTGCGGTGTCATAATCGCTCCTCGTCACGCGCAGCGACGTGGGCCAGGCCTAGGTGACGAACCGGGCCGGCGCGGGAGAGAGCTCGGGCCGCCGGATCTCCGGCAGCAGCAGGTGCAGCCAGGCGAGCGCGATCAGGTAGGAGACGGCGGCGAACAGGAACAGCGGGGTATAGCCGTAGCCACCGACCAGCAGGATGCCGGTCAGTTTGACGATCCCCGCGCCGCCCATATTGCCCATGAAGGCGCCGAATGCGGTGACGCGGCCAACTTTCGCACGCGGCACAACGTCGGTGATCGTGGCGAAGATCGAGAGCGAGAAGCCCTGGTGGCCGGCCATCACCAGCCCCATCATGATCGCCACGGGCCAGAAGCTGTTGAGGGTCAGCACCAGCGGCAGCGGCACAACGACAAGCGCCGAAACCAGCATCACCGTCTTGCGCACGCGGTTTACCGACCAGCCGCGCTCAAGCAAGCGGGTCGATATCCAGCCCGCATAGAGCGCGCCCAGCGCCGAGCCGGTAAAGGCCAGCGCCAGGGGTACGGCGAGCTCCTGCGTGGTCAGCCCGAACTGCTTGCGATAGAAATCGGCCAGCCAGAAACCGATGAACCACCAGGTCGCGTCGGAAATCGCCTTGGCCACACAGATCGCCCAGGTCCGCTTCTCGCGCAGGATCGGACCATAGGGTGCGGCATCGTCATTGTAGTCCAGCGTTTCGTCTTCGGCGGAATCGTCGAACTTGATGCCCCAGGCCAGGGCCAGCCAAACCGCCAAGGCGATGAAGCCCGCCACCCCGCCGAAAATCAGCGCACCGCGCCAACCGAACATCGCTGCCAGCAGGGGGATGAAGAACGGCAGGGCGATCGTCCCCAGACTGGCGATTGCTGTGCCCACGCCAAAAGCGAAAGAGCGCTGGTTGGGTTCGAACAGCGTCGCGACGGTCTTGATCGTCAGCGGGGTCTGCACCGCTTCGGTAGCGCCCAGCCCGACCCGCGCTGCGACTACGTGCGCGGTGGTAACCGCCCAGCCATGCGCCATCGCCGCCAGGCTCCAGGCAGTCACCCCGCCGATCATCGATTTGCGCACGCCAAGCCGGTCAACCAGCCAGCCGGTGAACAGGAAAGAAACCGCCGCGGCAACCTGGGTGTAGAAGCCCAGATCGCCGAAATCCTTGTCGGTCCAGCCAAAGTCGGCCGACATGTCGGGCTTGAGGATCGCGATGATCGGGCGATCCATGGCATTGAAAATGCCCGCCGCACACAGCACGGCGAACAAGGCCCAGCTTCTGCCTGGCGAGATCCGGGTCAAGCGAAGCTCACGTGTTCACCGCCTTGCAGCAATCGAGTGCTTCCCCGGCACGAATGCCGGGGAAAGCAGCAAAGCCCTCATGCTTGAAAGACTGGGCCTGCAACTCGAATGCCACAACGACCTCAGAAGTTGAACCGTACGCTGACGGTAACATAGCGATCGGCTTCACGCGGGATAATATAGCGGAACGATCCGCCAGGTCCGCCCGAAACGATCGACGAAGCAAACGACTGGTCAAACACGTTCTTGACCTGCAGCGAGACGCGCCACTTTTCGTCCGGCTCAACCAGCGCGATCGACAGGTTGGTGATCGAATAGCCGTCGATCGTGGTCATCTGCCGGACCAGCGCCGAGGGGCTCAGCTCGTTGAGCTGGTCCGACTGCATCGACACATCGCCGTTCAGCTCGACATTGGCAAAGCCGCCGGTTTCCCACAGATACTGCGCGCCCAGCGAAACCTTCCAGTCCGGCGCATTGGCCAGCGGGGTTCCCGAAGCGATCAGATCGGCCGGATTGGCGCCCGGCGGCAGGAAGAACTCATCAACCCGTGCCTGGGTATGGGCAACGGCACCGGTGACGGTGAAGTTGCGGGCCGGGCGGGCAACAAAGTCGAGCTCGAAGCCCTTGGTGGTGACAACGCCTGCATTGATCAGGCGGGTGGTGCGCACACCATTGACGAAGTCGGGGCTGTTGGCCTGATAGTTCTCATACTTGGCATAGAAGCCCGCAATGTTGACCGTCAGATCCCCGTCCAGCAGCGTGTTCTTGAGGCCGATTTCATAGGCATCGGCGGTTTCCGGCTCGATCACATTGGTGTGGATTGAAGCCATGTTGAAGAACACGTTGTAAGCCGGACCTTTGTAGCCACGGGTGTAGCTGACATAGCCCATCATGTCGTCGTTGAAGTCGACCTGAGCAGCCACCTTGCCCGAGAAGTTGTCGTTCGAGGTGTTGGTGGTGAAGGGAATGCCATTCGACACGCCAGGCAGGAAGCCGGTCAGCGGCGGCGGCTGCAGCGCACCATTGTTATACACGCCAGCGTCGAAGTTGCCGCCAACGCCGGGACCAGCCAGGGTGGTGCGGCGGATGTGATAGACGTCAAGCTGATCGGTGGTCCAACGCAGACCCCCGATCAGGCGGAAATCGTCGTTGATGTTGAACGTGGCTTGCCCGAACACCGCGAAGTTCTTGAACACCGAACCGAAATCGGCCGAGCCGAAGGGCTGGGTGATCGTCGAAACGCCAGGGGCAGTCGAGCACGGGGTGACGCCGCCAGCGGTGGGCAGGGTCGAGGCCGAGCAAGTGATCACCGAGCGGCTGAACGTGCGGTCCGAATCGGCGCGCGAATAGTAGGCCCCCAGCACATATTCGAGGAACTGGCCGGTCGGCGAAGCGATCCGCAGTTCCTGGGTGAAGGTGTTCGACTTTTGCGGGCCGAAGTCGTGCAGCTGGTTGAGCCCGACATAGGGCTGGTCCAGCCAGTCGCCGTCGCGGATTTCGACGTTGTCCCAGCCGCGGTACGAAGTGATCGAGGTCAGGTTGTGTTCGCCCAGCTCAATATCGGCCTGCAGCGATACGCCCCAGCTTTCTTCCTGGGTCGCGGTGACCAGGTTCTGCTTCACAGTGCGGCTCTGGTCGCCCAGGAAGGGCGCGCCGGCGAGGGCCAGTGCGGCAGCGTTGCTGGGCGCGGTGCCGATGATTTCGGCGCAGCAATTGTCATCGGCCTTGCGCCAGTCACCGCGCAGGGTCAGCGTCACGGTTTCACCCAGATCGGCTTCGACTACGCCGCGCAGGCCATAGTGCTTGTAGCCGTTGACCTTGCTGTTGGTGGTCAGGTTCCAGATGTTGCCATCGTATTCGCTGTAGAACGCGGTGAAGCGCGAACGCAGGTTCTCACCCATCGGCAGGTTGACCGTGGCGCGGCCGCGCAGTTCGTTGCCTTCGCCCCACGATGCTTCAACCGTGCCTTCGAAATTTTTGCTCGGGCGCTTGGTGACGATCGAAACCACACCGGCCGAAGCGTTCTTGCCGAACAGCGTGCCCTGCGGGCCGCGCAGCACTTCGATCCGCTCAACGTCGAACAGGTCGGTGAAGCCTTCGCCCGCGCGGCTCAGCACGACGCCGTCGAGCACTGCCGCGACCGAGGGTTCAGCCGCGATCGAGAAGTTGATCGTGCCCACCCCGCGCAGGAACAGCGCCTGGTTCAGCGTGGTACCCGCCTTGCGGAAGTTGAGGCTGGGCACCAGGTACTGGGCGTTTTCAAGGGTCAATGAACCCGAATTGGCCAGCGCTTCGCCGCCAACCACCGAGATCGCCAAGGGCACCTCTTGCAGGTTTTCTTCGCGCTTTTGCGCAGTGACCACGATTTCTGTCGATTCGGCGACTTCGTCCGCAGCGGCGGCGGCATCTTGCGCCAGGGCCGGAGCGGCCCCGAGAATCAGCGAAAGCCCGGCGATTGTGAGCGCGGAGCTGGCGCGAAGCATGGATTTCATCAGACTTCCTCCCGTATTCCGGCGCGATTGATCGTTCGCCGGTTGATTCAACCTGTGCGGACTCGCAGGCCAACAGCCCGTTCCGCTTGCCCCTTGAAATGCTTCGAACCGCTCGATATGTCAAGCGGTGTCATATCGAGTGACAGTGCGAACTGTGGCATGTTTACACGATAGGCGTTGAGAGGGGTGCCGGTTGCCGTGAACTGCGGATTTTCGGAGAGTGCGGACGGCTTCGACCTGCATTGCGCGGGCCGGCTGGTGCTGTCGCATCGTGCTGATTGTCCGGCGGTGGCCATGGCCCGCGGTGCGCCGCAAGTGGAGATGTACCGCGGCAATTTCCGGATCGAGGACGCGCCGACCGGCCGAATCGAGCCGCAGAAATCCGAGCTTTTCGGCGAAAGCGTCACCCTGTTTGACGGCGGCGCCCCGGCGGCGCGACTCGCGCTGGCCGGCAATGTGCTGCAAGTCGAACTGCTGCTGCCCGGCTTTGACCGGATCGAAATCAGGTTCCACGCCGAAGCGGGCGAATCGGTCTGGGGCGGGGGCGAGCAGATGAGCTATCTGGCGCTCCAGGGCCGCCGCTATCCGATCTGGACCAGCGAGCCGGGAGTGGGCCGCGACAAGTCAACCGAACTGACCCAGATGATGGACCTCGGCGGGATGGCCGGGGGCGATTACTGGAACACCAATTACCCGCAGCCGACTTTCCTGACCTCGCGCTGGCTGGCGGTGCATTGCCAGGCCGAGGCTTACAGCGTACTCGATTTCACCGACCCCGCCGCGCACCGGGTCGAGGTTTGGGCCGCCCGAACCGCGTTCGAACTGTTCGCCGCCGATGGCCCGCAGGACCTGGTTGGCCAGCTTTCCACCCGCTTCGGCCGCCAGCCGCCACTGCCCGACTGGGCAATTGGCGGCACGATCGTCGGCCTGAAAGACGGCGCACGCAGTTTCGAACGGCTTGAGCGATTCATTGCGGCTGGCACGCCTGTCACCGGCGTATGGTGCGAGGACTGGGCCGGGATCCGCGAAACCAGCTTTGGCCGCCGCCTGTTCTGGGACTGGCGGCGTTCGGACCAGCGCTATCCCGACCTGCCGGGCCGGATCGCGGCCTTGGCCGCGCGCGGGATCCGGTTCCTGGGCTATGCCAACCCGTACCTCGCCAATGACGGGATCCTCTATGAGGAAGCCGCCGAGCGGGGCCATTTCTGCCTGCGCCCGGACAACGACGAGCCCTATCTGGTCGATTTCGGCGAGTTCGATTGCGGGGTGCTCGATTTCACCCGCGAAGAGACTTGCGCCTGGTTCGCCGAAAAGGTGCTGGGGCAGGAAATGCTCGATATCGGCATGGCCGGGTGGATGGCCGATTTCGGCGAGTACCTGCCCACCGACGTGCGGCTGGCCGATGGCTCGGACCCGATGGAAGCGCACAACCGCTGGCCGGTGCTGTGGGCTGAAGTCAACGCCCGCGCGGTCGAGAGCCGAGGCAAGACCGGCGAGGCGGTGTTCTTCATGCGCGCGGGCTTCTCGGGCGTGCAGGCGCATTGCCCGCTGCTATGGGCCGGGGACCAGTCAGTCGACTTCACCCGCCACGACGGGATCGGCACGGTGATCACCGCAGCGCTTTCGGCGGGCCTGCTGGGCAATGCCTACAGCCACTCGGACTGCGGCGGCTATACCTCGCTACTCGGCAATATCCGCACCGCCGAACTGCTGGAGCGCTGGTGCGAGCTCGCGGCCTTTGCGCCGGTGATGCGCAGCCACGAAGGCAACCGCCCCGACGACAACCTGCAATACGACAGCAGCGAGGAGTTGCTCGCCTGCTTCGCCCGCTGGAGCCGGGTCCATGCGCACCTGGCACCCTATGTCCGGCACCTGTGCAACGAAGCCGCCGAACACGGCCTGCCCGCGCAGCGCCCACTGTTCCTCCACTATCCTGACGACCCCGCGCTCTGGACCTGTCAGGACCAATACCTCTACGGTGCCGACCTGTTGGTGGCGCCGGTGATCGAGGCGGGGGCTGGGGAGCGTCAGGTGATCCTTCCGGGCGAAGGGCTCTGGCGGCATTGCTGGAGCGGCGCAGACTTCGCCCCCGGCATGCACACCGTGCCCGCCCCGATCGGCCAGCCGCCGGTGTTCTATCGTCCGGACAGTGCCTTTGCGGCGCTGTGCGCCGGGCTGGCAGGGGTGCTGGGGCAATGAGCGAGCGTTCGAATATCCGCGATGTCGCGGCCAAGGCCGGGGTGGCGGTCAAGACCGTCAGCCGCGTGCTCAATGGCCATCCCTATGTCAGCGCAGATACCAAGGCGCGGGTCGAAGCGGCGATGAGCGAGCTTGACTTTCGCCCCAGCATCGCCGCGCGGATCCTCTCAGGCGCGAAGAGCAATCAGATCGCGCTGATCTATGACAACCACAGTCCTTACTACATGTTCCAGATCCAGACCGGCTGCTGGGAGACTTGCAAGGCGCACGGGATTCGCCTGTTGGCCCAGCCGGTCGATGTTGCAGATCCGGCAGTGGGCGAACAGGTCCGCGGGCTGGTCACCGAGACCCATGTTGACGGGATCATCCTGTCTTCGCCGGTGACCGATTGCGAGCCGGTGCTGCGCGCGCTCGACGCGCTCGACATTCCGTTTGTTCGCATATCGCCGGGGACCAACCACGCACTGACCAGCTCGGTCTTCATGGACGATGCGCAGGCCGCCGATGACATGACCACCCACCTGATCAACGCGGGCCACCGGCGGATCGGCTTCATCAAGGGCCACCCGAGCCATGCCGGTTCGAACGACCGCCTGTTCGGCTATCGCCGCGCGCTCGACCGGGTCGGGATTGCGTTTGAGCCTTCACTGGTTTGCGAGGGCGAGTTCGATTTTGACAGCGGCGTGCGCGGCGGCAATGCGCTGCTTGACTTGCCCGAGCGTCCGACCGCGATCTTCGCCTCGAACGACGATATGGCCGCGGGCGTGCTGGCCGTGGCGCACGATCGCGGGATTGACTTGCCGGGCGAGCTTTCGGTCGCGGGCTTTGACGATACCACGCTCGCCCGCACCGTCTGGCCGCCGCTCACCACGATCCACCAGCCGATGGCCGACCTCGCCCGTTCGGCCACCGAGATTCTCATCGCCGGGGGCGATATCACCCATCGCCGCCTGCCCCATAGACTAGTCGAGCGCGCTTCGGTCGCGCCGCCAACCAGGAAGACCTCATGAGCCAATTGCCACTGCCTCCTGCTACCCGCACGCTTGGACCCGGCGGGGTCGCGATATCGCCGATTGCCTGGGGAATGTGGCGCCTGGCCGAAGGCGGACGCAGCGCCGCCGAGGCCGCAAAGCTGGTTCATGCCGCGCTCGATGCCGGGATCACTCTGCTCGATACTGCCGACATCTATGGGTTCAGCGGCCCAAGACCCGACGGGACAACCGGGTTCGGTGATGCCGAAGCGCTGCTGGGCGAAGTGCTCGCCGCCGAGCCCGCCTTGCGCGGCCGGATGGTGCTGGCCAGCAAGGGCGGGATCATGCCGCCGCTGCCCTATGACCAGAGCGCGGAATACCTGAACGCCGCGCTCGATGCTTCGCTGCGGCGGCTCAAGACCGATTGCATCGACCTCTACCAGATCCACCGCCCCGATATCCTGGCCCACCCGCAGGAAGTGGCGCGGGTACTTGATGATGCGGTGGCGGCGGGCAAGATCCGCACTGTCGGCGTGTCGAACTTCACCATGCCGCAGATCGCCGCGCTCAATCAGTTCCTTGGCAACAAGCTGGTCGCGACCCAGCCCGAGATCAGTCCCCTCAGGATCGACTGCTTCGAAAACGGCGAGCTCGATCAGGCGATGATGCTGGGTCTGACCCCGCTGGCCTGGTCGCCCTTGGGCGGCGGGCGGCTTACCAGCGAGTCGAATGACCGCGAACGTGGGGTCATTGCCGAGCTCGACCGGGTGGCCGCCGAACAGGGCGTGTCGCGTTCGGTCGCGGCCTATTCTTGGCTGATGGCGCATCCGGCGGGGATTGTCCCGATCATCGGATCGCAGCAGGCCGAACGGATCGCCGAAGGAGCGCAAGCATTGACCGTCCAGTGGACCCGGACCGACTGGTACGCGGTGCTGGTCGCCGCACGAGGAGTACCCCTGCCATGACCCAACAGTGTGAAATCTCGTGGTTTTCCGCGCTGTGCGACGATGACTATGAATTCCTCGGCGTGCCCGATCCCGCGCTCAAGTCGAGCTGGGAGCATTGCCGCAATATCGTGCTGCGCGCCGAAGAGGGCGGGTTCGACAACATCCTGCTGCCTTCGGGCTATGAGCTGGGTCTGGATACGACGATCTTTGCCGCTGCGGTTGCAACGCAGGTGAAGCGGATCAAGCTGCTCTGGGCCACCCGCATGGGCGAAGACTGGCCGCCGCAACTGGCGCGCCGGATCGCCACGCTCGACCGGATCCTGGGGCCGGACGCGTCGGGCAACGCGGGACGCCTCAACGTCAACATCATCTCCTCGCCGATGCCGGGCGAGACCTTGGACAGCGCTCCGCGCTATCGCCGCGGGACCGAGATCATGACAATCGTCCGCACGCTGCTCAATGGCGAGCACCTCGATTTTCAGGGCGAGTTTTTCAACCTCAAGCTCGATCCGGCGCGAATCTCGACGCTTTCGGGCAAGTGTCCGGCGTTCTACTTCGGCGGGCTTTCCAACGAAGCGCGCGAATGCGCCGCCGAAGCTGCCGACGTCTATTTGATGTGGCCCGATACCATGGACAATGTCCGCGAAGTGGTGACCGACATGAAGGCCCGCGCCGCCGCCAAGGGCCGCAGCCTCAAGTTCGGCTACCGCGCCCACGTGATCGTCCGCGAGACCGAGGACGAAGCGCGCCAATATGCCGACCGACTGCTGTCCAAGCTGGACGAAGACGCCGGCAAGGCGATCCGCGAGAAGTCGCTCGATGCCAAGAATTACGGCGTCCAGCGCCAACAGGAACTGCGCAGCGCCGCCGATGGCGACGGCTTTGTCGAGGACAACCTGTGGACCGGGATCGGCCGCGCCCGTTCGGGCTGCGGGGCGGCGATTGTCGGCACGCCGGACCAGGTGATCGCCAAGCTCAAGGCCTATCAGGACCTGGGCATGGAGGCCTTCATCCTGTCGGGCTATCCGCACGTCAATGAGTGCGATATGTTCGCGCGCTATGTGCTGCCGCAATTGCAGCACGGGCCTTTGGTGCTTTAGGAATGACCATCCGGATCGTAGCAATCGGCGGGACCGTCAACCCCGGCTCCACCACCGAACAGGCGCTGCGGCTTGCTGCTGCCAGCGCCGCAGCGGGCGGGGCAGAGGTGTCCGTGTTCGGCGGGGAATACCTCGCGCGCCTGCCGCATTACCGCGGTGCCGCGCATGTCGAAGGCGACGGGCGCGAGCTGGTTGAGGCGGTCCGCGCGGCTGACGGCCTGCTGATCGCCGCGCCGGGCTATCACGGCACGATCTCGGGGCTGGTCAAGAACGCGCTCGATTTCCTTGAGGACCTCTCGAAGGACGAGCGGCCCTATCTCGATGGCCGCGCGGTCGGCTTGATCGCCACTGCCTATGGCGACCAGGCGACGATGAGCACGCTGATCACCATGCGCGCGATTGTACATGCCCTGCGCGGCTGGCCAACCCCGATGGGCGCGACGATCCGGACCTATCAGGGGCTGTTCTCGCCCGATGGCGAGTGCCTTGAAGATCGCGCACGGATGCAGCTTGAGATGGTCGGTGGGCAAGTGTTGCGCGGGGCACAGGCCTTTGCCGGGACAGCGTCATGAGCCTTGAGACCGCACTAACTGCGCTGGCGGCCGGAAAAGTCGTGGTCCTGACCGGCGACAAGCTGCGCGGCGGCGACATCGACTTTTGCGTTGCTGCGCGCCACGCCGATGCCGAAGCGGTTAATTTCATGGCCATGCACGGGCGCGGGCTGATCTGCCTGGCGCTGACCCAAAGCCACGCGATGCGGCTGGGGATCAGCCTGATCAACGCCGGGGCCGAGCGCCAGTCGGGCCGCCCGCACGGCCGCTCGATTGAAGCGCGCGAAGGGGTCTCGACCGGAATTTCGGCAGCCGACCGCGCGCGGACCGTGGCGGTGGCGATCGACCCGGCCTCCACCGGCGACGACCTGGTCTCGCCCGGGCACGTTTTCCCGCTGATCGCCGCACCGGGCGGGCTGGCCGAGCGTCCCGCTGCGCTCGAAGCCGCGATCGAACTCAGCCGCCGCGCCGGGACCGGCGATGCGGCGGTGATCTGCTCGATCCTGCGCGACGATGGCGAGATGGCGCGGATCGACGACATTGCCGATCTGATCGAACGCTTCGGCCTCGCCACCGTCGATCTCGCCGAACTGCTCGCCGCTTGACCTGACTGCCGGTTCGGGTCAGCACGGCGGCCATGTCCGGTTTCCTGTTTGCCTTCATTGCCAGCATCGTGGTCGGGATCGGCGCGCGCGATCAGGCCTTGGTCGCCTCGCTCAGCGAAGGCCAGGGCGCGCGGCCCGCAGTGCTGGTGCTGGCGATGCTGTCGGCCTGCGCCAGCGCGGCGGCGGCAAGCTGGGCCGGGGTGCAAGTGACGCCGATGCTGGTTCCGGCGGCGCGGACCATGCTGGTGGCGATGATCCTGGCCTTGGCCGCGCTCGAACTGCTGGTCATGCGCCCGCTCAGGACCCCGGCCGAACCGACCGAATCGCTGTTCGCCTTTGGTGTTGTTCTGTTGGCTCAGCAGCTGACAGATGCTGCCCGGTTCGTGATCTTCGCGCTGGCCGCCGCCTCGCTGTTTCCGGCCGGGACGGCGCTGGGCGGGGCAATCGGGGGTTCGGTTACGGTGCTGGCGGGCTGGATGCTGGCCGGGCAACTGCGCCAATGGCCGCTGGCCTTGGTCCGCCGCGTGCTGGGGCTGGTCTTGCTGGCCTTGGCCGCCTGGCTGGCCTTTGGCTGAGCGCATAGCATTGCACGCGCGTTCCCGCCGCGCCTCGGGGGTGCTATCGCTGCGGACATGAGCAAGGTCACGATCCACCCAGACGCCAGCAACGCCGATGTGGCCCGCTGGCTGGAGCGCATGCTGGCCAAGGCCTTGGCCGCCGCGCCCGGAGCGATCGCGATCACCATTCCGGGCGGATCGACCCCGTTCCCGATCCTTGCGCTGCTGGACAGCCAGATCGACTGGTCGCGGATCGCAGTCTGGCCCGGCGACGACCGGATCGTGGCCGAGGACCATCCCGCCAGCAATGTCGGCCGGATTCGCGCCGCGCTGGAGCCGCTGGGGGCGACAGTGGTCGCGCTGCGGGAAGGCGCGCAGCCGCCGCATTTTGCGCTGGCCTGGCTGGGCATGGGCGAGGATGGCCACATTGCCTCGCTGTTCCCCAACACCGATCCGCAAGTGGGCGATCCCGCGCTGCTGCGCCGCTTGACCCCCGACCCGCTACCGCCCGAAGCGCCGTTCGACCGGCTCAGCCTGACGATCCCGGCCCTGCTGGATAGCGATGCGCTGATCTTCGTGATCCGCGGCACCGCCAAACGCGCGCTGTTCGAGGCGGCGCAGCGCGGGGAGAACGACCTTCCGGTTGCGCGGCTCTTATCTGCGGCGCATCAACCGGTCACATGTTTCGCCTGATTCCCCCGCCGCTGCACCGTTCGGCCCTGCGTGTGGCGCATGGGGTGCGGCGGCGCTGGTGGCGGATCGCGCGGGTCCAGCTGCGAGGCTGCCGGATCTTTGCTTTCGACGGTGAAGGCCAGGTCCTGCTGATCCGGCATTCCTATGGCAGCGGCAACTGGATGCTGCCCGGCGGCGGGCTAGGGCGAGGCGAGGAGCCGCTGGCCGCAGCCTTGCGCGAACTGCTGGAAGAGACCGGGCTGGCACTCACCGAAGCGCGCCATTTTGCGGAGGTCGAGGAGCCGCTCTATGGCACCGTCAATCGCGTCCACCTGGTCGCCGGGCTGGCCGAGGGCGAGGTGCGGATAGACGGGCGCGAAGTGATCGAGGCGCGCTACTTTCCGAGCCACGCTTTGCCGCACGACCTCTCTCCGATGTTAGCTGCGCGCTTTGCTGAGTGGCTGGAAGCGGCGCGGCAAGGCTGAACGAAGAGGCCCGGAAGCATCGCTGCTTCCGGGCCGTTCAGTGCCACCCGCGATGCGGGCGCGGCTTACTTGGTGTTCTTGGCCAGTGCTTCGGCGGCGACCTCGCCCAGCATGTTGCAGTTCTTGGTGTTGTCCTGGATCAGCTTGTTGACCTTGTCCGCATCGTTGATCATGTCCCACATCACCTGCTTGCGGGCCTTGACGTCGTTGACCACGACTTCGGCTTCCTTCTTGCTCAGCGCGACCCCGGCCACCATCAACGCCACGGCCTGGTTCTTGAACTTTTCGGACTTGTCTTTGGTCTTTTCGGGATCGCTCCCGCCGCCATAGATGTCGGAAGCAAACAGGTTGAAGGCGGCGCAGTGCGCGACTTCCTCATAGGTCAGCGAGTCGGCCGCCGAGGCAGCGACGGGTGCAACCAGCATGCCGATGGCGCCGATTGCGCCGGTCAGAAACTTCTTCATCTCATTTACTCCCTCTTGGCCTGCCCCCTCCGGGGAGCGATGGCGGTTCATTTGCCTTTTTTGGAATCTTCCACGATCGAGACCGCAGCTTTGCCCATTGTGGTGCATTTGTCGAAATTGGTCTTGATGTAGTCGCTGGGGGTCGCCTTATCGAGCATTGTGGTCATCACGACTTCGGTTCGCTTGTTGGTGTCGCCAAGCACAACTTCGGCGGTCTTGTCGGCACCCACCGCGGCGATCGCCATCAGCGCGAGTGATTGGGTGTTGTAGGTATCGACCGCGGCCTTGTTCTTGGCTCCGTCCGCGCCGCTGCCCATGACATCGGCGATAACCTTGTTGAAGGCGGCGCAGTGGACCAGGTCGTCATAGACGAGCTTGTCTTCGGCGCTGGCCGTGGTTGGCAGGGCTGCTGCGGCCAGCGCAGCCGTGGCTGCGAAAATAAAGCGTTTCATCGAACTCAATCCCTCCGAATTGCGGACAGCCTGAGCTGTCACCATGGTACCGTATTTACGCGAGTGAACCTGAACGGGCTTGGAAGCATGCGACAGGTGCGAAAAAAGTTCCGGGCCCGGTTCAGAACGGCAAAGTGCCCTGACTGGGTCCGCCGACCGGGGCTTGCGGAGGTTCTTCTTCTTCCAGCGCGGACAGCGTCAGCCCGACCAGCCGCACCGGCTGGGCCAGCGGCAGCACTTCGTCGAGCAAGGCGTGGCCGATGCTTGCGAACTCGGCCTGGCCGGCAACCGGGCGGGGCAAGGAACGCGCCCGGGTTAGCTGGCTGAAATCGGCATGCTTGAGCTTGAGCGTGACCGTGCGGCCCTCGCTTTTCGAGCTTTCGATCCGCTTCCAGGTAATCTCGATGATCCGGGCCAGCACGTCGCGCAGCGCCGAGCCTGAGGAGATGTCCTTGTCGAGCGTGCGCTCCGCCCCCACCGACTTGCGCGGCCGGTTGGCCTTGACCCGGCGCAAGTCGATCCCGCGGGCCGCGCGGTAGAGGTAATCGGCCTGACTGCCGAAATGGCGGCGCAGGTAGGCGATGTCGCACAGCGCCAGGTCCGCCCCGGTCTCGATCCCCAGCGCGGCCATTTTCTCCGCGCCCTTGGGGCCAATGCCGAAGAAGCGCCGCACTGGCAGTTTGGCGACAAAGTCCGCGCCTTCGCCGGGGCGGATCACGCACAGGCCATCGGGCTTGTTCTGGTCGCTCGCCAGCTTGGCGAGGAACTTGTTGTAGGACACCCCGGCGCTGGCGGTCAGCCCGGTCTCCTCCTTGATCCGCGCCCGGATCAGCTCGGCGATGCGGGTGGCCGAGCCGATCCCCTTGAGGTCCTCGGTCACGTCGAGGAACGCCTCATCCAGGCTCAGCGGTTCGACATGCGGGGTGTAATCAAGGAAGATATCGCGCACCTGGCGCGAGACTTCATTGTAGACCGCAAAGCGCGGCGGGCGGAAGATCAGGTCAGGGCAAAGCCGCTTGGCCGTGACCGAGGGCATCGCGCTGCGGCAGCCGAACTTGCGCGCTTCATACGAACAAGTGGTCAGGACCCCGCGCGGCCCGTCGCCGCCCACTGCGATCGGCAGGCCGCGCAGCGCCGGTTCGTCGCGCTGTTCGACGCTGGCGAAGAAGGCATCCATATCGACATGGATGATCTTGCGCAGGCCGGGGGCCTCTTCGCCGGTGTCGTCAGGTTCGGGCGCGGGCTCGCTCATCGCTGAATACGTTAGCGCCAATTGCGCGATAACGAAAAGGCACTGGCCAGCGCGGCCCAATCCGGCCATTGGCGGCGGATGTCCGAGGCCCCGCCTGATCACCAGTCCCGCATTCGCCCCTTGGGCGAGCGTGAATTCGTGGTGATGATGGCAACGCTGATGGCCTTGGTCGCGCTGTCGATCGATTCGATGCTGCCCGCGCTGGATGAGATCGCTCGTGACTTGCAGGCCGGCGATCCCAATCGCCGCCAGCTGGTGGTGGGGGTTTACCTGCTGGCCGCCGCCATCGGTGCGCTGCTGCCCGGGGCCTTGGCCGACCGCTTTGGCCGCCGCCGGGTGCTGTTCGGGGCGCTGGGCTGCTATGCCGCGCTGGCCTTGGTTTGCGCGCTGGTCACCTCGTTCGAAGCACTGCTGGCCGCGCGCGCGCTGCAGGCGCTGACCAGCGCGGGGCTTTCGGTGCTGCCCAGCGCGATTGTCCGTGACCGCTATTCGGGTGACCGGATGGCGCGCGTGCTTTCGACGATCATTCTGGTCTTCATGGCGGTGCCGATGATCGCGCCCTCGTTTGGCCAGGTGATCCTGCTGGTCGCTGACTGGCGCTGGATCTTTGGCGGCACGGCGGTGCTATCGCTGCTGGTGGCTGCATGGGTCTGGCTGCGCCTGCCCGAAACGCTCGACCCGGCCAACCGCCAGGAAATCCATTTTGCCACTATTACCGGCAACATGGTGGGCGGGCTCAGCGACCGGGCCTCGATCGGTTATGTGATCGGCGGCGGCGTGGTCTGGTCGGGGCTGTTCGGCTACCTCAACTCTTCGCAGCAACTGGTCGCCGAACATTTCGGTGCGGGCGACAGTTTCGCGCTGATCTTTGCGCTGATGGCCGGCGGCATGGCGCTCGCCAACCTGACCAATTCGCGGATCGTGATGCGTTTCGGGGCGCGGCGGGTTTCGCATACCGCACTGTTCGCTTTCATCGGTGTGGCCGTGCTGCAAGTCTGGCGCGCGTTCAGCGGGGGTGAGACCATGTGGGAATTCGTCGGCCTGATGGGCGCGCAGATGTGCCTGATCGCCTTCATGGGGGCCAATTTCACCTCGATCGCCTTGCAACCGTTCGGGCGCACCGCCGGCGCGGCGGCATCGGCGCAGATGTTTGTCCGCTCGTCGCTCTCCTCGGTGCTTGGGATTCTGATCGGCCAGGCTTTCGATGGAAGTGCCCGGCCGATTTCGCTGGCCTTGCTGGTGGGCGGATTGATCGCGCTGGTCCTGGTGCTCTATAGCGAACGCGGCCAGCTTTTCCGGCGGCCCAATCCACCTTACAGGCCTGTTCCATGAGCGATTTGTTCGACCTTGCAGTGATCGGCGGCGGCATCAATGGCGCGGGGATCGCGCGCGATGCGGCGGGGCGCGGCGCGAAAGTCCTGCTGCTCGAGGCCGGCGATCTGGCGCAAGGGACCAGTTCGGCCTCGACCAAGCTGATCCACGGAGGCCTGCGCTACCTCGAGCATTACGAGTTTTCGCTGGTCCGCGAATCGCTGAAGGAGCGTGAGGCGCTGTGGGCCATCGCCCCGCACATCATCCACCCGATGCGGTTTGTTTTGCCTTATGTTGAAGGACTTAGGCCGCGCTGGCTGCTGCGGCTGGGGCTGTTCCTTTATGACCATATCGGCGGGCGCAAGAAGTTGCCGGCGACGCGCAGTGTCGATCTGCGCAGCCACCCGGCCGGCAAGCCGCTCAAGGGCGGGTTCGGGGCAGCGTTCGAATATTCGGACGGCTGGGTCGATGATGCCCGGCTGGTGGTGCTGAACGCGATGGATGCCGCAGAAAAGGGCGCTTTGGTGTGCACGCGGACGCGAGTGGAGGGTGCGACCAGGGGCACTGAAGGGTGGGTTATAAGTACCACCAATGGCACTTACCATGCACACGCGCTGGTCAATGCCGCCGGGCCCGGCGTGCTGGCGGTCGAAAGCACGCTGGGCGAGGCACCCGACTATGCGATGCGGCTGGTGCGCGGATCGCACGTGGTGGTGCCCAAGCTGTTCGACCACCCTTATTCCTACTTCTTCCAGCTGCCCGACGGACGGATCTTCTTCGCGATCCCCTATCAGCGCGACTTCACCCTGATCGGCACCACCGACCGCGATCAGCAGCCGGGCGATCCGATCAAGGCGAGCGAGGAAGAGATCGCCTATCTGTGCGAAGGGGCCAGCCGTTATTTCGCCAAGGCCATAACCCCGGCGGACGTCGTCTGGACCTATTCGGGCGTGCGCCCCCTGATCGACGACGGTTCGGGCAAGCCCGAGGCGGCAACGCGCGGTTACCGGCTGGAACTGTCCGAGGCGGGCGAGGGGGCGCCCTTGCTCAGCGTCTATGGCGGCAAGATCACCACCTATCGGCACTTGGCCGAGGAAGCGGTGGACCTCTTGGCGGGGCGCTTGCCCGCGCTGTCAGGCAAGGCCTGGACCACGCAGCAGCCGCTGCCTGGCGGGGACTTTCCGGTCGAGGGGTTGGACGCGCTCAAGGCTGCACTGGCTAGTGACTATTCGTTCCTGGGTGAAGCTGATGTCGACCGCATCGCCCGCGCCTATGGCACCCGTGCGCGGGCCTGGCTGGGCGATGCGCAAGGCTGGCAGGCGCTGGGGCGGCTGTTCGGTGCCGGGCTGACCCAGGCCGAGGTCGACTACCTGGGGGCAAACGAATGGGCGGTCGGCGCCGATGACGTGCTGTGGCGGCGGACCAAGCTGGGGCTGCGGCTGGACGCCGAGCAAAGGGCCGCGCTGGCGGAGTATCTCGGCAGCTAAGCATCATATGCTTACCCTGCCCCAAAACCCCGTTCGTCCTGAGCTTGTCGAAGGATTGTCTTTTCCTTCGAGCCACCCGCAGAAACGCACGAAGAACCAGGACGGTGCTTCGACAAGCTCAGCATGAACGGGTTTGGGGGAGAGGTCAGTTGGGGGGAGTCGCGCTGGAGGCCTACCTCAACCCTTGAATTTCTGGGCGATGACGTACCATTCGGACGAGTCCTTGCGGCTCGCCGGGGGCTTGGCGTGTTTGACGCTCGCGAAGTGCTGCTTGAGCAGCGCCAGCAGTTCGGTGTCGGTGCCGCCTGCCAGCACCTTGGCCACAAAGGCCCCTCCCGGTGAGAGGTTTTCGATCGCGAAATGGGCGGCGAGTTCCACCAGCCCCATGGTGCGCAAATGGTCGGTCTGCTTGTGGCCAACGGTGTTGGCGGCCATGTCCGAAATGACGAGGTCAGGCGGGCCGTCCAAGGCGCCAGCCAGCGCGGCAGGGGCCTCGTCGGCCATGAAGTCCATCTGGAAGATGGTCACGCCTTCGATCGGGTCGGTGGGCAGCAGGTCGATCCCCACCACCGCAGCCTTGGGTGCGCGCTTGCGCACAACTTGCGCCCAGCCGCCCGGCGCGATGCCAAGGTCAACCACCCGCTTTGCGCCCTTCAGCAGGCCGTACTTCTCATCAATCTCAATCAGCTTGAACGCCGCGCGGCTGCGCCAGCCCTGGGCGCGGGCCTTTTGCACATAGGGATCGGACAATTGCCGTGACAGCCAGCGCGCCGAACTGGCGGTGCGTTTGCCATTCTTGCGGAGGCGTTCCGGCTCTTTGCCCTTGCCTCTCATTTGCTTGCTCGCCTAACGGCTCGGGCAACACCGGCCCGCTCCCCCGGCCCGGCCACCCGACATCGTACCCTAAGGGTGGCCGGGCCGGGGGAGCGGGCCGGTGTTGCGCCAGGCGCGGCGGAGCCGTGCCGATTCATGAGTTATTCCGGCGGGCTTGCCGCACGGCCTGGCGGCTGAGTTCCGCTGCGCTGCCGGAAGCCATCAGGCTGCGCAGGATGCCCTCGCGGATGCCGCGGTCGGCCACGCCCAGCCGGTCGGCCGGCCACAGCTCAAAAATCGTCTGCAGGATCGCGCAGCCCGCCACCACCAGATCGGCCCGCTCGCGCCCGATGCAGGGCTGGGCGCGGCGCTGTTCGGGGGTCATCAGGGCCAGCCGCTCGCACAACTGGGCCATTTCCGCCGCCGAAACGATCAGGCCATCGACCGCGCGGCGATCATATTGCGGCAATTCCAGATGCAGGCTGGCGAGCGTGGTCACAGTGCCGCTGGTGCCCAGCAGGCGTAGCGGATGGGTGCCGGCCGCGCGCTCGATCGGGCCCGCGATCCGCTCGACGAAAGGCGCGAGGCTGTCCCGCACCAGCCGCCGCATCTCGTCATAGCGCAGCGCCCGGCCAACCGCGTCCTCGGGTTCGGCCACGCAGCTTTCGGTCAGGCTGACTACGCCCCAGGGGACCGATTGCCAGTCATGGATCTTGGGCACCTGGCCGTGGCGGCTTTCGACCAGCACCAGTTCGGTCGAGCCGCCGCCGATGTCAAAGATCATCGCCGGACCCTCGCCCTCCTCGAGCAGCAGGTGGCAGCCCATCACCGCAAGGCGCGCCTCTTCCTGGGCGCTGATGATGTCGAGCAGGATCCCGGTTTCGCTCGCCACCCGGGCAATGAAGAGCTCGCCGTTCTCGGCCCGGCGGCAGGCTTCGGTGGCGACCGAGCGGGCGAGGTGAACATTGCGGCGGCGCAGCTTGTCGGCGCAGACGTGCAGCGCGCCCAGCGCGCGGTCCATCGCCGCCTGGCTCAGCCGGCCAGACTGGGCCAAGCCTTCGCCCAGCCGCACCACCCGGCTGAAGGCATCGATCACGGTGAAATGCTCACCATCGGGGCGCGCGATCAGCAGGCGGCAATTGTTGGTGCCAAGGTCGATCGCGGCGAAGGCCTGACGGTGAAAAGGGGAACTGCGCGGGATCGCGACGTGCCAGCGCCCCGCCAGGTCTGACGGTGCGGTTTCGCTGGTTCGGCCACCGGGCCGGTGCGCAGAGCCGGTGGGAAGCGTGGCGGCTGCGGCCTGACGGCCTTGCCCCGGTTCGCGTTCGCTTCCGTTCGCCTCCTTGTCGCGCATGGCCGGCGGAGAATCGTCCGCCATTGCAATTGCACTCTTATCGTTTTCCCGCCGGGTGTGGCGAGTACCTGTCACCTTGGTAAACCTAAGGGCGGCGCGGGGCAAGCAAGGATGCGTCAGCACCTTGACGAGCGGCGGGCGCGGCACTAGAGGCACCGGCCTGATTGCCCGATCCTCTAATGGTAAGAGAGCGGACTCTGACTCCGTCAATCAAGGTTCGAGTCCTTGTCGGGCATCCATTTCCAAACCTCATAGCGTTGATATGACGCGATTTTACCGGCAATGGTTGCAATGGCCCCCACATGAGTTCCCACATCGTGATCGAATGAGGGCGCGGCCACGCGCTGCACCGCAAATCAATCGTTCGCAGCCACTTCCAGCATTGTTTGCGGTGCGGCTGGCACCAGCCACACCGCGACTAGGCAGGCAACCGGCAACGACCCGAATGCCCGCTCGACTTGTTGTCATTGCCGCTCGGCGGCATCTAGTCCCCTAGGGGCAGGGCCGCGGTTACAGTCTCGGCCTTGCCCCTAGGGCGCGCGGGCCAGCTTCAACCTCAATTTTGCCGCTGCGCTTGTGCTTGGGCCTGCCTCTAGTCCCATCAAGCCACCGATCGCAAAGCTGGCGCGACCCTGGACGCCAACAGGCCCGGCAGAAGCCGCAATGAAATCATGCCGCCGCCCAGTTCGACCGTACCGTCCAAATCCTCAGAGCGGTACTGCTCCAGCCGGCCAATGAGCGCGGCAAAGGCACCGACGCGGCGGACCATCTCCGGCCTTTCCTCGCCATGCCGCACCTCATCCCAAAGGGCCGGGCCTTCCGTTACAGCCCGAATGAAGTTCGATGTTCCGTGGCGTTCGAATTCCCTGTCATCCCGCTCCAACAGTGTCGGGAAAGCGATTATCGTGCAGTCCATGCTCTTGCTCCTTCGTGCTTGCTAGACCCCAAGCATGCACCGTTCCGGGGGAGCGTCAACGCACGGTCCGTCCGCTTGCGTGGCCAGCACATCGGACCAAACCGGCAGACATCTGGGGGACCGCTCGAATGAGCCTGGCGGGTGTCCGAACCGTCCGATTTTCTCCCAAACCGGGCCTCAGATTTATTTTCAAAGGTGACCGCCAGCCGCGCCAGCCTGTGCCTCGACCGGCTGGCCAAGGCTGAGAGGACCGCCCCCCGGCGGCGGAGACGCCCCGTTGATCCGCGTAACGCCCTGAAACGGGGCGCAACGCTTTGCTCTCGACCCCTAGCATGGCGGTAAGGCGGGAAGCGAGGGGACGGCGCGCACTATGTGGCGTGCACAGCGGGCCACCCAGCGCGGGGCAGGAAAGGGCGGATCGACCCCTAGCCTTCCTCGCCGCTCGGTCCCCACCCCCCGGCCCCACCCAGCGCGGAGCCGCGATTTTTATTATCGGGCGTCCGCACTAATTTTTTTCTGGGCGTAACGAGTTCCGACAAAACGTCGAAACTGCACAAATTCTTGCGGGCTACACCCATTGCCAAGCACTGTGTAAAGTTGAATTGTTCCCACAAAACGTAGCAACATAAATCATTTACTCTCAATATGCGCATTGACCTAGGTGACGTTTAGGTGTTTACCGTCGTCCGAGCAGTATTCATCGAGAGGCGGGCCAACAATGACTTATCCAACCGAAGCGCTTGCATACAGTGTTGTCGATGCGGCGAAGCTACTGGGAACATCCCGGAGTGCGATCTACCTCGAACTAAAGGCGGGGCGCATGCTCGGGCGCAAGTCTGGCCGTCGCACCCTGATCCCGCGCGCCGAGATTGACCTTTGGCTGTCCTCGCTGCCCGTCATGGGCGTTGCCGCGTGACCGCAACGGAGCCATCCGACCGCAACGCCCTGGCTCTCGATGGCCTGGGGCATGGGGACGACGGGGCGGACCCCGCCCCTCATTGCGGCGCGACGATCCACTACCTGCGCAGACCCACAACCGAAGCCAGGCTTATCAACGCCATCGTCTCTGTAGCCCAGCGGCTTCAGGAAGCCCTGCTTGAGCACGGTGCTCTGCCCGAGGGCGGGCCGTACCCGTTCCCGGAACTGGCACCCTCCGGTCAGCCCTGATCGCTCCTCCATCGAAAGGCTCCCTTCCCATGTCACGCGCGCCAAACTTCATCTACAAAGACCCCACAGCCGAAGCTGGCAGCGCGCTTGTCCGCGCCATCTTTGGCGATCCGCAGGCACGCGCCGCGCAAGAGCAGCAGCAGGCCGAGATGGATCTGCGCCGCGCGCAGGCTGGGCAGGCGCGTTCGCAAGGTGATTTCTACGACGCCCGCACCGTGGGGCAGCGCACAGCCAACACCGCGCAGGCTGGCCTGCCGGGCTTCATGGCGCAGTTTGTGCAGTCACGGCAGCCGGAGGTTCCGCAGACCGTGCTCTCGCCCGGCTTCGAGAACTTCGACCAGCCGCTGCCCGACCCGCCCGCTCGCCCTGATCCCGTTATGTCGCTGGCAAATCTGGTCGGCGCGATGGGGCAGATGCAGCAGGACAAGGTCAACATCCCCGACGCAATGGGTTCGCTCGGCGCATTTGGCGCTGGCGACGAAATGGCCCGCCGCGGGCTGGTTGCCCAAGGCCACAGCCCGACCAAGGACTTCGCCATCACGCCAGAGCGCGCCGACGAGATTGCCACGGCTGGCTATCAGGCTGACCAGGACAAATCGTTCGGTGTCGCCCGGATCAACCACGCCAACGACATCCCGGTGGCGAAAATTCGCGCAGGGGCCACGGTCAAGGCTGCGCAGATTGGCGCGGACGGGCGCGTGGTCGTGGCTGGCATAAACAACGACGGGAAGCGCGACGTGGCGGGCATCAAGGCCAGCGGTCCAGCTCCGGGCTTCGATGTCATCCAGAGCGTGTTCCCGAACCTCTCAAAGCCCAACAGCGGTCTTCGCTCGCCTGAGCACAACCGGGCAGTGGGCGGTGTAAGCGACTCGTACCACCTTGGTTCCCAGCCCGGCACGATCGCCTACGACATTGACGTGCAGCCCGGCATGACCGTTGACCAGGCAGCGCGCGCCATCGAGGCGAAAAACCCTGGCGTCCGCGTGGTCGAAGCACGCGATGAGACTGGCCGTGTCGGTCCGAACGGGAAACCGCTGGGCGGCTGGCACTTCGCCCTGGCGAATGTTGGCGGCGGCAAGCCCGCCGCGCCAGCAGCGAAGCCGCCCAAGCCCATCTCGAAGCCCAGCCTCGACATGATCGACGATGAAATCGACAAGTTCTACGTCGGCGTCACCCTGCCGTTGGAAATGCGCAACGGCCTGCGCACGCGCGCGGTTGCCAAGTTCCGCGAGACTGGCGATCCCGTTTCGGCCGTCAGCGCCACAATCGAAGAAGCGCGCGCAAAGTCGCGCAGCAACGCGGCCAAGCCGAAACCCGCGCCGGAGGCCAAGTCCTCTTGGTGGGCTTGGGGCGATGCGACCCCCAAAGCGAAGCGCCAGATCAACGGAACCACCACCGGCCCCAAGACCAAGCGCCTGCGCTACAACCCGGCGACGGGCGAGCTTGAAGATGGAACCACGACCGGCGGGAGCGCAGCCGTGCCAACTTTCCGAGACGACGCCAGCGCCAATGCTTTCGTGGGCGATCCGCGCAACAAGGGCAGGTCGTTCATCGGACCGGATGGCAAGCGCCGGAAGGTGGTTTGATGACAATGAGCACCGACGACCACCCCGACATCTTCGCAGATTTCTGTGAAGGTCCCAGCACCGCCGTTCCTTTGGCGCAACCCGCACCGCCGTTCGATCCTTGGGGCATGGGCGAAACTGCCGCCAGCAGGGTCATGCGGCAAATGGCAGCCGGGCAAGAGCAAGCAGCCCGAGCCGCAGCCGAAAGTGACCGGCGCGACGCGGCTACTCGTGAAGCCGTTGGCGCGGCTAGTGACGGAGGCGAGGGTCACCTGCGCAGCTCGGAACCTGCCAGTGCTCGAGTTGTGCTGGCGCGGGTCGAAGAGAGTGCCCAAGATCGCGCCGACCAGATCGCTGAGTTGAAGGCCGAGCGCGAGCGCCAGGCTGCGCAGAGCGCGGCCCATTGGGCAACGGTCGAGACCCAGGACGCTGACTTTCACGTCACCCTCTTTCACCTCGGCTTCACGATCGCGGGGGTGCGCCCAGATGGAGCAGAATTCGAGATCGAAGGAGAGTACCCCCCAGCAGGCTGGGACTTGAGCGACGATACAGCCGAGAATGCAAGGTTGAGAGAAGGCCTTGAAGCCGAAATCTCCGCCGTGATTGCGCCTTGGGTGTCGCACTATCATTCGCTCGGTCTGGTTCGCGCTGACCTCGCCTCATTTGCCGAGGGTGGCGGGCTTGGAAAATACACAACTGAGCCGACCTTGTGCCTGGTCCATCGCGCTGAGGATGCTGACTTGCCGGTGGTTGAGCTGGCTCAGTTTCCCGAATTCCGAGTGGAGCTGGCATCCATTCCAGGTGCGACCCTCTCGCTGTCGGTCAAGGCCAAACTGCGCAACGCGACGATGCTACATGACACCATGCGGCGCGGTGGCGGCGGCCCCGGCCAATGGAGCGGCGAAGCAACGCCGCAATTGGACCCTGTGCCCGATGAGAGCCGGGATGAGTGGTTGGAGCGGGTCTGCCTCTCCCGGCCCATGCTGGGGCGGCTGGTGGAACGCTGGGTGGCATGTGGACGCAACCCCTATCTCTTCGCTCGCTACGGCGACTGGACTGAGCGAGCTGACAGATCCGAAAAGATTGAGTGGGTCGTCAATGGGGTCATCCCACGCAAGGAGGTCATTGTGCTTGCGGGAGCCAGCGGAGCCGGGAAGTCGAGTGTCGTGCATTCCTGGTTAGGTGCGCTCGGCGCGCGCTCCGATAGCCAGTTCCGTCACGTCCTCGGCATACCGATCACTGGCAGATTCGTCTGCGCCCTCGTGGCAGGTGAAGAGAGCGCTGGAAGTATCAATTATAGGGCGGCCAAACACGCCAGCGCCTGGGGGCCATCCGATTATCTGACGCTAAATGATCCCGACAGTTCGCTTGCCGATCACATCGAGAGCCTAGATTCCCTTCCCAACCTCGATCTGGTTGTTGTCGATACCGTTGGCGCGTTCTTCGATGGCGACCCAAAGTCGGACCGCGCGGCGAGAGCCTTCCTTGCCCCGCTGGTTCGGTTGGCGCGGGTCAAGAATTGCGCCGTGATCCTCGTCAATCACCTGACGAAATTCGGGGAGGGTGTGAAGTCTATCGGCGGGCTGAAAGCTCACGTCCTTGGTGCCGGAGCATTTGTTGCAGTTTGTCGGCTGGCAATCGGCGTCATCCGAGTTGCCGGTAAGCGACTTGAGGTCGGGCCGTTCAAGGCCAACATCCCTGAGGAGCTTCTTTGGCTGCCCGAGGGGACAGGATGCAGATATCAACTCAATGACCAGGCGTTCACTCTCGACCCCATTTTGGAGAAGGCCGCCACTGGCTCGCTGAGCTACGAAGTCCTCGATTTGATCTGCGACGCTATCGCCGAACAAAACCGCCTTGGCCGCGTCGTGCGCCGCACCGGAAGGCATGAGCTTTGGGAGCGCAAGCTGTCGGAGCTGGAGGGCGTGTCACGCGCGGCTCTTAGGGCTGCTATCATTGAGCTGGTCGACGCAGACCGCATCATTGACGGGCCAGATGGATTGGTTGCAGTCTTTCCAACGCTGGGCGGCGGCGATGACACGGAGTGACCAATATCGCGTTTTTCCGCCGTTGCCGCAGCTAGCGCGGCAATTTTCCGCCACTCGGCAACGGACCCCGCCCTTAGCCTCAAAAATGGCTGATTTGCGGGAATTTTGTGTTCACCGGCATTGCCAATTGGTGACGGCAATGGCGGTTGTGGAGCGGTCTATATATCGTTTGGTTTCAATGATTTCCATTGGCCACGCTCCTTAGTAGAGACACACAAAGTATTGAAACTTTGATGTCTCTCAACTGGAAGCAGTCACCACCCCAAGGAGAAGTACCATGCCGATATCAAGCGAAATGGACGAAATCCAAATGCCACACACCATCATGAGACAGTCGGGCGAAAGCCTGTTCTCGGCGTGGTTGCGCGGCATGGATACCGTCCCGCCCGGTTACTGCGGGCCAATCGTGATCCGTTGACAGTTCAGCCTCCGTCCCGGCCACGCCTCTGCGGCCAGGTCGGGGAGCCTACTCTTGCTGTTGGTCACTCGGCTCCTCGTTTGAGGTCTCATCTTCCGGTGTTGATTCCGCGCGCGATGGCTCGGCATCTTGGGGGGCATATGCGTCGCTACCAGCCGGAAGGAACGCCGACTGTGTCTCTCCGGCACCCTCAAGGGGATCAAAGGAAGCGTCGGTCGCCCAGTCGCTCGCTTCGGCGGCGATCTGTTCCGTCGTCGAAGGCTGAGACCCTATGGATATCACGACGTAAATCAGGGCGGCACCGCCGATAGCGCCCAAAAGGAGCAAGGCGACGATATTGCCCCGCGTGGGGCCAGCCTTGGGATCTCCAACCGGCATATTGATGGTGCGCGGCCTTTGGTCTCTTGAAATGCGGTCCAGCCATTGCCTGAGGGGTGTTCCGGAGTGCAGAGCAACGCTCAGCACGATCGCTGCCACCAAACCAATGCTGAGGCCGTAGATCAGGATGCTGTCACGGGCAGCAGTTGCGCGCGCGATGCAGTTGGTATGAGACACTTCGGCGCTATAGATGCTGATGCCAGAACAGATTCCGATCCGGCGATCCGCCAGCCACCAAGCCAGGGCGACGATGCCAGCCCACCCGGTAATTGCCGTTAAAAGCGGGCGCTTCACAGCTCCACCTGATTGTTGAGCTGGTAGAGGTAGCACTTTCGCATGCCCTCACCCAGCCGCCGTCCCTGCGCATGCTTGACTGGTAGGCGTGTGTCCGCCGGTATCTTCCACCGCCTGACGATCCCCTTGTTGTGCAGCCTTTGCAGCACCCGGTTCACCGATGTTCGCCGCAGCCCCAGGGGTCGATAGAGTTCGCGCAGGAGCGCCGGGGCCGCCAACTGATCCATGTAGGCGATCACCGCATCTTGCACGTCTGGCGGGTTCAGCCACTCGCCTAGGTTTTCAAAGGTGGGCAGCTTTGGCATTGGGCATCCCTTTCCGGGTTTAGCGTCGCCACACAAGGCGCGGGGCATTCAAAATAGTTTCAACTGAAACTAGCAGGCTACTTGCGTTAAGCGAGTTCAAAATCGCCCTTCCGCCGCTGCTCGCTCCAAGCGGTGCCTTCGCTCGCCCCCGGCCAGGCCATTTCAAAGCACCAGCTTTGCCAGGGCGCTCTCTGCATCATTCTGAACCATGTGCCCGTAGTGCCTCTCGATCATCGCAACGCTCGTACCCGAGAGCTGAGCGACAGTCAGGATCGGCAAACCAGCGCGCACCAAATGTCCTCATTGGCCTTTAGCCTCAGCGCGGGTCGGTAACTGCACAACATTGCCTCCACCCGCCGAAAGCGACGGTGCCACAAATCGGCCCCAAGCATCCATAAGGGCGCGGCGCAGGTCGCGCAAATCGGAACGAAGGTAGGCCTGTTCTGTCGAGGTTCCGACTTTGTGAGACAGAGCCATCTCTGCGACCATGGCGGGCACCGTCGGCATCATCTCAGCGGCCCAGTCACGGAATGCGCTCCTGAAGCCGTGCACCGTCTCCGTGCGCCCGGCCAGCCGGAGGATGCGCGTGAGCGACATGTCTGACAGGGGCTTGCCGACCTTGGCGCCCGGAAAGATCAATCCTGCGCGCGCCTCCACAGGGGCCATTCCATTGAGGACAGCAATCGCCGAGTCGTTCAGTGTCACGACGTGAGGCAGATCGCTCTTCATGTCATCTGCTGTACGCGACCACGTCCGGGCCTTGAGGTCGATCTTCTCCCAAGTTGCTAGCCTGACCTCTCCCGATCGCGCGCCAGTCAGGACAGCAAACAGCATCGCCATGCGGCTGGTGGCCGGTTCCTTTTCAAGCTGATCCGCGACAAATTGAGGCACCTCGGCGAATGGAACTGAGGCGAAGTTTCCGCCGCGGGGCTGCTTGGCAAGGCCGGTTCTCAATTCTCGGGCATCAGGCAAACCGTTCGACCGCCAACCTCTGGCCTTGGCGAATGCCAGCACCGTCAATATCCGAGCGCGCACCTTCTTCGCCATGACCGGCTTGTCAGTCCAAATGGGAGCCAGCGCCACAATGATGTCCGCAGCGGTGATTGCGTCCACGCGCAGGGATCCAAGTTTGGGAACGGCGTGTTCGTCGAGAGACGCCTTGAACGCCTTGCCGGTTCGATCAGCCCAGCCCTTTGCGAGTGCCGAATGCGCTTCGGTGACCGCATCGGCAAAGGTCGGTTGGCGCACCTTGACCTTATCCCGATCTGCGCGAGGATCGAGGCCTTTGCGCGCAAGCTTGCGCAGGTGTGCGGCCTTCTCGCGCGCATCGGAAAGTGAAAGATCGGCAGGAAATCCGCCCAGCCCGATATCTTGACGCTTGCCCATGTGCTGAACCCGCAGCACCCATGACTTTGCCCCGCTGGGCTTGACCCGGAGATATAGGCCCGAGCCGTCGCCATGCACGCCAGGCTTGGCGTTCCTCGCCCTCAGTTCGCTAAGCTTCGCCATCTAGAGCACCCTCGGTTCCCACGCCAGTTCCCACATATTTCGTGGATTGGAGTGATTGTCAAGGGACGCGCGCGGACGAAGTTCCTACAAAATGTAGGTATTTACGTGGATTTCGGGACATAGATGGACGCCCAAAAGAGAGGATTATAATCCTTGTCGGGCATCCATTTCTTTATATTGGTGCGCTGATCGCCTCCGCGATCAGCTTGGCCTGGCCGGCCCGCTCCCCCGGCCCGACCACCCGCAACTAGGGTACCCTATGGGTGGTCGGGCCGGGGGAGCGGGCCGGCCAGGCCAGGACAAGGCGGATGCCTTGTCCGCACCGGCGTTAGCCGGAAAAAACTCCCGCACTCGACAAACGCCCCGCAACGCGCGACAAGGCGCTAATGACCGAAGAAGAAGAAAAGCGCCTGCATCGCAGGCGTTTCTACAAGGCCGAGCAGGAAGCCGGCTTTGTCGAATCGCACGTAACCTCCACCCCGCAGACCCGCGATCCGGCCTACAAGCTGGCCTTCCGCGACACCGATTTCCTGCTGCGCGAGGAACTGCGCCCGGTGCGCTTCCAGCTGGAACTGCTGAAGTGCGAAATGCTGCTGGACGAGGCGAAGATCGGCTCGACGCTGGTCTGCTATGGCTCGGCGCGGATCCCTTCGCCTGAGGCGGCCGAGGAGGCCCTGGCGACGGCCACGACGCCTGAGCGCAAGGCGGTGATCGAGCGGCTGGTGGCCAATTCAAAATACTATGAGGAAGCCCGCAAGTTGGGGCACATTGCCGGGAGCTGCGGGATCGTCGAAAAGGGCATGCACCAGTTCGTGGTCTGCTCGGGCGGCGGGCCTTCGATCATGGAAGCGGCCAATCGCGGCGCGGTCGAGGCTGGAGCGGAAACCATCGGGCTCAACATCGTGCTGCCGCACGAACAGGCCCCCAACGAGTACGTCACCCCGCACCTCGCCTTCCAGTTCCACTACTTTGCGCTGCGCAAGATGCATTTCCTGCTGCGCGCCAAGGCGGTGGCGGTGTTCCCTGGCGGGTTCGGCACGCTCGATGAATTCATGGAGCTTTTGACTCTGGTCCAGACCGGCAAGATGCGCCCGATCCCGATCCTGCTGTTCGGCAAGGAATTCTGGAACCGCGTGATCAACTTCGATGCGCTGGCCGAAGAGGGCGTGATCAATCCCGAGGATCTGAAGTTGTTTCACTGGGTTGAAACCGCAGAGGAAGCCTGGGCCAAGGTGGTCGAGTTCTACGATCTGAGGTGAAATCCTCCCCGAGCTTGCTCGGGGAGGGGGACCGCCGCGAAGCGGTGGTGGAGGGGCCCCTCCGTCAGTTGCTGCGCAACTGCCACCTCCCCGAGACAAGCTCGGGGAGGATTATCCCCGCGCCTCGGCATGCCCCAACGGCCCTGATCCAGCTCCAAAGCCCGGTGCCGCGCGCAGGGCGCTGCGCACGAACAGCCGCGCCCGGTCAACCGCTTCGGGCAGGGGCAGCCCGCGCCCCAGGTAGGTCGCGATCGCGCTCGATAGCGTGCAGCCGGTGCCGTGGGTGTGGGGTGTATCAATCCGCGAACCCTCAAAACTCAAGGTGTGGCTGTCAGGGTGAACCAACAAGTCGACCATCCTGTTGCCTTCCAGATGCCCGCCTTTTGCGAGCACTGGCACGTCAAATGCTCTGGCGAGTTCAATCGCCGCGTCGCGGACCTCGGCGATTGTCTGCGGTTCGCAGTTGGTCAAGACCCCAAGCTCAGGGATGTTGGGTGTAAGCAGGGTCGCAATGGGAAAGAGGCGAGCTTTCATGGAATCAATGGTGACTTGATCAGCCAACAGCGCACCTGAGGTTGCTACCATCACCGGATCCAGAACAACTGGAAATCTAGTCAAACCGGGCGGATGGGGCGCTTTAGCAAAGCCCAAATTGGATGTCGCAGCGATCTCGGGGGCGGCGATCAGGGCAGCGGCAACATGGCGAACAATGTCCTCGCTGCCCAACATCCCGATCTTGATCGCGTCGCATCCGATGTCCTCGATACAAGCGGCAATCTGATGCATTACGAATTCACCGCTTAGGTTTTGAACCGCGGCCACCCCCAGCGTGTTCTGCGCGGTGATCGCGGTGATCGCGCTCATCGCATAGCCGCCCAGCACGGTGATGGTCTTGATGTCGGCCTGGATCCCCGCGCCGCCCGAGCTGTCGGACCCGGCGATGGTGAGGATGCGGGGCGGGGGCATGGGTCCTATTTGCTCCCTAGTTCCGTTCGTGTCGAGCGAAGTCGAGACACTGGTGCGCGGCATCTCGACTTCGCTCGATGCGAACGGAGGTTGGTTTTAGCCTTTGAATTTTCGGACTGAGCTCGGCGGATGCTTGTCATGCAAGTGCCTCGCCCGCGTCGGCCGGTCGAGCAGTTCACCGCCGCAATTGGGGCAGCGTTCGTCCAGACCATCGGCGCACTCCGCGCAGAAGGTGCATTCGAAGCTGCAAATGAAGGCGCCGGGTAGCTCGGCGGGCAAGTCCACGCCGCATTTTTCGCAATCGGGGCGCATGTCCAGGCTCATGCCGCAGCTTCCTTGACCGCGTCGCAGATTGCATCGACCACCGTTTCGACCTGCCCGGCATCGTCGCCTTCGGCCATCACCCGGATCACCGGCTCGGTCCCCGAAGGGCGGATCACCAGTCGGCCCTTGCCCAGCAATTGCGCCTCGGCATCGGCGATCACCGCTTTGACCCGCGCGTCATCCAAGGGCTTGCCGCCCGCGAAACGCACGTTTTTGAGCAGCTGCGGGACCGGATCGAACAAGTGGAGCAGCTCGCTTGCCCGCTTGCCCGATTGGACCAGCGCGGCCAGCACTTGCAGCGCGGCGACCGTGCCGTCGCCGGTGGTCGCGTGATCGAGCAGGATCATGTGCCCGCTCTGCTCGCCGCCGACGTTGTAGCCATCGGCCTTCATCTTCTCGAGCACGTGGCGGTCGCCGACCTTGGTGCGTTCCAGCGTCAGGCCCTGGCCTTGCAGGAAGCGCTCAAGCCCCAGGTTGGACATCACGGTGGCCACAACCCCGCCGCCGCGCAGCTCCCCGCGCGCGGCCAGTTGCGTGCCGATCAGGGCCATGATCTGGTCGCCATCGACCGTCTGGCCGTGCTCATCGACCACGATCAGCCGGTCGGCGTCGCCATCGAGCGCGATCCCGATATCGGCCCCGCTGGCGACCACGGTTTCCTTGACCAAGGCAAGGTGAGTCGAACCGCACTTGTCGTTGATGTTGATGCCGTTGGGCTGGACCCCCACCGCGATGACTTCGGCGCCCAGTTCCCAGATCGCGCTGGGGGCAACCTGATAGGCTGCACCGTTGGCGCAATCGACCACGATCTTGAGACCGTCGAGCCGCACATCGTCGGGCAGCGCGCCCTTGACCGCGTGGATATAGCGCCCGCGCACGTCGTCGATCCGCCGCGCCCGGCCAATCTGCGGCGAAGCGGCCAGCGCCAGCTCCTCGCCCAGCAAGGCCTCGATCGCCAGCTCATCCTCGTCGGACAGCTTGAAGCCGTCAGGGCCGAACAGCTTGATCCCGTTGTCCTCATACGGATTGTGGCTGGCCGAAATCATCACGCCGACATCGGCGCGCAGCTCGCGCGTGAGCATGGCGATGGCGGGGGTGGGCAGCGGTCCGGTCAGCACCACGTCCATCCCCACGCTGGTAAAGCCTGCGACCAGCGCGTTTTCCAGCATATAGCCGGAAAGCCGGGTGTCCTTGCCAATCACCGCGCGGTGCTTGTGCGCCCCGCGCAGGAAATGCGTGCCGGCCGCCTGCCCGACTTTCATCGCGGTGGCAGCGGTCATCACCCCGGCGTTGGTCTTGCCGCGGATGCCATCGGTTCCGAAATAGCTGCGTCCCATGACCTGCCCATAACCCGCAAAGTGTTCAGGAATTGCTATGTCCCGCTGCGCCGCTAAAGTCACGCGGACAAGATGCAATTTTCGGGGAGCGTTGAAAGTGCAGGCATCAAGCGAGGCAGCGAAGTTTCCGGAAATCAGGGTTCCTGCCGCGCTGACCTTTGCCGGACTGGTGCTGGGCTTTGCGGTTGGCGTGCTGCTGCACGGCACTCCGGCGCTGGCCAGCATTCTCGAAGTGGCGACACCTGCGGGCCAGCTGTGGCTGCGGGCCCTGCAGCTGACCATCCTCCCGCTGGTGGTGGGACTGGTCTATACCGGGATATCGCAGACATTGGCGGCGGCGGGGGGCGGAAAGCTGGCGCGGCGGGCGGTGGGCATGTTCTTCGCCTGCCTGCTGGCGGCCGGCACCATGGCCGCGATCCTGATCCCGGCATTGCTCGAACTGTTCCCGATCCCCGAACGCGCGGTCGCCGCGCTGAGCGGCGGCGCGGCCGAGGGCACCAAGGTCCCCGGCTTCAGCGAGATCCTGCTGGCGATGATGCCAGAGAATATCTTTGCCGCCGCGGCGGCGGGTTCGATGCTGCCGATGGTGCTGTTCGTCGCGGTGCTGGCCGTTGCCGCCACAAGGATCGCCGACGTGCCGCGCCGGGCGCTGGCCACGGTGTTCGAAGGGCTGGCCGCGGCGATGATGGTGGTGATCGGCTGGGTGCTGATGCTCGCGCCGATCGGGGTCTTCGGCCTGGCAGTGACTTTGGCGGCAAGCAGCGGGACCGACGCGATCGGGGCGCTGGCGCACTATATCCTGGTGGTCAGCGCCGCCGGGCTGGTGGTGACCGTGGGCGGTTTCCTGCTGGCCTTGCTGGTCGCGCGGCGGCCGCTGGGCACTTTTGGCCGGGCGATCCTGCCGGTCTATGCCGTGGCGCTCTCGACGCAGAGCTCGCTCGCCTGCCTGCCCGCGATGCTGGCCGCCACCCGCAAGCTGGGCGTGCGCGAGGCGACTGCCGATTTCGTGCTGCCGCTGGCGGTCGCGATCTTTCGCGGGACCAGCCCGGCGATGAACATGGGGGTGGCGATCTATGCCGCTTACCTGACCGGAACCGAGCTGTCGGTCTGGGCCTTGGCCGTGGGCGTGCTAGTGGCCTTCCTGGTTTCGCTCAGCTCGGTCTCGCTGCCCGGCACGCTCAGCTTCGTAATCTCGGTCGGCCCGATCGCCAATGCCATGGGCGTGCCAATCGCGCCGCTCGCACTGCTGGTCGCGGTCGAGATGCTGCCCGATCTGATGCGCACCGTTGGCAATGTGACGATGGACGTCGCGGTGACGACGGCGGTGGACGAAAAGCAAGACTGACGGCGCCCTACAGCGCCTTTTCGTAAATCGTATATTCCTTGTTGACCGTGCTTTCGATCGCATCGGCGATTGCGTTCATGCCCTGGTTGTCGTCGAGCACCCAGCCGATCTCACCGCGTGTTGCGCCGTATCTGGTGGTGGAGTTGCGCCGGATTGCTTCGATCATCATGAAGGCAAGTTGGCTGGCGAGGCGGCTTGCCTGGTGTTTCTTGAGCACGCCCATGAGCGGCACCCGCATTGTCCTGCAAACGGGCTTGCGCAGCCACCACAGCAGCCTGGCCCAATTGAACGGCCATAATGTACCGCCCATCGGCTTCAGCACTTCGTTGAGGTTTGGCAGAGTCATCATGAAGGCCACCGGCTCGCCCTCGTACTCGGCGATCATGATCAGGTCTTCGCGTACGATCGGTTTGAACTTCTTGCCGGCATAGGCGATTTCCCTGTCGGTAAAGGGAACGAAGCCCCAATTGTCCGACCAGGCGTCGTTGAGGATTTCGAGGATGATCGCGGCTTCGCGGTCAAACTTGGACTTGTCGACTTTGCGGATATTGATCTTCGGGTTCTTTTGGCCCGACTGGACAATGCGCTGGATCAGCGGAGGGAAGTCCTGGGTGATGTCCAGCTCATAAGTGCGCAGCAGCTTGGCCGGCGTGTAGGCCAGGGCTTCGATATGGTGCTGGTAGCGTTCCGGCTGGTGCCCCATCATCACTGTTGGCGGATGGTCAAAGCCTTTGGTCAGTTGTCCGGGTTCTTCCCAGATCGACATCGAAATGGGAGCGAGCACGCGGGTCATGCCCTGTTCGCGCAGCCAGTCTTCAGCCTTGCCAATCAGGGCGGCGGCGACTTGCGCATCTTCGGCTTCGAACAGGCCCCAGTTGCCGGTGCCTGGACCCATCCCTTGTTCCACTGGCTGGGCCAGTGCCAAATGATCGATATGCGCGCAAATCCGCCCGACCACCGCATCGCCGCGCTTGGCCAGAAACAGCTGGACATCGGCGTGGTCGAAAAACGGGTTCTTGCCCGGCGTCAGCAGCTCCTCCACCTCAAAGCGCAACGGCGGGACCCAGTTCGGGTCTGATCGACCCAGCCGATAGGCCAGATCGATAAATGCCTTGAGTCCGGCCTTGTCGTTCACCGGAGTGACGGTTATTTCTGCCTGTGCCACGATGCTGCCTTTGTTCAAGGTCAAGGAGACCCGCGTTTGGTCCCGCCACTACGCGAAGCCGGACCGATTTGGCCAGAACGTTTTGGAATGACTTGATGACCGTGCAGGAAAAGATCGAAGCCCCGCTGCCCAACGCGCAGATTCCGGACGACATGGAAATGTTGCGCGCCGCGGTGGAACTGACCCGCGACATTTCGGCCGCGCGGCCGGGAATTTACTGGCCCGACATGCTGGTTTCGGCCGCGATCGGCTATGCCGGGATTGCCGGGGCCATTCTGCTGCCAGGCTGGCAGGCCTGGGCCAGCGGGGGTCTGGCGGTGTTCTTCCTCTACCGCGCGCTGCTGTTCATTCATGAGCTGACCCATATTCACCGCACCGCGCTGCCGGGGTTCCGGTTCGCGTGGAATCTGCTGGTCGGCATCCCGATGCTCACGCCTTCGTTCATGTACGAAGGGGTCCACACACTGCACCACGCGCGGACCAAATACGGCACGATCGAGGATCCGGAATACCTGCCGCTGGCCTTGATGAAGCCGTGGTCCTTGCCGGCCTTCATCCTGATCGCGGTGCTGCTGCCCATCGGCCTGTTGATCCGCTGCGCCTTGCTGGTGCCGCTGGGCGCGGTGATCCGTCCCTTGCGCAAGCTGGTCTGGGAACGCGCGAGCTCGCTCTCGATCAATCCCGATTTCCGCCGCCGGGCACCTGAGGGACAGTTCGCGCGGATGGTGTTCTGGCAGGAACTGGGCGCGGTGGTCTGGGCCTGGGCCTTGCTCGCCAGCACCCGCTGGCTGGGTTGGCAGCCCTTGGCTATCGCCCTGGCGGTGGTTTCGGCGACCGCGGTGTTCAACCAGATCCGCACCCTGGTCGCGCACCTGTGGCAGAACGACGGCGAGCCGATGACGGTGACCGCGCAGTACCTCGATTCGGTCAATGTCCCCCCGCCCGAACCGTTCGCCCCGCTGTGGGCCCCGGTCGGCCTGCGCTATCACGCGCTGCATCACTTGCTGCCCAGCCTGCCCTATCACTCGCTGGGCGAAGCACACCGGCGTTTGAGCAAGCATCTTGGCCCGAAATCGACCTATCAGGGGGCCAATTACCCGGGCCTGCTGCCGCTGGTCGGGCGGATTGCGCGTTCGACGATGATGCGGCGTTAGCGGTTGCCCCAGGCGGCGTGTCCGGCGCGATAGGCCGAGGCCAGCGCATCGGCCCGCTCGCGAGTGGAAGGCGATCCGGCCAGCTTGTCGATCGGGGCAAAGACGAAATCGACCAGGCTATCGCCCTTGGGCGGGTTGAAGCGACCCTTCTTCGCGTCTTCATAACCCTTGGCGTAGGCTGCGTTGAGTTCTTTCTCGCTCGGTCGATAGGCCATCTGCGCGCTCCTACTCCTCGGTCTTGACCAGCACGGTCTCGCCCACCAGCAGGAACAGCATGAACGGCGCCCAGGCCGCGATCAGCGGAGGGTAGCCGCCGAAGTTGCCCATCGCCAGCGCCGCATTGTCGACCACGAAGTAGGCAAAGCCCAGCGCCATGCCGATCACCGCGCGGATCCACAGGTTGCCCGACCGCGCCAGGCCGAACGCCGCGACCGATCCCAGCAGCGGCATCAGGAGCGCCGAAAGCGGGCCTGAGAACTTGTGCCACCACTTGCCCTCAAGCTCGGTCACGCGTTTGCCCGAAGCCTTGAGCGCTTTGATCGAGCGGCCCAGCGCGATGAAATTCTGCCCGTCGGGATCGACTCGCCCGATCGCCAGCTGCGCCGGAGTGACCCCGGGGGCGATCACAACCGGGCCAGGCAATACGGTTTGCGCGGTGCTGGTGACATCGAATTTGGCGGGGTTTTCCAGCTTCCAGCCGGGCGCGGCAAAGCTGGCGCGGGTCCCGCGCAACTGCTCGGTCACCATGCCCGCGCCATCGCGGCGGTACCAGGTGACGCCTTCCAGCTTGGTCGCCGCGCCCTGGCCGCTGACTTTCTGTGCGGTCAGCACATTGCCGCCATCAGGGACATAGACGTTGAGCCGCACGCCGGTTTCCTTGGGCAGCGGCTTGTAGCGCGCCTGGCTCCACTGCTTGAGTACCCCGGTGCGCGGGGCGACCACGGTTTCGTTAAAGGCAAAGCTGATCATCGAGACCGCGCCCGCGACCAGCAGCAAGGGTGCCAGGATCTGGTGCGCCGAAAGCCCGGCGGCGCGCATCGCGATCACCTCGCTGTTCTGGTTGAGCGGCCAGAAGGTGAAGACCGTCGCCAGCAGCACCGAATAGGGCAGGAACCGCGCGATCAGCTGCGGCACGTTGAGCGAGACGTAGTACCACAGTTCGGCCTCGCCATTGCCGGGCACGGCCAGGATATCGCCGCTTTCGGACAGCAGCATCATGGTCTGCAAGACCAGCACCAGCAGGATCAGCACGCCGATGATCCGGGTCACGAACAACCGCGCCAGGTACATGGTGATCGTGCGCGAAGGGAACAACTCGCTCAGCATCAGGCGGCCTCCGCCGGCTTGTCGCGGTTGAACAGTTTCGCCACCCGCTTGCCCAGGTTGGCCGCGAATCTCTCCAGCCCCCCGATCGGCTGGCCGCCGGGAACGTAAGCGATCCGCCAGAACATCCACAGGATCAGCAAGGCGAAGACCACGAATGGACCCCACAGGATCAGCAAGGGATCGAACCGGCCCTGCGCGGCGGCGGCCTGGCCATATTCGTTGACCTTGTGATAGGCGACCACCATCACGATCGACAGGAACATGCCGAGCGACGAGCTGGAGCGCTTGGGCGGTACCGCCAGTGCCAGTGCCAGCAGCGGCAGCAGCAGCATCATCACCACTTCGACCATCCGGTAATTGAAGCTGGCGCGGGTCTGGTTGCGCATCGTCTCGCTGGCCTGATCGCTCCAGCCGATCCGCAGCAGTTCGGGCAACAGGTACTCGCGCTCCTTGGCCCCGCGCTGGCGGAACTTTTCGATCGCGGGCAAGTCGATCGGCAAGTCGTGGCGCGAAAAGCTCAGCACGCGGGGCGGCTGCCCGGGTTCGTCCTGGACGATCTGGCCTTGGGTCAGGCGCAGCACGATCGTGTCGGGGCTGTCCTTCAGCGCCAGGAACGTGCCTTCGCGCGCCGAGATCGTCGCGACCTGCCCGCTGGGCGAGGAAAAGCGCGCGAAGATCCCGATCAGCTGCCGACCGTTCTCGCGGCTCTGATCGATCCTGAGCGCCATCTTGTCTTCCAGCGTGGTGAATTCGCCCACCTTGATCGAAGCCCCCAGCGCGCCCGAGCGCAGCTCAAAATCGAGCTGTTCGTACCAATAACGTGCATAGGGCTGGAGATAGCCGACGATCCCGAAATTGACCGCCGCCAGCACCAGCGTCAACGCATAGGGCACCCGCAGCAGCCGGGCATAGCTGAGGCCCAGTGCGCGCATCACGTCGAGCTCGCTGGTGGTCGCCAGCTTGCGGAAAGCGAACAGGATCCCCAGCATCAGCCCCAGCGGGATCGCCAGGCTGGCATATTCGGGCAGCAGGTTGGCCAGCATCCGGAACACCACCGAAATCGGCCCGCCCTCATTGCCGACAAATTCAAACAGCTTGAGCATCTTGTCGAGCATCAGCAGCGAAGCCGCGATGACAAACACCGCCAGCATCGGCCCCAGCACCAGCCGGAAAATGTAACGATCAATGGCGGGAATGGATTTCACTGGGGCTGGGCGCTCTGGTTCCTGGTCCGAGCCATAACCGCCCTTGGCGCTTGGCGAAAGCGCTAATGGGTCGGGCGGGTCACGCCTTCTCCAGCGTGCATTGCAGCGGGTGCTGGTTCTGTTTGGCGAAGTCCATCACCTGGTTCACCTTGGTTTCGGCGATCTCGTATGGGAAAATCCCGCACACGCCGACGCCGCGCTGGTGGACGTGGAGCATCACGCGGGTGGCCTGTTCCATGTCCATCTGGAAGAACCGCTTGAGCACGATCACCACGAATTCCATCGGGGTGTAATCGTCGTTGAGCATCAGCACCTTGAACTGGCTGGGCTTCTTGGGCTTGGCGCGGGTCTTGGTAGCGACGCCGAGCTGGTCCTTGCCGCCGCCATCGCTGTCGTCATCGTCGGCAGCGCGGATCGTCAGATGGGAAAGGGCAAGTTTGCTCAGCATCGGGCCGAATTATCCCACTCTGAGGGTAAAGGACAAGTGTTCTCATCCCAAAAACAAAACGGACCGGACAGCAAGGGGGCTGTCCGGTCCGGATTGGGCTCGCGGGAAGCGGCGGGGAGAGGGGGGACGCCGCGCCCGCGAGGGAAGGCTGCCCTTAGGCGGCCTGCTTGACCTTTTCGACGGCCAGGCTGACGCGGGTCGAAATCGGCGCGAAAGCGTCGTTCGCCAGCTTCAGAGCCATTTCCGAGTGCTTCGAGGTCGAAGCAACCGCGGCGTCGAAGTTGCGGCGCAGGATTTCACCCTGCAGCTTGAAGAAGTCGGCCGGCGACTTGACCTGGGCCAGTTCCTTGACGTCGGCGGTCACGGTTTCGAGCACGGTCTTGCCTTCGGCAACGTAGCCCTTGCCCATGTCCTGCAGGCCAGCGGCCAGGATCTTGCCCGATTCGACCAGAGCTTCAACGTTGCCCTTGGTGAATTCGCCATATTCGGCGGCGTAGGTCTGGCCCTTTTCGAAAGCGTCCTTGGCGCGGGTCTGCGCGTCGGCGGCAACTTCCTTGAGCTTGGCGGTGAAATCTTCAGCGACGTTCTGGGTCTTGGTCATGATGGTGTCCTTGAGCTTGGCAGCGGTCGGGGCCTTGGCGGCAGCAACCTTCTTCACGACCTTCTTGGGGGCAGCGGCCTTCTTGGCGGCAACCGGCTTTTTCGCGGCGGCCTTGGGGGCAGCCTTCGTGGGGGCGACCTTGGCAGCAGCCTTGGGGGCTTCGGCCTGGGGCGCGGTCTTCACTTCAACCTTGGCAGCCGCTTCGGCATAGGCCTTCTCGGCAGCAGCATCGATCTTCGCTTCGGGGGCACTTGCCATCGTCACAAATCCTTCTGACAGAACCGGCGAGGTGCCGGCTCATGTTGCAGTGCACAAAATAGTTATTGCACTTGCGAAGTCAAGGGGTTTTTGTGCAATGCAGCATAAATCAGGTTATGTTGATAATACAACGAATTAGAGGTTCTTCAACCCGCGACCACCCCCCTCCCCGTTCGCCCCGAGCGAAGTCGAGGGGTTGCGTTTGCGGCGGTCCCTCGACTTCGCTCAGGACGAACGGGGAGGGGTGAGGCTTCGCTTCTACCGCGATTTCACATAGCGTCCGGGGGCGTCCTCGATCACCGAATCGCCCTTGCCGCCGGGCCCGCGCTTGCCGGTGGCGGGCACTTCGGCCTGGTCCTGGCGGCGGATCCATTCGATCCAGTGCGGCCACCAGCTGCCCGGGGTTTCGCTGGCCCCGGCGATGAATTCGTCGAGGCTCGCCGCCGGCTGCTCATTGGTCCAGTACTGGTACTTCTTGGCCGACGGGGGATTGACCACCCCGGCGATATGGCCCGATCCGGCCAGCAGGAAGGTCTTGGGACCGCGCAAGTGGTCCATGATCCTCCAGACGCTTTGGGCCGGAGCGATGTGGTCCTCGCGGCCCGCCTGCACATAGGCCGGGGTCTGGATTCGGGTCAGATCGATCGGGGTGCCATCGGCGCTCAGCGCGTCGGGTACGACCAGCTTGTTGTCGCGGTAAAGGTCCCTCAGGTAGTCCATGTGCCAGCGCGCGGGCAGGTTGGTGACATCGCCGTTCCAGTGCAGCAGATCGAACGCCGGATAGTCTTCGCCCAGGAGGTAGTTCTTGACCACGTAGTTCCAGATCAGGTCGTTCCCGCGCAGCAGGTTGAACGTGAAGGCCATATAGCGCCCGTCGAGATAGCCCTTTTCGGCCGAGAGCTTTTCCAGCGCCTCAAGCTGCTGGTCGTCGATGAACACCTTGAGCTCGCCCGACAGTTCGAAATCGACCTGCGCGGTGAAGAAGGTCGCGCTCTTGACCTTGTCCGCCGCGCCGCGCCGGGCCAGCACCGCCAGCGTCGCGGCCAAGGTGGTTCCAGCGACGCAATAGCCGATGGTGTGGACGCTTTTGACGCCCAGGCGCTCGCGGACATGGTCGATCGCATCCAGCTGGGCGCGGATGTAGTCGTCCCAGACGAGGTCCTTCATGCTTTCGTCAGCCGACTTCCACGATACCACAAACACGGTCAGCCCCTGTTCCACCGCCCAGCGGATGAAGCTTTTCTGTGGGGACAGGTCGAGGATGTAGAAGCGGTTGATCCACGGCGGGAAGATCACCA
>Ga0073923_1000018_pt1 | contig 43848 bp, 51 predicted proteins | sample GWRWT4_1June14_FD_70956 | JGI IMG/M metagenome (GOLD analysis project Ga0073923, IMG submission 70956) | Sand microcosm microbial communities from a hyporheic zone in Columbia River, Washington, USA - GW-RW T4_10-June-14 | ecosystem: Engineered > Artificial ecosystem > Sand microcosm >... | reverse complement strand
CCGATCAAGACCTGGTCGCGTCGTTCGACGATCCTGCCGCAGTTCGTCGGCCTGACGTTCAATGTCTATAACGGCCACAAGTTCGTTCCCGTTTCGGTGAGCGAAGAAATGGTTGGGCACAAGCTGGGTGAATTCGCGCCGACGCGCACCTTCCCCGGCCACGCCGCCGACAAGAAGGGTAAGCGCTGATGAGCAAGCCAAAAGCCCCCCGCCGGGTCGGTGACAAGGAAGCCCTGTCGGTCGGCACCACGATCCGTGGTTCGGCCCAGAAGCTCAACCTGGTTGCTGCCCTGATCCGCGGCCGCAAGGCTGAGGAGGCGATGAACATTCTCGCTTTCTCGAAGCGTGCGATGGCCCAGGATGCCCGCAAGGTGCTCGCTTCGGCGATCGCCAATGCGGAAAACAACCACAACCTCGATGTTGACGCGCTCGTCGTCAGCGAGGCTTCGGTCGGCAAGTCGATCACCATGAAGCGTTTCCACACGCGCGGCCGTGGCAAGTCCACCCGCATCCTCAAGCCGTTCAGCCGGCTGCGGATTGTGGTTCGCGAAGTGTCCTTTGAAGCTGGGGAGGCCTGATCCATGGGTCATAAATCAAACCCGATCGGCCTGCGCTTGCAGATCAACCGCACCTGGGACAGCCGCTGGTACGCCGAAGGCAAGGGCTATGCGAAGATGCTTGAGGAAGACCTCAAGATCCGCAAGTTCGTGCAGGAAACCGTACCGCAGGCCGCGATCAGCAAGGTTGTGATCGAGCGTCCCGCCAAGGTCTGCCGCGTGTCGATCTATGCCGCCCGCCCGGGTGTCATCATCGGCAAGAAGGGCGCGGACATCGAAAAGCTGCGCGGCGCCATCGCCAAGATGACAGACAGCGACGTCAAGCTCAACATCGTCGAAATCCGCAAGCCGGAAGTCGATGCCAAGCTCGTCGCTCAGGGCATTGCTGATCAGCTGATCCGCCGTGTGGCTTTCCGCCGCGCGATGAAGCGGGCAATGCAGTCGGCCATGCGGCTTGGTGCCGAAGGCATCAAGATCACCTGTTCGGGCCGTCTCGGCGGGGCGGAAATCGCCCGTGTCGAACAGTACCGCGAAGGCCGTGTGCCGCTGCACACCCTGCGCGCGAACATCGACTATGCCGAAGCCGAAGCGCTGACCACCTATGGCATCATCGGGATCAAGTGCTGGGTGTTCAAGGGCGAAATCCTTGGCCACGACCCGATGGCGCAGGACCGCCTGATGCTGGAAGCCCAGACCACGGGCGTGCGTCCGGCGCGTGAAGATCGCAGGAATTAATCATGCTGCAACCCAGAAAACATAAGTTTCGCAAGCAGTTCAAGGGCCGGATCAAGGGCGACGCCAAGGGCGGAACCGATCTGAACTTCGGTTCCTATGGTCTGAAAGCGCTCGAGCCGGAACGTGTCACCGCGCGCCAGATCGAAGCCGCCCGCCGTGCGATCACCCGCCACATCAAGCGCCAGGGGCGTTTGTGGATCCGCATCTTCCCGGATGTGCCGGTTTCGAAGAAGCCTGCCGAAGTCCGTCAGGGTAAGGGCAAGGGTTCGGTTGAATACTGGGCTGCCCGCGTCAAGCCGGGCCGGATCCTGTTCGAGCTGGACGGCGTTGCGGGCCCGCTCGCCGCCGAGGCCTTCAGCCGCGCTGCGATGAAGCTGCCGATCAAAGTCAAGGTCGTTGCCCGCCTGGGTGACACCAGCCACCTGGGAGGCGAATAATGGCTAATGCTGCTGACCTGCGCACCAAGAGCGACGACCAGCTGGCCGGCGATCTTGCTGACCTGAAGAAGGAGGCCTTCAACCTCCGCTTCCAGGCTGCGACCAACCAGCTCGAGCGTCCCGCGCGCATCAAGGAAGTGCGCCGCGACATCGCCCGTATCAAGACGCTGCAAGCCGAGCGGTCCGCCGCTTCGGTCAAGGCGTAAGGAGACCTACGATGCCCAAGCGTATCCTGATCGGGACCGTGGTTTCCGACAAGACCGACAAGACCGTGGTCGTGAAGGTCGAACGCAAGGTGAAGCACCCGCTCTACGGGAAGATCATCCGCCGTTCGAAGAAGTATCACGCCCACGACGAAGACAACACGTTCAAGACTGGCGAGACCGTTCGCATCGAGGAAACCCGCCCGATGTCGAAGCTCAAGACCTGGAAGGTCATCGAGCGCGTCACCGCCAGCAAGGGCGCTGCTGTCGAGGCGGATGTTTGACGGCCTACGCCGTCGGGGCAGACGTTTAAATTTTCTTGGAACTGCCGGACTGGTTCCGGCAAGCCATTAGGAAGGAACCGGATCAATGATCCAGATGCAATCCCAGCTTGATGTCGCTGACAACAGCGGTGCCAAGCGCGTCCAGTGCATCAAGGTGCTGGGCGGATCCAAGCGCCGCACGGCTGGCGTGGGCGACGTTATCGTCGTTTCCGTCAAGGAAGCCCAGCCGCGCACCAAGGTGAAGAAGGGCGACGTCCACCGCGCGGTGATCGTTCGTACCCGCAAGGAAGTGCGCCGCACCGACGGCAGCGTGATCCGTTTCGACAGCAATGCTGCCGTGCTGATCAACAAGAACGCTGAACCGATCGGCACGCGTATCTTTGGCCCGGTGGTCCGCGAGCTGCGTGGCAAGGGCTATATGAAGATCATCAGCCTTGCGCCGGAGGTGCTGTAATGGGTGCCGCTAAGATCAAGAAGGGCGACAGCGTCGTCGTCCGCTCGGGCAAGGACAAGGGCCGCACCGGCACTGTCCTGCAGGTCATGCCGAAAGACGGCAAGGTCCTGGTCGCAGGCGTGAATGTCGCTGCCCGTCACCGCAAGCCCAGCCAGACGAACCCGCAGGGCGGCATCGACCGCCGTGAGGCTCCGATGGCTATTTCGAAGGTCGGCCTGGCCGACCCCAAGACCGGCAAGGCCACCCGCGTCCGCTTCGAAACGTCCAAGGACGGCAAGAAGGTTCGCGTGGCCGTCAAGTCCGGGGAGAAGATCGATGGCTAAGTACACCCCCCGCATGCGGGCCAAATACGACACGGAAGTCGCCAAGGCGATGACCGAGAAGTTCGGCTACAAGAATGTGATGGAAGTGCCCAAGATCGAAAAGATCACGCTCAACATGGGCGTGGGCGAAGGCAGCCAGGACAAGAAGAAGGTCACGACTGCCGCCGATGAAATGGCGCTGATTTCGGGCCAGAAGCCCGTGATCACCAAGGCGAAGAAGTCGATCGCGCAGTTCAAGCTGCGTGAAGGCATGCCGATCGGTTGCAAGGTTACCCTGCGCCGCGAACGCATGTACGAATTCCTCGACCGTCTGGTCACTGTCGCCATGCCTCGCATCCGTGACTTTCGTGGTCTCAACCCGAAGTCGTTCGACGGGCGCGGCAACTATGCGATGGGTCTGAAAGAGCAGATCATCTTCCCCGAGATCAGCTACGACCAGATTGAGAAGGTGCGTGGGATGGACATCATCGTCACCACCACTGCCAAGACCGACGATGAAGCGCGCGAGCTGCTTCGTCTGTTCGGTTTCCCGTTCCCGGCCGAAGCCGAAGAAGCCCAAGCGGCCTGAGATAGAGAGAGCTTAAGTCCATGGCGAAACTGAGTTCCGTAAACAAGAACGAGCGGCGCAAGCAACTCGTCAAGAAGCATGCAGCCAAGTATGCGAAGCTGAAGGCCGTCGCGGCCGACAAGTCGCTCGATGAAACCGAGCGTCTGATCGCGCGCCTCAAGCTGGCCGAAGTTCCCCGCAACGGGAACCCGACCCGCGTTCGCAACCGCTGCGTCACCACCGGCCGCCCCCGCGGCTACTACCGCAAGTTCGGCCTTTGCCGGATCGAGCTGCGGGATAAGGGCAACAAGGGCCTTATCCCCGGCCTGACGAAGTCGAGCTGGTAAGGATCAAGCGATGGCACTGACCGATCCCCTGGGTGATATGCTCACCCGCATCCGCAACGGCCAGCGTGCGAAGAAGGACTCTGTCCTTTCGCCGGCTTCGAAGCTGCGCGCTCGCGTGCTCGAAGTTTTGCAGCGCGAAGGCTATATCCGTGGCTATGCCGAGGACGCCACTGGCGCCCACCCGCAGCTGCGGATTGAACTGAAGTATTTCGAGGGCGAACCTGCGATCAAGCATGTTGCCCGCGTCTCCAAGCCTGGCCGCCGGGTTTACTCGGGTTCGAAAGAACTCCCGGTGATCCGTAACGGGCTTGGCATCACCATCGTCTCGACGCCCAAGGGTGTGCTTTCGGATGCCGAAGCACGCGCGGCCAACGTCGGCGGCGAAGTGCTGGCGGAGGTGTTCTGATGAGCCGCATCGGTAAACGTCCGGTGTCGATCCCGAGCGGCGTCAGCGCCGAAATCGCGGATGGCACCCTGGTAGTGAAGGGCCCCAAGGGGACTCTGTCGCTCAGCCTGCGTGACGAAATCAGCTATGCGATCGATGGCGATGCCATCCTGGTGAAGCCCGCCAACGACACCAAGTCGGCCCGCGCGTTCTGGGGTATGCAGCGCACGCTGGTCGATAACCTGGTGACCGGTGTGACCACCGGCTACACCAAGGTGCTCGAAATCACCGGTGTCGGCTACCGCGCCAATGCTCAGGGCAAGAACCTGAAGCTGCAGCTCGGTTACAGCCACGACGTCGATTTCGCGGTGCCCGAAGGCATCGAGATCAAGACGCCGGATAACACCACGATCGAGATCTCTGGCATCGACAAGCAGAAGGTCGGTCAGGTCGCGGCTGAGATCCGCCGCTGGCGCAAGCCCGAACCCTACAAGGGCAAGGGTATCAAGTACCGCGGCGAGTACATCTTCCGCAAGGAAGGGAAGAAGAAGTAATGGCCAAGCTCAACCTTTTCGAGCGCCGTCGTCGGCGCGTTCGCACCGCGCTCAAGGCGCGTGCCGGTGGCCGTCCGCGGCTTTCGGTGCACCGTTCGGGTCGCCACATCTACGCTCAGATCATCGACGATGCCGCTGGCCGTACCGTGGCTGCCGCCAACTCGCTGGGCAGCAAGGCCGGGGCCAACGTCTCGGCTGCGGCCGATGTCGGCAAGGCGCTGGCCGAAGCCGCCAAGAAGGCTGGCGTGACCACCGTCGTGTTCGATCGCGGCGGCTTCCTGTTCCATGGCCGCGTCAAGGCGCTGGCTGACGCCGCACGTGAAGGCGGGCTGGAGTTCTAAGATGGCTGACGAAACCAACAACGAAGTCGAAGTCGCCGTCGAAACGGTGGCAGCTCCCGAAGGTGGCGAACGCGAAGCGCGTGGCGCTGGTCGTGGCCGTGGTCGCGGTGGTGACAACCGCGGCGGCGGTGATCGCGGTCGCGGTGGCCGCGGCGGCAACGATCGCGGTCGCGGTCGCGGCGGTGAAGACGAGGGCGGCGAAGAGCTGATCGAAAAGCTGGTCCACATCAACCGCGTCTCCAAGACCGTCAAGGGCGGCAAGCGCTTCGGTTTTGCCGCGCTGGTCGTGGTTGGCGACGGCAAGGGCCGGGTTGGCTTCGGTCATGGCAAGGCGCGCGAAGTGCCCGAAGCCATCACCAAGGCGACCGCTGCTGCCAAGAAGAAGATGGTTCGCGTTCCGCTCAAGGAAGGCCGCACCCTGCATCACGATTGCAAGGGCCGGTTTGGCGCGGGCAAGGTCAACCTGCGTTCGGCTCCGGCCGGGACCGGGATCATTGCCGGCGGCCCGATGCGCGCCGTCTTCGAAAGCCTGGGCGTGGCTGACGTGGTGACCAAGTCGGTCGGTACCAGCAACCCTTACAACATGATCCGCGCCACCTTCGATGGCCTGGTCAACCAGACTTCGCCGAAGTCGGTGGCCCAGCGCCGCGGCAAGAAGGTCGCCGACCTCTTGGGTCGCGGCGGCGCGAGCGCGGTTGAGGCGGAAGCCGAAGCTGCGGCGATTACGGAGTAATTGGACATGGCGAAAATCAAGCTCAAGCAGATCGGTTCGCCGATCCGCCGTCCGGAAAGCCAGAAGAAGATCCTTATCGGTCTTGGCCTTGGCAAGATGAACCGGGTGGTCGAACTCGAAGACACCGCCGAAGTGCGCGGTGCGATCGCCAAGCTGCCGCACATGGTGGCCGTGGTCGACTGACCCCACGCTTTTTCGCATTGCTATGCACAGGAAGTCCCGGTGAAAGCCGGGACTTTTTGTTTGTGCTGGGCTAGCGATTGCGCGTTTGTTGCACTGAGAGGGCGGGGATGGGACTGCTCAGGGTACTGCTGGCATTGGCCGTGCTGTTCGAGCACACCGGCGGCATTGGCGGCTACTGGATGATCGGCGGGCCGCTGGCGGTGCAGGCGTTTTTCGTGATCTCCGGCTTCTACATGGGACTGGTGCTGAACGAGCGGTATGACCGGCCTGCGCTCAACAAGGCGTTTTACCTGAACCGCGCGATCCGGATCTATTCGGTCTATTTCCTGTTCCTGGCGCTCTATCTGGCAGTCTTCGCGCTGGCCCATGGCCAGAGCGGTGGTTCGCCGCTCGATCCCTACTTCTCGGATCTGATCTCATGGCCCGAGAAGGCCTGGCTGGCGCTGCTCAACCTCACGGTGATCGGGCAGGACCTGCCGCTGTGGCTCAAGATCGACGGAGGGCACCTGGCCTGGACCACCGATGCCTTTGGCACCGGGCCCAAGGACGTGTTCCACTTCATGGTAATCCCGGTCGCCTGGTCGCTCAGCCTTGAGCTGTGCTTCTACCTGCTTGCCCCGTTCATCGCGCGGCGTCCGTGGCAGCAGATCGCCGCGCTGTTCGCGGCATCGGTGGCGCTGCGGATTGGCGCGGCCATGCTGGGCTATAGCGCCGATCCGTTCTCCTACCGCTTCTTCCCGTTCGAGCTGGCGCTGTTTCTGGCCGGGGTGCTGGCTTACAAGGCCTGGGCCGCGAACCGGGCGCGCTGGGAAGGGCAGGGGCCGCGGCTGCTGGCGCTGGCAGTCCCGGCCGCGACGCTCGCCTACCCCTGGCTGCTGGGCTCGGCATCGCAAACCGCGTTCTTTGAGCCGGTGCGGATCGGCTACCTGCTGCTGATGGCCGCCGCGCTGCCTGCGATCCATGGCTGGAGCCGCAACTGGGCGCTTGACCGGCAGATTGGGGAGTTGTCCTATCCTTTGTATCTCAACCAGTTACTGGTGATGGGCCTGCTTGCGGGCTGGCCGGTGCTGGCGGACAGCTCAACCGCACGGACCCTCGCCGTGACGCTGATAAGCCTGGCGCTGGCCTGGGTGGTAGTGCGCTTCATCGACCGCCGGATCGAAGCGTGGCGCCACCGTTTGGCTGACAAGGCTGGTGCGCAGCAAATTGGGGGGTGACAAGCCCCGACGCTTCGCCTATGCGCGCGCCTCCTATCAGCGCGACTAAAGCGAAAGCGAGTGCAAGACATGAAACTGAATGAAATCCGCGACAATCAAGGTGCCCGTAAGTCCCGCATGCGCGTCGGACGCGGCATCGGCTCGGGCAAGGGCAAGACCGCCGGGCGCGGCCAGAAGGGTGCCAAGGCACGCTCGGGCGTCTCGATCAACGGCTTTGAAGGCGGCCAGATGCCGCTGCACATGCGGATCCCGAAGCGCGGCTTCAACAACATCTTCGCCAAGGACTTCGCCGAAGTGAACCTGGGCCTGGTCCAGAAGGCTCTCGACGCGGGCAAGCTCGACGCCAAGGCCGTGATCGACCACGCCGCGCTCAAGGCGGCAGGCCTGGCTCGCGGCGGCAAGGACGGCGTGCGCCTGCTGGGCAAGGGTGACTTCTCGGCCAAGGTCAAGTTTCTGGTCGCTGGCGTTTCCGCCGGGGCCAAGGCTGCGGTCGAAAAGGCCGGTGGTTCGGTTGAAGTGCCCGAAGCGGGCCCGAGCGAACACGAAAAGAAGACCGCCCGCCGCGACGCCAACAAGGCGGCCAAGGCAGCCAAGTAGTCCCGCATGAACCGATCCCCGCCCCAGTGGCGGGGATTTCGGTTCCGGGGGGTTTGGACTTCGCGGGAACGCTCCCTATATGGAGCGCGACGGCCGGACCAACCGGCACCCAGACAAGGCAATAGTCCCGATGGCATCACGCGCCGACAACGTTGCGAGCAATCTCAATCTCGCCAATTTTTCCAAGGCAACCGAGCTCAAGAACCGCATCTGGTTCACTCTGGGTGCCTTGATCGTGTTCCGCTTCCTCAGCTTCGTGCCGCTGCCGGGTATTGATCCGATCGCGCTCAAGGACTTCATGGAGCGCAATTCGGGCGGGATCCTTGATTTCTTCAACATGTTCTCGGGCGGCGCGCTGGCCAATTACAGCCTGATCTCGCTGGGGGTGATGCCCTACATCACCGCCTCGATCGTGGTCCAGCTGGCCGCATCGCTGCATCCCTCGCTCGCCAGCCTCAAGAAGGAAGGCGAAAGCGGGCGGCGCAAGCTGAACCAGTACAGCCGCTATGGCGCGGTGATGCTCGCCGTGCTGCAGGGCTATGCTGCGCTGCGCAATGCCGATGTTCAGGGCTTTGCGGTTGATCCGGGGCCGCTGTTTTATGTCGCGGGCCTGATCTCGCTGGTTGGCGGGACCATGTTCCTGCTGTGGCTGGGTGAACAGATCACCAGCCGCGGGATCGGTAACGGCATTTCGCTGATCATCATGGCCGGGATCGTCGCGCAGATGCCGATGTTCTTCTCGAACATGTTTACCCAGTACGGCACCGGCGCGATCGGCGGTTTCACCATCGCGCTGATGGTCGGCATGATCGTGGCCTTGGTGGTGGGCATCTGCTTTATGGAGCGCGCCACCCGGCGATTGCTGATCCAGTATCCCAAACGTGCCAGCCAGAATGGCATGATGCAGGCCGATCGCAGCCACTTGCCGCTCAAGATCAACACCGCGGGCGTGATCCCGCCGATTTTCGCCAGCTCGTTGCTGCTGCTGCCGCTGACGATCAGCCAGTTCGCCGGCAATTCGGTTGCGACGGATTCGGGCGTCGGCTCGTGGATCGTGACGATCAACCAGTACCTGGGCCACGGCAAGCCGGTCTATATGATCCTTTATGCGCTGGGCATCATCTTCTTCAGCTTCTTCTACACCGCGGTGGTCTTCAACCCTGAGGAAACCGCTGACAACCTGAAGCGCAACGGCGGCTTCATCCCCGGCATCCGCCCGGGCAAGACCACCGCCACTTATCTGGACTACGTGCTGACCCGGATCACCGTGATCGGTGCGCTCTATCTGGCGGTGGTCTGCGTCGTGCCCGAACTGATCATGGTTCAGACCGGGCTGCTGTTCTTTTTTGCCGGCGGCACCAGTTGGCTGATCGTGGTCAATGTCACGGTCGATACGATCACGCAGATCCAGTCGCACCTGCTGGCCCACCAGTATGGCGATCTGATCAAGAAGGCCAAACTCAAGGGCCGCATGCGCTAGAGGTCACAGACCCATAACCAACGCCTTCGAGGTTTGAGTCAGAATGGCCCAGCACAAGGAGAGAGGGCGACGCCATATGTCGATATTGCGAGACCGATCGACGCCGGGATGGGCCATTCTGGCCAAATCCCCACGGGACGTCCAAATGGCTGCCATCTCGGACCGAAACTCGCTTGCAGGGGCAACCAGCCCCTGCCACGCTCGCTTCGGCCCGATATGATTGCCATTTGGACGCCTCGAAGGCGTTGGTTATGGGCCTGTGACCTTTTTTCAAACGGGGGTTTGAACGTGGACATTATCCTGTTGGGACCGCCCGGAGCGGGCAAGGGTACCCAGGCCCAGCGTCTGGTCGAAGCGCACGGCATGCGCCAGCTTTCGACCGGCGACATGCTGCGCGCCGCAGTCAAGGCCGGGACCGCCGTAGGCCTCCAGGCCAAAGCGGTGATGGACCGGGGCGAGCTGGTTTCGGACGAAATCGTCTCGGCGCTGATCGGTGAAGAGCTGGACGCGATGGCCGCCGGGCAGGGCGCGATCTTTGACGGCTACCCCCGCACTGCCGCGCAGGCCGAATCGCTCGACGCGATCCTGTCTGCGCGCGGGCGCAGCCTGAACCACGTGATCGAACTCGGCGTCGATGAAGACGCGCTGGTCGAACGGATCTGCGGGCGCTTTACCTGCGCCAATTGCGGCAAGGGCTATCACGACAAGTTCGAGCAGCCCAAGGTAGCCGGAACCTGCGACAGGTGCGGCAGCCACGAGTTCAAGCGCCGCCCCGACGATAACGAAGAAACCGTCCGCACCCGCATGGCCGAATACCGCGCCAAGACCGCGCCGATCCTGCCGATCTACGACGCCCGCGGGATCGTCAGCCGGGTCAACGGCATGGCCGACATCGATGATGTGACAGCGGCGATCGAGCAGGTTATCAGGGGCTGACAAGCCCGCGCTTCCCGATCCGCGCGGCGCGATTGGGGAGGGCATGATGATCCGCACAATTCTGGCACCGGCGCTGCTGGCCGCACTGGCCCTTGCGCCGCTCACCGCCAGGGCTGAAGTCGCGCAACAGTCCGACGCCGGTTTCGTGATCAAGCACAGCGCCGAAGCTGCTGCCGATCCGCAGACCGTGTGGAAGACCCTGATTGCGCCGGCCAAATGGTGGTCCAGCGACCACACTTGGTCAAAGAACGCCGACAACCTCTACCTTGATGCCCAGGCCACTGGCTGCTTCTGCGAGAAGCTGCCCAAACCGGAAGGTGCCCCGGCGGATCAACGCATGGGTAGCGTCGAACACATGCACATTATCTTCGCCGACCCCCAACGCGGCGTGCTGCGCATGGTCGGCGGCCTCGGCCCGCTCCAGGGCGAGGCAGTCCACGGCACCCTGACCGTGCAGCTGACCAAGACCGAGACCGGCACCAAAATCGACTTCGAATACGTCGTCGGCGGCTACATGCGCTTCAAGACCGAAGAGATCGCCCCTGCGGTCGAAGGCATGCTGGGGCAGCAGCTGGCGGGGCTGGCGAAGGCGGCCGGGGCCTCCGCGCCTGCGGGTTGACCGCGATTTGCGACGGAACGCTTTGACCGCGCCCGCGCTTCACGATATGCATTGCCCCCTAAGCGCAATTGCCGCCCGCCCATGTCTGGTGCGGGCCGTTGACATGCATGGCGAATCGCCCTAAGCGCGCGCTTCAACCGAAAAACGGGGTCGTCCGGAAGGTGCCAGCCAGCGTGCTCACCAGCCGGGCTTTTTGCCGTTTTGCGGATTTGAAGCGTTGAGATGGGCAGTCGCATCCGCTGCTGTCCGTGGAGCATGGAGAATTAAGTGGCTCGTATTGCCGGGGTCAATATCCCCACCAACAAGCGCGTAATCATTGCGCTCACCTACATTCACGGCATCGGCTCGTTCAAGGCCCGCCAGATCGTTGACAAGCTGGGCATCGACCATGCCCGCCGCGTTGCAGACCTGTCCGACCAGGAAGTGCTGCACATCCGCGAAACGATCGACGCAGAGCACACGGTGGAAGGCGATCTGCGCCGCACCACTTCGATGAACATCAAGCGTCTGATGGATCTGGCCTGCTATCGCGGCCTGCGTCACCGCAAGGGCCTGCCGGTCCGCGGCCAGCGCACTCACACCAACGCCCGTACCCGCAAGGGCAAGGCCAAGCCGATCGCTGGCAAGAAGAAGTAAGCCGCACCTGGCTTCGGCCTCAGCAGCTTTTCTTTCTAGATATTCGAGTAGGAACCAAAAATGGCACGCGAACCCCAGCGCATCAAGCGCCGCGAGCGGAAGAACATCTCCAGCGGCATCGCGCATGTGAATGCCAGCTTCAACAACACCATGATCACCATCACCGACGCCCAGGGCAACGCGATTTCGTGGTCCAGCGCCGGCATGATGGGCTTCAAGGGCAGCCGCAAGTCGACCCCCTATGCCGCCCAGGTGGCTGCGGACGACGCCGGCAAGAAGGCCGCCGAACACGGCGTGCGCACCCTTGAGGTTGAAGTGAAGGGCCCCGGTTCGGGCCGTGAAAGCGCGCTGCGTGCGCTGCAGGCAGTGGGCTTTACCATCACTTCGATCCGCGACGTGACGCCGATCCCGCACAACGGGGTGCGTCCTTCCAAGCGTCGCCGCGTCTGATTTCCAGGGGGACACCGTATTCGGTGTCCCCGCTCCCGGATCCGGGGACATCGAATACGATGTCCCCATGCCAGAACAACCCCAAGGGGAACCATATGTCCGTCAATATCAAGAACTGGCAGGAACTGAAGAAGCCCAACAGCCTCGAAGTGAAGAGCGGCAACGACGCCAAGCGCCGCGCGACCTTCGTTGCCGAGCCGCTTGAGCGCGGCTTTGGCCTGACCCTGGGCAACGCGCTGCGCCGCGTCCTGCTCTCCAGCCTCCAGGGTGCCGCGATCACCTCGATCAAGATGGAGAACGTGCTGCACGAATTCTCCAGCCTGGCCGGCGTGCGCGAAGATGTCACCGACATCGTGCTCAACGTCAAGCAGATCGCACTGCGCATGCAGGGCGAAGGCCCCAAGCGGCTCCAGCTCTCGGCCACTGGCCCGGGCGAAGTCACCGCCGGCGATATCGCCGTGTCGGGCGACATCGAGGTCATGAACAAGGACCTGGTCCTGTGCCACCTCGACGAAGGTGCGACGCTCAACATGGAACTGACCGCCGACACCGGCAAGGGCTATGTCCCGGCTGTCGGCAACCGTCCGATTGATGCGCCGATCGGGCTGATCCCGGTCGACTCGCTCTATTCGCCGGTCCGCCAGGTCAGCTACAAGGTCGAAAACGCCCGCATCGGGCAAGAGCTTGACTATGACAAGCTCTCGCTCAGCGTCGAAACCGACGGCACGATCTCGCCGGAAGACGCTGTGGCCTATGCCGCGCGGATCCTGCAGGACCAGCTCTCGCTGTTCGTCCACTTCGAAGACGCGATGCCGGTTGGCGGTTCGCCGATGATCGGCATGGCCGCTTCTGCGCCCAGCGACGAAGGCGACACCAACCAGCTCAACCGTTACCTGCTCAAGAAGGTCGACGAGCTGGAACTGTCGGTGCGCAGCGCCAACTGTCTCAAGAACGACAACATCATCTACATCGGCGACCTGGTCCAGAAGACCGAGGCCGAGATGCTCCGCACGCCGAACTTCGGCCGCAAGAGCCTCAACGAGATCAAGGAAGTCCTGAGCTCGATGGGCCTGCGTCTGGGCATGGACATCCCCGGCTGGCCGCCTGAGAACATCGAGGAAATGGCCAAGAAGCTCGAGCAAGAGCTGCTGGGTTAAGCAATCTGGGGACACTCTATTGAGTGTCCCCGCCACACGGGGAGAGGGGACACGCAATAGCATGTCCCCAATCGCCAGCTACGGGGTACCTGACACGGCCCCCTAACGAACGAAGGAAAGACACTATGCGTCACAAACTCGGCGGGCGTAAGCTCAACCGTACTTCCAGCCACCGCAAGGCCCTGTTCCGCAACATGGCGGCCGCGCTGATCAAGCACGAACAGATCACCACCACGCTGCCCAAGGCGCGTGAGCTGCGTCCCTATGTCGAAAAGCTGATCACGCTGGCCAAGCACGGCGGCCTTTCGAACCGCCGTCTGGCGCACGCCCGCCTGCTCGACGATGCCCAGCTGGTCAAGCTGTTCGACGTGCTGGCCGCGCGTTATGCCGACCGCGCCGGTGGCTACACCCGCGTGATCAAGGCCGGGATCCGTGCAGGCGATGCCTCACCGATGGCGGTGATCGAACTGGTTGACCGTGACACCTCGGCCAAGGGCCAGGATTCGGGTCCGGTCTATTCGGATGACGCCGAATAACCCTTGGGGGCGAATAATGGTAGACGTTCGTCGAACGACGAATTGCAAAGGCGGCGGCAGGCTCTAACCTGTCGCCGCCTTTTGCGTTTGGGGAGAATATGAAGTGTCTGTTCGCGCTCGCGCCCTGTTCGGTGCTGTCCTTGGCCTTTGTGCCGTTTCCGTCATGGCTGAAGATATGAAGCTGACTTATCCGGCAACCAGCAAGGTCGATCTGGTTGAAGAGCAATTTGGCGAGAAAGTCGCCGATCCCTATCGCTGGCTGGAAAACGACGTCCGCACCGACAAGGCCGTGGCTGCCTGGGTGGGCCAGCAGAACGCGGTGACGCAAGGCTACCTGGCCACGCTGCCGCAGCGCGGGTGGTTCGGCCAGCGGATCAAGGCGCTGATGGATTACGAACGTTTCGGCCTGCCGCAAAAGGCCGGGCAGTTCTATTTCTACTCCCGCAACAGCGGCCTGCAGAACCAGTCGCAGCTGTTTGTGCGCAAGGGGCTGCAAGGCGCGCCGCGGCTGCTGATCGATCCCAACGCCTGGGCCAAGGACGGCGCCACCGCGCTCGATGCCTGGGAGCCTTCGAAGAGCGGCAAGCTCTTGGCCTATTCGGTGCAGGATGGCGGCAGCGACTGGCGCACGATCAAGGTGCTCGACACGCAGACCGGCAAGGTCCTGACTGACGAGATCAAATGGGCCAAGTTCACCGGGATTTCCTGGGTAGGTGACAAGGGCTTCCTCTATTCGCGCTTCCCCGCCCCGGTTGAAGGCCAGGCCTTCCAGCAGCTCAACAAGAACCAGGAAGTGCGTTTCCACCGGATCGGCACGCCGCAGGGCGCGGATGAGCTGGTCTATGCCACGCCAGATCAGCCTGAGTACGGTCACGGTGCCGAGGTTACCCATGACGGACGTTGGGTTGTCATCACCACTGCTAAAGGCACCGACAACAAGTACGAGGTGCATCTGATTCCCCTCGCGGGGCAGAAACTGCCATCGATGGTTTCGCTGAGCGGCAACACGCCAGTATTTGACGGTCCTCGCGGCTCACGGAAGAAGTTCGCCTGGACAGCCTACACTCTGATTGCCGGGCTCGAGCATGACTGGAGGCTGGTCGAGGGGGTTGGCGATACGCTCTATTTCATGACCAACAAGGCGGCTCCCAAGCTGAAGGTTGTAAAAGTCGATCTCAGTCCCAAAGCGAACATGCCTTTGCCCTGCAAGAAAGAGTCTGGGCAGGGATGCCTTGTGATTCCTGCACTCTTTCAGGACCTTGTCCCCGAACGCGCCGAAACGCTGGAACGCGCGCGGATTGTCGGGAACCGCCTGATCCTGTCCTACCTCAAGGACGCTGCGTCCACCGCGCAAGTGCTCTCGCTCGACGGTAAGCCGGTGCGCGATATCACGCTCAATGCGATCGGCACGGCCGTGGGCTTTGCTGGCAAGCCGGGTGACCCTGAGACTTTCTATGCCTTCACCAGTTTCAACCAGCCGGCCGCGATCTTCCGGTTTGACAGCAACACCGGCGTCAGCACCCCCTTCGCCAAGCCCAAGCTGACCTTCAATCCCGACGACTACCTGGTTGAGCAGCGGTTTTACACCTCGAAGGACGGGACCAAGGTGCCCTTGTTCCTGGTCCGCAAGAAGAGCCTGGCGGCAGCCGGTACCGCAGTGCCGACGCTGCTCTATGGCTACGGCGGGTTTGATATCTCGCTGACCCCCACCTTCTCGGCAACGCGGATGGCCTGGCTTGAGGCGGGCGGGGCCTTTGCGCTCGCCAACCTGCGCGGCGGGGGTGAATACGGCAAGGCCTGGCACGATGCCGGGCGGCTGGCCAACAAGCAGAACGTGTTCGACGATTTCATCGCCGCGGGCGAATACCTGATCGCGCAAGGGGTGACCCCCAAGGGCGGCCTGGCGATCCAGGGCGGCTCGAACGGCGGCCTCTTGGTCGGCGCTGTGGTCAACCAGCGGCCCGATCTGTTCGCGGCCGGCAATGCCGCCGTGGGCGTGATGGATATGCTGCGCTTCGACCGCTTCACCGCCGGACGCTATTGGGTCGATGACTATGGCTACCCCAGCAAGGAAGCCGACTGGAAAGTGCTGCGCGCCTATTCGCCCTATCACAACATCAAGGCGGGCGCGGCCTATCCGGCAATGCTGGTGACCACCGCCGATACCGACGACCGCGTGGTTCCCGGGCACAGCTTCAAATACACCGCAGCGCTCCAGGCCGCCGCGCCGAACGGCAAGCCGCACCTGATCCGGATTGAAACCCGCGCCGGGCACGGTTCGGGCAAGCCGACCGACAAGGTGGTGGCCGAGGGGGCCGATGTGCTGAGCTTCCTGGCGCAGTGGACGGGTTTGAAACCGGGCTGAGGGTTTGGCGGCTCGGGTGGAATAGTTCACGCAGAGACGCGGAGAAGAAAGTGGAGACGCAAAGGGGTTAGCCTCTGCCGCGAAGCGGCTTGATCTTGCAGACCTTGCGCCAAACGCAATGTCTGGAAGAGAAGGCGGCTTTGCCGCAGGCACAACATCTCTGCGTCTCATTTTCTTCTTTGCGCCCTCTGCGTGAACCAATCGGAGCCATCCACAAGCCCGATCACCCGAACCGCATTTGTTCATAAAAGTATCAATTTACCTGAACGTCGCCTGTCACCCCAGTTCAGGCCCGTGCCACGGACGAATCGGTAGACCATCCTCAAGCCCGGACACCCCGTCCGGCAGATTGAAGGATGAAGAGCCATGAAGACCATCTCCAAAGCCCTGGTCGGAACCATCGCGGCGGGCGCGATGGCGATCGCTTCGGCAACTCCGGCTTTCGCCGACGGCCGCGATGGCCGCCGCGGCAACGGGATCAGCGCGGGCGACGTGATTGCCGGCGCGCTGATCATCGGCGGGATCGCTGCGGTCGCTTCGGCTGCGAGCAACAACAACCGAAACCGCGACTATCGCGGCTACCCGGGTGACTACGGCTATGACCGCGCCGGTTACGGCGACAATTATGGCAACAACTACGGCAACGGCTATGACCGCGACGACCGCTATCGCAGCAACCCGCGCCAGGCCGTGGAACAGTGCGTCTATGCAGCCGAACGCTATGCTTCGAGCCGGGGCCTGCGCGCCGACGTGACCGACATCCGCGAAGTGCGCGACACCCGTTACGGCTTCCAGATAAAGGGCCGGATTGCGGTCAACTCCAGAGGCCGAGGCTGGAACCGCGGTGACAGCAACTACGGCCAGGGCTGGGGCGGCGACTATCGCGGCTGGAACCAATCGATGCGGGGCTACGACAGCGGCTCGTTCAAGTGCAAGTTCGAACGCGGCCGGATAGTCGACCTCGACATTGGCGGGATCCGCGGCTTCTAAGCCACTGATCCGATGACAGACGGGCGGTTCAGGCAACAGCAAGCCTGGACCGCCTAGTCGTTCAGGCAATCGGGCAATGCGTGCGCCGGCAGGGGCTGGCGGGTTTGCTCGCTGGAGACTGGGACATGACCCGCAAACAATCGCGTTTCACCGCGGTGCTGGCTTCGGCAGCGGCGCTTGCAATGACTGCCACCCCGGCCATGGCGCAGGGTTGGGGCTGGGGCGGCGGTTGGGGCCGCCACCACCGCGACCGGGTCGATGCCGGCGACGTGCTGACCGGGATCCTGATCATCGGCGGGATCGCTGCAATCGCCAGCGCGGCCAGCAATTCGAACAAGCGCGACCGCGACCGCCGCCGCGACGACGACCGCCGCTATCCCGATGAACAATATCGCCGCGATTCGAACGCCGGCTACGGCCAGGACGAACGCCCCGAATGGCGCGAGCGCAGTGGCGGCACCAGCACTGGTGTTGGCGGCGGAATCGACGGCGCAGTCAATGCCTGCATCGACGAAGTTGCGCGCGGTTCGGCCCGGGTTGACGGGGTCGATGGAGTCAACCGCGAGGGCAAAGGCTGGCGCGTTCAGGGCCAGACCATCAAGGGCGGTACCTTCGTCTGCTCGGTCGATGGGTCGGGCCGGGTCACCGAAGTCAGCGTTGACGGCAAGGCTTACTGATCAATCAGATTGACCGCAGGCCCGTCCGCTTCAATGCAGGCGGGTCTGCGGGAACATCCAGCGTTGTGACAGCTTCGGCTTGAACGGAGCCCATTCGCCCTCAGGCTGCTTCAGCCGGTCGGCCAGCGCCACCATCACAGATGGATTGACCCCCAGGCCGCAGTGGCTGGCGTGAACTTCGATATTCTCGGTCTGCTCGCCCTTGTGCGGGTGCTGGACCGATCCGCGCCAGTGGACGATCCCGTCGGTGCGGGTCAGGATCGAGGTGGTTGGCACCGGCGGGGCCTCGTCCAGCCCGGTGAAGCGTCCGTGCTTGATCGGTTCGGGTTCCTTGCCGTTCAGATATTCGAACAGGCGGCTGGCATTGGTGTGGCGGCGATCGTCGTGGATCGGGCTGCCCAGCGAGATTACCTGGCGCACCGCGTGCGGGTGCAGCTTGGCCAGTTCGCGCGCAAAGACGCCGCCCAAAGACCAGCCGACGATCGAGACTTTGCGGCCGGTCTTGGCGAAGATGTCGAGCAGCAGGCGCTCCATTTCATGCACCCGGGCCAGATCGACCCTTACGTTGCGGCCGAGCTTCCAGCCATAGGTGTCATAGCCCAGATCGGTGAGCAGCCGCCGCATCGGTTTGGTTGAGCCGTCCGAGGCGAGGAAGCCCGGCAGGACCAGCACCGGATGTCCGTCGCCCTTGGGCAACATGCCCAGCAAAGGGCGCATCGCGACAAAAGCCGCCAATTCGAAAACCGCGCGCCCTTCGGCCAGCGCGAGCAATTTGTGCGGCGGGCGCGCTTCAATTTCGAGCGCTTCGCGCGATGCAGTGGTTGCGGTCATTTGGTTTTGTTCTTCCCCGATTTGGCAGCGCCCTTTTTCGCTGCCGGTTTTGTTTTCTCGGCCTTTGCAGGCTTGGGTTCTTTATTCGCCTCAGCCGGAGCCGGAGCCGGCGCCGCTTTCGCAGCATCGCGCAGCTCGGTGAAGCTGTCCTCGATGCATTGTGCGTAAAAGTCCGGATCCGGCATCAGTTTGCGACAGGCGGTGAAAGCAATTGTCGCTTCCTTGCAATAGCTTTGCACCACGTGGCCCAGGCCCAGCCCATCGGTAAGGCACAGCAGCCCCATCATGCTCTCCAGCCGTGCACCGCTTGAATAGATCGGCACTGGCGGGCCCGGCACATTGGTGACCACGGTGGAGAATGGCAGGCCGACCCGGTCGGCCAGGCCCAGCCGGGTATAGAGCTGCGCGCCCAGCGCCATGAACAGCGCGGGGCTAACCTTGCTGATCTCGGTCATGTTGCGCGCGCCGATGGCGTCGGTCATCGCCTTGCAATTGATCGTCTGCGAATGGACATAGGCCAGCCGCTCCAGCGGATCGGCCAAATGCGTGCCCAACGGCGCGATCATCGCCGCGACCTGGTTGCCCATGTCGCCCTTTTCGCCGCTCGAACGGACCGAGATCGGGGCCATCGCGGTCAGGGTCTTGTCGGGCAGGTCTTCGTGCGCTTGCAAGTACTTGCGCAGCGCTCCGCCGATCACCGTCAGGAAGGCGTCATTGACCTTGGCTCCGGGCACTGCCTCGCGGATCGCCTTGATGTCGGCCAATGGAATCGAGCGGCCTTCGACCACGCGGTTGGCCGAAATCACCGCATTGAAGCGGGTGCGCGGGGCGAGCATTTCGCCGTGGAGCGCAAAGTCCTTGGAGATCAGTCCTTTGATCGCCTTGGCCACGCCCGGCATGGCTTTGGCCGCGACGTCCAGCTGGCGCACCGGGTTGGCCAGGTTGTTGATCCAGCTTTTGGCCAAGAGTTCGGCGAAATTGGGCGGATCTTCGCCTTTCCAGGTATCCGGCTCGTTGGGCGGGGGCGTATTGGGATCGAGCGTGTGGAGCGCCTCCATCAGGTCGATGCCGCTCATCCCGTCGATCGCCGCATGGTGCACCTTGGTGACCATCGCGTAGCTGCCGGGCTCGACCCCGGGAACATTGTCGATCCCCTCAACCACAGTGAATTCCCATGGCGGGCGGGAAAGGTCGAGCGGCCGGGCGAAAATCCGCGCAGCCTGGATGCACAGTTGCCGCCAGTCCCCCGGCTTGGGCAGGGCAACGTGGCGGACGTGGTATTCCAGGTCAAATTCCTTGTCCTCAACCCAATAGGGATAGTCGAGGTCAAACGGCACGCGGACCAGCTTTTGCCGCATGGTCTTGGACAGCTGCATCCGGCTTTCGAAAAAGCGCAGGATATCCTTGTAGCGAACGAAACCGCCGGGCGCTGTCGCAGGGTTGTAGATCAGAAGCGAGCCGATGTGCATCGGCGATGTGCGCGTTTCCAGCGCGACAAACGATGCATCCATTCCCTGCAATTGGCGCAAGCGATCCGTCTCCTCCTGCAGCCCGGTATGCCGGGTCTTTGTGCGGTGCAGCGTAACAGAGCTTGGGAAGCGGTCAATCGCAAGTTGACATTGTGCAGAACATTGTGCATATCTGTTGCATGCTTGTCGAAACCTTCTCCAAAGCCCGCAACAACCTTAAGGCCGTGATGGACCGTGTTGTTGCTGACCACGCGCCGGTCAAGATCACCCGGCAGCGGGGCGAGGGTGTGGTGATGATTTCGGAAAGCGACTGGGAATCGATCGAAGCGACCCTCTACCTGCTCTCTTCGCCGCGCAATGCTGCCCGCCTGGCCGAATCGATTGCCGAGCTTGATGCCGGCAAGGGCCAGGTTCGCGAACTGATCGAGCCTTGATACTGATCTTCTCCACGCGCGCGTGGGACGAATACCTGCAATATCAGAATGGTGATCGGCGCTTGCTGGAACGAGTGAATGCGCTGATTCAAGAATGTATGCGCCACCCGTTCAAGGGTACTGGCAAGCCCGAGCCCCTAAAGGACAACATGCGGGGTTGGTGGTCGCGCCGGATCGACCGCGAGCACCGGCTGGTCTACCGGGTGAGCGGATCTGGTGATGCCCAGGCACTGGAAATCGCCCAGTGCCGCTACCATTCCTGACCTGATGTCCAAAAGCGGCCGCCCCGATCAGCCCCGCAATGCTCCCGGCGCTGCCGAACGCTTCAACGAAGAGCGGGCGACCTATACCGTGCGCGGCAGCCAGCCCGATCTGGAAGGCGGGGTCGCCGCGATCCGCGAGGTTCAGGCGACGCTGAAGCCGAGGCCTGGGGTTTACCGCATGCTCGATGCGCGCGGCGACGTGCTCTATGTTGGCAAGGCGCGGGCGCTGAAAAACCGGGTGGCGAACTATACCCAGGTCGATCGCTTGCCGCTGCGGCTGCAACGGATGGTTAGCCAGACCCGCTCGATGGTGATTGTCACCACCAACTCCGAGGCCGAGGCACTGCTGCTCGAAGCGCAGCTGATCAAGCGCTTCCGTCCGCCTTACAACGTGCTGCTGCGCGACGACAAAAGCTTCCCCTTCATCCTGCTGCGCGCCGATCATGCCTTCCCGCGGATCATGAAGCATCGCGGCGCGCGCAAGGCCAAGGGGGACTATTACGGACCCTTTGCCAGCGCCGGATCGGTCAACACCACGATCAATGCGTTGCAGAAGCTGTTCCTGCTAAGAAGCTGCACTGACAGCTTCTTTTCGCGGCGCGACCGGCCTTGCCTGCTTTATCAGATCAAGCGTTGCAGCGCGCCGTGCGTCGATCGGATCGACGCGGCGGGCTACGGCGAACTGGTGGCTGAGGCGAAGCTCTTCCTCGGCGGGCGCAGCTCGGCAGTGCAGGCCAAGCTCAACAGCCAAATGGAAGAAGCCGCCGAGGCGCTCGATTTCGAGCGCGCTGCGATGCTGCGCGATCGGCTGCGTGCAGCGACCTTCATTCAGGGCAGCCAGGCAGTGAATGCCGAAGGCGTGGGCAGCGCCGATGTCTTCGCGATCGCCAAGCTGAGCGGCCAGTTCGGGGTGCAGGCCTTCTTCATCCGCGGCGGCCAGAACTGGGGCCACCGCGCCTTCTTCCCCAGCCACACCGACGGTCTGGACGAGGCCGAAGTGCTCACCGCCTTCCTCGCCCAGTTCTATGAAGAGGTCCCCCCGCCGCGGCTGGTGCTGGTCGATCGTGAATTGCCCGAAGGCGCGCTGTTGGCTGAGGCGCTGGCGGGCCCTGCCGGGGGCAAGGTCGAAATTTCAGTGCCCCAGCGCGGCGACCGGCGGCGGCTGATGGAGCAGGCCAGCCGCAATGCCACCGAAGCGCTCGAACGCCGCCAGGCCGAAAGCGGGGCCAAGGCCAAGATCTGGCGCGAAATGGCCGAGTTCTTCGAGCTGGGCGACATGCCGCAACGGGTCGAAGTCTATGACAACAGCCACGTTCAGGGCGCCCATGCGCTCGGCGCGATGGTGGTCGCCGGGCCAGAGGGTTTCGTCAAAGGCCAGTACCGCAAGTGGAATATCAAGACCGCCCAGACCAACGACGACTTCGGCATGATGCGCGAAGTGTTCCAGCGCCGCTTCGCCCGCGCCGCCGACCAGGATCCCGACCGCGACGGTGGCACGTGGCCCGACCTTGTCCTGATTGACGGCGGCAAGGGCCAGATGAGCGCGGCGCGCGACACGCTGGAGGAAATGGGGATCGAGGACGTTCCCCTGATCGCCATCGCCAAAGGCCCGCATCACGGCCGCGAGGGCCGCGAAGTGTTCCATTTCCCCGACGGGCGCGAGCGAATGCTGCCCGAAAACTCGCCCCTGCTGTTCCACCTTCAACGCCTTCGCGACGAAGTCCACCGCTTCGCGATCGGCGCCCACCGCGACAAACGCAGCCGCGCAATCAGCGCTTCGCCGCTGGATGAGATTCCCGGCATCGGCCCCGCGCGCAAACGCGCGCTGCTGCTGCATTTCGGCACGGCGGGTGGGGTCAGAGCGGCGTCGTTGGAAGACCTGCAACGCGCGCCGGGGGTGTCAGCGGCAGTGGCGCAGGCGGTATACGATTTCTACCATCCGGGCGGGTGAGGGGGATCGCCGATCTCCCTCTGTTTGACGGTGGCCTGGGCGAACAAGTCGTCCGGGATACAGCAGATGTCGAGGTCAGGATTCTTGTGCTCACCCCTTGGGCACAACCTTTCTGATCATCCCTTCTTGCGCGACGCTGGCGACCAGTCGTCCGTCCTGCGTGAAAATCCGCCCGCGGTTGAAGCCGCGGCCGCCGCCGCTCCACGGGCTGTCGGTGGCGTAGAGCAGCCATTCGTCGGCGCGGAATGGCTCGTGAAACCAGACCGCGTGATCGAGGCTGGCGCTGACCACTTCGCCGCGGGCCCAGCTGAGGCCGTGCGGCAGCGCGCAAGTGCCCAGCAGGCTCATGTCGCTGGCAAAGGCCAGCACCGCGCGGTGGATGCGCGGATCGTGGGGCAGCGGCGCGACGGTCTTGAACCAGGAATGGCTGCGCGGCGGGGCCGGCTGGGGGTTCATCCAGTGCCGCCCTTCGACCGCGCGCATTTCGACCGGGCGTGGGGCCAGAAAGTGGTGGCGCGCTTCGGGGCGGGCCTGCTCGGCAAAGCGGCGGCGCACGTCGACTTCGGACTCAAGGTCTTCGGGACCCGGAACCTCCGGCATTTCTGCATCGACGTGGTGCAAGCCCTCCTCATGCTTCTGGAAGCTGGCGGTGAGGTTGAGGATCGGGCGGCCCTGCTGGCTGGCAACCACCCGGCGGTTGGAGAAGCTGCCGCCATCGAAATCGCGATCAACCTTGTAATCGATTGCGAAATCCTCGCTCCCGCCGCGCAGGAAATAGGCGTGGAGCGAATGCGCGGGACGATCGGGATCGACGGTGTTCTCCGCCGCGAGCAGCGCCTGGGCGATGACCTGCCCGCCAAACACCCGGCCCACCCCGCCGCGTTTCTTGCGGCCGGTGAAATGATCATCGCCATTGGGCGTGGGTTCAAGCAGCTTGACCAGGCCGGAGACGAGTTGTTCGGGGGTGTGTTCGCTGTCCATCGGCTTGCCTTTGCGTTGCAAAAGCGAACGCGTCAACCAGCGCTAGAGTCCTGACGGACTGCGCCCCAGTTCGGCCTTGAGCAACCGTGCGAACAGGGCCCGCCGCAAGCGCCCGCCGATCGCGATCGACAAGCGCCCCACGGCCCGGCGTTCACGCCAGATGTGGTCGATCATCGGGTGGTCGGCGGCGGCGCAGCTGTCGACCCAATCAATCCCGGCGCGGTCCAGCAAGGCCAGATTCTCGCGCTGGACCAGCACCCCGGGCGAATAGCGCGCGAAGCGTTCGTCGAAGGCGGTCTTGTAGGAATAGGCCCCCGGCGCGGTGATGAAATTGGCCAGCATCGCGATCGGCTCGCCATCGAGGCTGAGCGTCAGGCGTTCAAGCCGCCCGCGGCTGGCCGCGCCGAACAGTGCTTCCTTGAACAGCCGGGTGGTGCCGTGGTGCGAGGCGAGCGCGGAGCCTTGTGCGCCTTTCCAGCCCGAATGCTCCAGCGCGAGGAAGTCTTCGGTCCAGCGGGCGAGGTGCGCGTCATCGTCGCGGCGTTCGAAAGTGAGCTCACCCTGTTCGGACAACCGCGCGAACTGGCGGCGCAGTTCCTTGCGCTTCTTGCCCGACAGGCTGGCTTCGAAATAGGCTTCGGCCGAAAGTTCGGAGGCGAGCATGGCGCGCTCCTCGCGGTGGACCAGCCCGGCGAGGCGGCCCTGTTCTGCCAGCACGGCTTGCAGGGCCTCATAAAGCGGGCCTTGCAGCGGCATCTGCGCCAGGTGCAGGAACAGCGCGCTGCCCGCATTGTCATCAGCCCAGGCCAGGAAAGCCCGCCAGAAAGCGCGCTCCAGCCCGCGCGCCACCAGGGGGGCGCCCTGAAAGCAGTTGCCGTGAATCCAGGTGCAGAGCTGCGGGATCGGCCAGCGGTAATAGCGTTTTTCGTGTCGCACCGGCAACAGCCCGGCCAGTTCGCCGCCCGCTTCAAAACGCAGCACTTTGACTTCGCCTGCGGGATCAAGCGCGCGCAAGGCCGGAAGCAGGTACCAGCTTTCGTGGAACGGGTTGGGTTCAGCCGCGCACTCAGCCAGGGCATCCCAGGCAAGGCGCGTTTCGGGGGCTTCGAAGGCCTGCCACGACACTGCCTTGATCTGTCCGGCAGGCACACCAGAGGGCGCCGCAGGAGGGCGCGCAGTATCGCTGGGAACCTTGGCCTTGCTTGCCACCAAAAAGCCTTTCACCCGGCAGCACAGGGCCGCCGGGTGAATGCTTTAACCAGCAAAGGCCAAGGAAAGCCTAACGCCTACTTGATAGCGGCCTTGGGCGGGGCCTTGTCGGCATCGCCGGGGACATAGGCCGGGTTGTGCTTTGCCAGCCAGGCCAGCGATTCGTCGATCCATTCGATATGGACATCGTCATAGGGCAGGTAGTGGGTGCCCTTGGGCTGGACGATGTAGCGGAAATCCCTGCCCTCAACCTTGCCGGCCTTCTTGAGGTTGCCGATCAGCGTCTTGGACTGTTCCATCGGGATACGCGCGTCGCGCTGGGGCGCAACAACCAGGATCGGGGCCCATTTGCCCTCGGGGTTGCGAGCAGGCGAGATCGCTTCGGGGTCGTTCGAAGTCGCCTGGAACCCGCTGCTGAAGCGGCCCAGATTGACCGCGTCCCACTTGTTCATCAACGGCATGTCATAGACCCCGGCCCCGGCGATTGCGCAGCGCCACAGCCCAGGATCGCGCTGGGCCCCGCGCGCAGCGGCATAACCGCCATAGGACCAGCCCATGACGCAGGCGCGCTTGGGATCGACGATGCCCTTGGCGGCATAGGCACCCAGCACGTCGGTCAGGTCGTCCTGCATCCGCTTGCCATAGCCGCCCGGATCACGGCCCAGCTTGACGAAAGCCTTCCCATAACCGCCCGAACCGCGATAGTTGGGCTGGATCACGACATAGCCGGCTTCGGCCAGCGGCTGGTTCCAGGGTTCAAGCTGGTTGGTGGCCGAAAGCGCGCCGAACGGGCCGCCATGCGGCATGACCACCACCGGCAGGTTCTTGCCCTTGCGGTGGCGCGGATAGGTGACGATCACCTGCATCTTGGTGCCGTCGCTGGCCGTAACCCATTCGGCCTTGACCGGATTGAGTTTGGCATCTTTGATTGCGGTACGCTGCCAGTTGAGCACGCTGATCTTGCCAGCTGCCACGTCATAGAGATAGAAGCCGCCGCCGCGGTTGGTGCCCCCGGCGAAGAAAATCAGGCGATTTTCTTCGCGATCGCTATCGACGAGCTGCGCTTCGCCCTTGCCGAACATCTCATCGAGGAAACCCTGAATTTCCTTCCTGCGCGGGTCGGTATAGGTGCGGCCCATTGTACCGTCAAAGGTCGAGTACCCGATCGCTTTGCGGTCATCATAGTCGGTGATCACGCCTTGGACGTCGAACCCGGGTGTTTCGAACACCGGAGCCGACAACGACAGGTTGGTCATGTCCATGGTATAGACCTTGTCGACCCCGTCCTTATTGCTGATGACATAGGCCTTGTCCGTACCTGGAATATACAGCTGCGGAGCCGGGATCGTTTCGGTAAAGGTGCTGTCGGCGGCGTTGTAGACCGTACGGAAGCTCTCCTTGGCGTTGGAACGGTAGAGCATACGCAGCTTGCCGTTTTCGCTGTTGTTCGAAAACCCTGCGCGAACCACGCCATCGGCATCGACTGACCAGCCGGCATTGACGATCGGGTTGGTGCGCTGCACCGTTGAATACTTGCCGGTTGCGACATTGACCCGGACGACTTCGGGCAAGCCGAAGCGTTCGGTACTGTCACCCACGGCGTCGCGCTGCAGCAGGTAATCACCCTTCTGGTGATCGATCCACAGCACCGCCGACGCATCGCCGCCGGCCTTGTCCCAAGCCTGGTTGACGATCTTCCCGGTGGAAACCGAATAGGCGATCAAGCGCCGGAAATCGACTGGGCGCGGGCCGCCCATGTTTTCGCGCTGAACGATCGTGATCACCACGTGGTCATTGCCGATCCAGCGGAACCCGGTCATCGAGCGGTCGCCGCCATCAACCGCATCTTCAGCGGCAATGATCGGTTTGGGTGCCGCGTTGGGGTTGTCGAGGTCCATCACCACCAGCACTTCCCGGCCGCTGGCCCCGGCCACATAGGCCAGGTGCCGACCATCGGGCGAAATGCGGGTGTTGCGCATGTTGGCCTTCTTGACGAACTCTCCCGCCGGGATCTGTTCGTTCGCATAGTTCGATCCAGCCGCCACTTCTTGTGCTGTGGCAGTGCTTGCGGCCAGCCCGCCCAGTGCCAGTACCGAAATCCCCAAGGCCAGCGCGGCAAGGCGCGACGGCTGCTTGTTCGTCTTGATCATCGACAAGTTCCTCAAAAGTCCCTTGGCCAGCGCCTTTGGCGGCCATCCCATGAACCGAAGATTAGTGGACGCTTCGCCAAGGTCAACGAAAACCCCGCCCGGATTGCTCCGGGCGGGGTATCGTTTTCCCCAACTGGGTTAGGTGCTTAGTGCGTGGCGAGAGCCGCCAGCAGCAGCAGTGCCACAATGTTGGTGATCTTGATCATCGGGTTGACGGCCGGACCCGCGGTATCCTTGTAAGGATCGCCCACGGTATCGCCGGTCACCGCGGCCTTGTGGGCTTCAGAGCCCTTGCCGCCGTGGTTGCCGTCTTCGATGTACTTCTTGGCATTGTCCCAGGCGCCGCCGCCCGAGGTCATCGAGATCGCGACGAACAGGCCGCCGACAATCACGCCCAGGAGCAGTGCACCCAGCGCGGCAAAGCCGTTGGCCTGGCCAGCGACCATGGTGATCACATAGTAGACCGCGATCGGGGCCAGCACCGGCAGCAGTGAAGGAATGATCATTTCCTTGATTGCTGCCTTGGTCACCAGGTCAACCGTGCGGGCATAGTCCGGCTTCGACGTTCCGGCCATGATGCCCGGATTGTCGCGGAACTGGTTGCGCACGTCGATCACCACGTCACCGGCCGCACGCCCCACGGCGGTCATGCCCATCGCACCGAACAGGTACGGGAGCAGCGCGCCAAGCAGCAGGCCGACGATGACATAGGGGTTTTCAAGGCTGAAGTTGACCGTCAGTTCCGGGAAGAATTCCCGCAGGTCAGTGGTGTAGGCGGCGAACAGCACCAGCGCGGCGAGGCCCGCCGATCCGATTGCATAGCCCTTGGTCACAGCCTTGGTGGTGTTGCCCACCGCGTCAAGCGCGTCGGTCTTTTCACGAACCGAATCGTCCAGACCCGCCATTTCGGCAATGCCGCCGGCATTGTCGGTGACCGGGCCGTAAGCGTCGAGCGCGACGACCATCCCGGCCAGCGCGAGCATCGCGGTGGCGGCATAGGCAATCCCGATCAGGCCAGCGAGCTGGTAGGCGATGATGATGCCTGCGCAGATCACGATGGTCGGCATCGCGGTCGATTCAAGGCTGATCGCCAGACCCTGGATGACGTTGGTGCCGTGGCCGGTTTCCGACGACTTGGCGATCGAACGCACCGGGCGGTAGTTGGTGCCGGTGTAGTACTCGGTGATCCAGATGATCAGGCCGGTGATGACCAGACCCAGCAGCGAACACCAGAACAGGGTCATGCCGGTGAACTCCACCGTATCGCCCAGCACGGTGTACGACATTGCCGTATCCATGCCGCCCAGCGCGTGGCCGATGGCCCAATAGATTGCGCCAACCGAAAGCACGGCGGTAACCAGGAAGCCCTTGTACATGGCGCCCATGATGTTGTTCGAGCTGCCCAGCTTGACGAAGTAGGTGCCGATGATCGAGGTGACGATGCAGACGCCGCCAATCAGCAGCGGCAGCGCCATCATCGCAGGCAACATATCGCCCAGACCCTTGAGCAAAAGCGCGGTCAGCACCATGGTGGCACCAACGGTCACGACATAGGTTTCGAACAAGTCGGCAGCCATGCCAGCGCAGTCACCCACGTTGTCGCCCACGTTGTCGGCAATAACCGCCGGGTTGCGTGGATCGTCTTCGGGGATGCCCGCTTCGACCTTGCCAACCAGGTCGGCGCCGACGTCGGCAGCCTTGGTGAAGATACCGCCGCCCAGACGCGCGAAGATCGAGATCAGCGATGCGCCAAAGGCCAGCGCGACAAGGCCGTCAACCACGGTGCGGTCATCGCCGCCGACGGTGTAGCCTGCCGGACCGGTGAGGTACCAGTAGAACCCTGCAATCGCGAGCAGCGCAAGGCCGGCCACCAGCATGCCGGTGATTGCGCCTGCGCGGAACGCCAGGGTCAGGCCAGCCTGAAGGCCGGTCTGCGCCGCAGCTGCGGTCCGCAGGTTCGAGCGGACCGAGATGTTCATGCCGATGAAGCCCGCCACGCCCGACAGGATCGCGCCGATCAGGAAGCCGATGGTTGAAACACCGCCCAGCGCCATGAAGACGATGATGGCGACAACCGCGCCGACGCCAGCGATCGTAGTGTACTGCCGCTTCAGATAGGCCTGTGCGCCTTCCTGAATTGCCGCGGCAATTTCCTGCATCTTTTCATTGCCTGCCGGTGCGTTCAGCACCTGGCGGCTGGTGACGAAGCCGTAAACGACGGCCAGTAGGCCCAGGCCTATAGAGATCGTGACTAGATCCAAATTCACGGGACGCTCCCCCTTTTATCGGTGTCCATAGTGAAAGCCCCGCATTTCCTGCGGGGCGGTCGCGCGAGAGCTATAGGCAGGATTCGCCGCAATGCAACGGTTGAGCGGTGGTTTGCACAAGCAAATGCTATTCCAGGCCTTGGCTCCATACTTGATGGCTCAGGGTGAAGAACCTCCCCCTCGGGGGAGGGGAACCGCGAAGCGGTGGAGGGGGGCGTATCAAGTTGCGCGCGGGGAGCGCGCAAGCCGCTGCCGCGGCTTTTGTTGTCGCGCCCCCTTCCGTCAGTGCTTCGCACTGCCACCTCCCCCGTTGGGGGAGATCGGGTTTTGGTTTTGGCTAACCGTGCTCGTAGCCGAGCAGGCCTGTAGGCGGTGCACTATCCAACAAGATTGGAGCATCGCCAATAGTCAGGACCTCGCCAATGCAGTATGCTGGCACCGCAAGCGCGGCACCCTCGGGCGCCGTGAACAGCAACTGGTAGTCCTCGCCCCAGCGCAGTGCATCAGCGCGGCGATGCTCGGGCGCGGCGATCGGAACGGCGGCGCTGTCTATCGCCAGCGTCACCCCCGACGCTTCGGCCATCCGCCGGGCATCGAGCAGCAGTCCGTCCGAAACATCCATCATCGCCGTCACATACGGCGCCAGGGCTTGCCCCTCGGCCAGCAGAGCCTGCGGACGGCGATAGGCCATGCTGTCGCCGGCACCCGCCTTCAGAGCCTCCAGTCCAAGCATCGCCGCGCCAACAGGCCCGGTGATCCAGACTGTATCGCCTACTTGCGCTCCTGCACGAGAAGGCACGGGCCGGTGGGTTGCGCGGCCCAGTGCCGTCAGGCCCAGCACTTGCGGGCCGCTTTGGCCAATGGTGTCGCCGCCCAATAGCGGGCAATTGTAGTGCTCCAAAACCTCGCGCAGCCCTTCGGCAAACCGCGCGTCGTCGTGGCCAAGTTGGTAGCCGAGCAGCACGCCCAGCGGCTCCGCACCCTTGGCGGCCAGGTCGGACAGGTTGGTGGCGACCAGCTTCCAGGCGAGATCGGCGGCGTCTTGCCCGGCCACGAAGTGCAGCCCCTCGGCCATGGCGTCATGGGTGATGACCAGCGTTTCCTCGCCGATTTCCAGCACTGCGCAATCGTCGGCGAGGCCTCGCGCGGCTGGGTGCGTGGCCAGGGTGCGCAGGGAAGCGATGAAGTCGGATTCGGTGGTCACGAGGTATGCTGTAAACGAGAGATCACCCCCATCCAACCTGCGCTAGCTCCTTGCAGGAGCAAGCTACGGTATCCTTCCCCCATCAAGGGGGAAGAAGGGCGTTCTCTTCCCCCTTGATGGGGGAAGGATACGGAGCTTGGCGCCGAAGGCGCCTAGTCGCAGTTGGATGGGGGTGAGCTCTCGTTACCGCACAACCTTGGCCACCGCATCCAGCACGCCGTTGACGAATTTGGCCTCGCGCGCTTCGAAGAAAGCGTGGGCGACATCGACGTATTCGCTGATGGTGCTGCCCGTCGGAACATCGGCGCGGGCCAGCAGTTCCCAGGCGCCTGCCCGCAGCACTTGCAGCATGGTCTTGTCGAGCCGTTCGAGCCGCCAGCCTTCGGCCAGCTTGCCTTCGAGCAGCGCGTCGATCTCTTCGCGGCGGGCAGCGACGCCGCGGACGGTATCGTCGAAGAATGCAACCTCGGCCTGGACGTACTGGTCGCCCTCGATCTCCGCGCCCAGCCGGTGGCGGTGGAACTCGTCGAGCAGGCGGGCAAGCTCGGTGCCTTCCATCTCGAGCTGGTAGAGCGCCTGGACGGCGGCGAGCCGCGCGGCGGCGCGGGCCTGGCTTTTGGCCTTCATATTCCAAGTCTCACTTCGATCGAGCGGGCATGAGCCGGGAGCCCTTCGGCTTCGGCCAATTCAATCGCAGCCGGGCCGATCGCCTTCAGCGCCGCCTCGTCGAGTTGAATGAAGCTGGTGCGCTTCATGAAATCGAGCACCGACAGCCCCGAGGAGAACCGCGCGCGCCGCCCGGTGGGCAGCACGTGGTTGGGTCCGGCGACGTAATCGCCGACAGCCTCAGGGGTCATCCGGCCGAGGAACACCGAGCCGGCGTGACGGATCTGTTTGAACAGCGCCTCGGGCTTGCCGGTGGCGATCTGGACGTGTTCGGCGGCGAGCGCATTGGCCAGGGCCGGGGCCTCGTCCAGGCTGGCGACTTCGATGATCGTGCCGTGGGTGTTCCAGCTTTCCGCCGCGACCCGGGCAGTGGGCAGCATGGCCAGCTCCACCCCGATCCGGTCGGCGACAGTGTCCGCAAACAGCGGATCGTCGGTGATCAGGATCGATTGCGCGGCGGGATCGTGCTCGGCCTGGCTGAGCAGATCGGCCGCGGTCCAGTCGGGATCGTTCTGGCCATCGGCGATCACCAGGATTTCACTCGGGCCAGCAACCATGTCGATGCCAACCACGCCGAACAGCTGGCGCTTGGCTTCGGCCACCCAGGCATTGCCGGGGCCGGTGATCACGTCGACCGGCTTGATCCGCTGTGTACCATAGGCCAGCGCGGCCACGGCCTGCGCTCCGCCGATTCGCCACATTTCGTCCACGCCCGCCAGATGCGCTGCGGCCATGACCAGCGGGTTGATGACGCCTTTGGGAGTAGGAGTTACCACCACCAGCCGCTCGACCCCGGCGACCTTGGCCGGGATCGCATTCATCAGCAGCGAGGAGGGATAGGCCGCGCGGCCCCCCGGAACATAGAGCCCGGCGGCATCGACCGCGCGCCATTTGGAGCCCATCCGCACGCCCAGTTCGTCGGTCTCGTCGCGGTTCTTGGGGAGCTGCTTTTCGTGGAAGGCGCGGATCCGCTGCGCGGCCAGTTCCAGCGCGGCGCGCAAGTCCGGCTTGAGCGCTTCGAAGGCTTCGTGGCAATCTTCCCTGGAGACCTGCCAGTCGCTGTCCTGCGCCAGGGCATACTGGTCCCAGCGCGAGGTCATTTCGGTCAGGGCCGTATCGCCGCGATTTTTAACGTCGCTCAGGATCACCTGGACGTCGCGCGCAACATTCTCGCCGCTCTCACGCCGGTCAGCAACGAGCCGCTCAAAGGCCTGGGCGAACTTGGGATCACGGGTGTTGAGGCGCAGCATCAGGCCGCTTTCGCTTGGGCAACCAGCGCGCGGAACCGCTCGACCAGGGCGGCGACCCGTTCGTCGGTCTTGAGCGCGGCGCGGTTGACGATCAGGCGCGCGGAGATCTGGAGGATCGTCGCGGTTTCTGCCAGGCCGTTGTCCTTCAGCGTTTGGCCGGACGAAACGAGATCGACGATCCGGCTGGCGAGGCCCAGCCCAGGGGCCAGTTCCATCGCGCCGTTGAGTTTGACCACTTCGGCCTGCACGCCTTGCGCCTCGAAGTGCTTGCGGGTCAGGTTGGGGTACTTGCTGGCCACCCGCAAGTGACTGCTGTGTGCTGCTGGTGTGCCATTGCTGTGCGGTTCGGCTACCGACAGGCGGCAGTGGCCGATGTCGAGATCGACCGGCGCGTAGAGGTCGGGATAGGCGAACTCTTCGACTACGTCGGAACCGACGATCCCGGCCTGGGCCGCGCCGTGGGCGACGAAGGTTGCGACATCGAAGGCCCGGACGCGGATAATCCGCATCGCGCTGTCTTCGCAAGCAAATGAAAGCGAACGGTTTTTTGTGTCGTGAAAGGCCGCTTCGGGCACCACGCCGGCGCGTGCCATCAAGGGCAGCGCCTCGTCGAGGATCCGGCCCTTGGGCACGGCAAAGGTCAGCGGCTTGGCCATAGGACGCGGCCCTTACGGTGTGGGGGCAAAAAGGGCAAGGATCGGCGCGGTTTTTCCTTGTGCGATGCAACAAAAGAGCGCAGCCTGTTCGCAACTGCAACAAATAGCAGGAGCGCGTTTATGGCGGAGAAATACCAGTTCATCGATATCACGGCCAGCGGGCCGGGGATTGTCGCGGCGGCCTTTGACAATCAGGTGGCCTATTGCACGGCCTCAGGCGCGCAGATCACCGCGCGAATCTGTGCTGCATTGCGGGATTTGATCGAGAGCGGTGAGGGCGGGGCGGTGCTTGAACGGGTCCGTAACTGGCCGGGAGCGCCATTGGCCGATGCCTTGCCGCTGCGGCTGGCGGGCGGGCTGCATGCGCTGCACCTCGCGGGCACTGAACCGGCACTCAAAGCGATCTACGATGGCACTCAAGGGGTGGATGACGCGCGGATTGTCGCGGCGGCACTGCACCAGCACGAGACCGCGCTGCTCCCTTGGCTCGACGGCCCGCCGCAGACCAACGAAGCCGGCCGCTCGGCCAACTTCATCGCCGCGATGCTGTGGCTGGCCGACATGGGCTTGCCCGCCCGGTTCGAATGCCTTGAGATCGGATCGAGCGCCGGGATCAACCTGATGCTCGATCGCTATCACTACGATCTGGGCGGTGTGCAGGTCGGGCCTGAACCGGGGGCAATCCGCTTTCAGCCCGAATGGCAAGGCGATGCACCGCCCAGCCACCCGATCGAAGTGGCCTCCACCAAGGGCTGCGATGTCGCGCCGGTCGACCTGACCGATCCCGAGCAGGCGCTGCGGCTGAAGGCCTATATCTGGCCCGAACACACCGTTCGGTTCGAGCGGCTGGAAGCAGCGATAGCCGAAGCGACTAAGCGGGCCCCCGACTTGGTGCATATGAACGCCGCCGACTTCGTTGAGGCGGAACTGGCGAAACCGCAAGTGGCCGGGACCACCCGGATGCTGATGCATTCGATCGTCTGGCAATATGTCCCTGAGGATCAGCAGGCGCGGGTAACGGCGGCGATGGAAGCGGCTGGTGCGTGTGCGACACCCGACAGGCCGCTCGCCTGGGTCGCGCTTGAGGCCAACCGGGTGCTGCACATCCACGAGATGGTGGTGCGCTTCTGGCCGGGCGGCGAAGAGCCGGTGGTGGTCACCCGCGCGCATCCGCATGGTGCCTGGATCGGCTGGGGCGGCAGCGAGCGGACGATTTAAATAGGGACTGTCCCTAATTAACCGCGTTCGGCCTCAACCTGTGCCCGGCGGCGCTCGGCGCGCTCGACGATCGCGCGCGGCACCGGCAGGCCCAGTGCCTCGGCACGCTCAACCCAGCCGCCGTGATAGGACACCCATTCCCACACTGCGGTCAGCAGCAGGATTGCAGCGCCCAGTGCGGCAAAGCGCAGGGCCGGTATTGCGCCGGACATCGCCGCCGCCCCAAGCCCGGCGCAAAGCACGATCGCCACCAGGTGTGACATCGGAAAGTTGCCCATCGGGTTGGAGAACCGCTTGAACAGCCCGAGTCCGGTCAGGAATAGCATCGCGCCACCGGTCTGAACGGCGACCAGCGAAGGGCTGGCCGGGCCAGTGGGGGCCTTCAGCAACAGCGCATCGCCCACCGCGGCAATCACGATCCCCAGCACGATCGGCATGTGCAGATAGGTATAGGCATTGCGTGCGATCCGGCCCACTTGCGCGTGCCCGGCGATCAGCCGCGAACCGCGCTCTGCCCCCATATCGAAATAGAGCCACCACATCAGCGCCGAGGTGAGGAAGGCAGTCACCAGCGCGCGGACATGGGCCAGATCGCCTGGTCCACCCGCAAAACTGGCCCCCATCACGACAATCCCTTCACCCAGTGCGATGATGATGAACAGGCTGCAGCGCTCGGCCATGTGGCTGCCCGAAATGTCCCAGTCGCTGATCCGCGCGTGGCCCAGGCCGGGGACGCGGTAAAGCGCGAAGGGGCCAGTATATTCGATCGCCAGCGCGGCAGTCCACAGCGCCAGTTGCATTGCCCCTCCGGCCAGCGCCCCGCCAATCCAGAACGGAGCCGAGAGGCAGAACCACAGCGTGATCCGCAGCATGTTGAGCGCGTTGCTGGCGCCTTCCTGCCTGAAGGCAAAGGCCACCCAGGCACTGCGGCCCAATTGCATCGCGACATAGCATCCGGCGAAGACCAGCGCCTTGTCGGCAAAGGCTCCGGGCAGTGCCACCGCCATGCCCAGGCTCAGCAGCATCAGCGCCAGCAGCATCAGCCGCACCGGCAATCGGTCGGGATTGAGCCAGTTGGTGACCCAGGTGGTGTACATCCACCCCCACCACAGCGCGAGGAACAGGATCAGGCTCTCGGCAAAGCCCAGCCAGCCGATGTGGTGGCCGAAAAAGTGCGACAGCTGGGTAATCGCGAAAACGAAGACCAGGTCGAAGAACAGCTCGAGAAAGCTGACCGGCGCATGGCCACCGCCATGATTGCGCAAGAGCGAGCGCCGCGCCTTGCGCTCGGCCGCAGCGACCGCCGCGCCGATCCCGGGGTGGGGTGGTGGAGTATTGGCCATCTTGTTCCCCCTAACCGTTCGTCCCGAGCGAAGTCGAGGGACTGCCCAGCCGCGGTCCCTCGACTTCGCTCGGGACGAACGGGTTAAGTCATCCTTTGCTCGCCAGAAAGGCTTCCATCGCTGCGTTCACCTGATCCGGCGCTTCCCACTGCACGAAGTGGCCGCTGCCGGGGACTTTGACCACGGTCAGATCTTCGATCAGCTCGTCCATCCCGTCCAGGTTGGCGGGGGGCAGGGCGATGTCGTCCATGGCCCAGACCACCAGCGTCGGGATGGTCAGCTTGGGGATCGAAACTGGCTGGTACCCGGCTGGCAGCTCGTAAGGCGCGTCCATGTCGAGCACTTCCATCGGGCTGGCGCGGTACCAGTTGAGCATTGCAATCGCGGCCTCGCGGTTTTCCCAGTCGGCCATCAGTGCGGCGCGTTCTTCGGGTTCCATCTTGGGGTTCTCAGGCGTCTCGCCAAAGGCCTTGAGCAGGACCCCGCCAAGCCCGAACTGTTCGACAATCGCATCGCTGGCGGGATCGCGGAACAGCCGAAAGTACTGGCTGGCCTGCCGCTGCTGGCGGTTGGTGTAGAGCAGTTTGGGGAAGATCGTGGGGTGCGGGGCATTGAGGATTACCGCGCGCTCGACCCGGCCCATGCCTTGCCCGATCGAGGCCACGCCCCAGGCAATCGCGCCGCCCCAGTCGTGCCCGACGATGGTGAATTTGCCCACATCAAGCGCGGCGGCCAGCAGGAAAATGTCGCCGATCAGCTTGTCGGGCGTGTAGTTCTCCACCCCCTCGGGCTTGGACGATCCGCGATAGCCGCGCTGATCAGGCACGATGCAGCGATAACGGTCGGAAAAACGCGCGACCTGATGCCGCCAGGTGCGGTGGCTGTCGGGAAAGCCGTGGAGGAAAATCAGCACCGGTCCATCGCGCGGCCCCTCGTCAAGGACGTCGAGTTCGATCCCGTTGCCGAGCGTTACGCGCCGCATCATTCCGCTCCGTCATTCATCCGCTGGACGTAACCGGCGGCCATGAAGCCACCAATCTGGTCAAGCAGCGCATCGGGCGTGCGGCGGGCTTCGCCCATGGCTTTCTCGGCGCCTTCGGCAACGATGATTTCGCGGGTTCCGGCCAGCATCTCGTCGATCATCTGGGCCACCGCCACGTCGGGCGGAATGCCGTTGTCGATCACCTTGTCCGAAACCCCGCGCTTCGATCCATCGGCAGTCAGCGCATTGCGCGAAACGTCGGTGGCAACCGATCCGGGGTAGATGTTGTGAACCTGCAGGCCCAGGTGCGCCACTTCGGCGCGCAAGGCGTCGCCGTAGCCCGCGATCCCGAACTTGGCGGCGCAATAGGCGGTGCGCATCGGCACGCCCACTTTGCCCGCGATCGAGCTGATCATCGCGATCCGCCCGCTGCCGCGTTCGATCATCCGCGGCAGCAATGCCTGGGTCAGCGCTATCGGCGCAAGCAGATCGACCGCGACAATCTGCTGGTAAACCGCAAAGCTGGTGTCCTGCGCCAGGCTGCGCTGCGAGATTCCAGCGTTGTTGACCAGCAAGTCGATGCCGCCAGAGTCTTTGGCCGACCACTCCCAGGCTTTCGCCACCGCGCCGGGCAGCGCGGCATAGTCGGTCGTCTCGAACGGCAACAGCAAAGTCTCACCGCAGTGGTCGGCCACTTCCTGCAGGGCTTCAACGTTGCGGCCCGACAGCACCAGCCGCGCACCTTGCGCTGCCAAAGCCCGCGCCAAGGCGGCGCCGATGCCCGATGAAGCGCCGGTAATCCAGACGGTCTGTCCTGCGAATGTCATTGGCTGGTTCCTCCCCTTACTCGCCCGGCGCGCTGGCCTTGATCGCCAGGGCATGGACTCTCTGCCCCGGAATGTCACCCAGCGCGGCATTGATCAGGCGCTGGCGCTGAAGCCGCGAGACGCCTGCAAAGGCGGCGCTTTCGATCTCTATCGTGAAGTGGCTTTCGCCCGATCCGTCGTCGCCCGTATGGCCGTGATGTTTTGCGCTGTCGTTGATCACCGCCAGGCGGGTGGGGGCGAAGGCGGCGGTCAGCAGCGTTTCGATTTCGGTTGCGAGGGTTCCGGTCATGGCTTCCCTTCTAACCGATCCCGCGTCATGGGGAAGCCCGTGATGCGGAATCGATTCCATGGACGGGTTGAGGCACCCGGCCGAGCCTGCGAACGTCCTGGCTGTCCAGAGCCGGGCGAGTTCCGCGCGCCGGGCCCGCGCGGTTCCAGCTTTGACGGGCCGGGCGACTATCGCTGGTTCTGCCTGGAACACGTCCGCGAATTCAACGCCGGGTATGACTGGTTCATGGGGATGAGCCCCGAAGAGATCATGGCCGCGCAAAACCCGATTCACGGCTGGGACCGCCAGACCCGCGCTTTCTCGCCCACCGCCGGGATCGACGCCGCGCCGCGCTGGGCGGACTACTCCGACCCACTCGAAGCGATCAGCCAGCGCGCGCGGGCCAGGCGGCCGGCGCAGCGGGCCGACGGCAAGGTCTTCACTCCCGACGAACGCAAGGCGCTGGAGGTGATCGGGCTGGAGCTGGAGGCTGATCGCCGGGCCTTGCGCAAACGCTACACCGAACTGGTCCACGCGCTGCATCCGGACCGCAACGGCGGCGACCGGTCGAGCGAGAAGCGCTTGCAAGCGGTGGTCGAGGCCTATCAGCTGCTCAGGAAGGCTGCGGCGTTTGTTTAGAGTGTGATGGCATTGGCCGGTGTCGCAAAGCCCCTCCCCGATGGGGAGGGGTTGGGGTGGGGGTTCCACGCCAATGTCGAACCCCCACCCCCGACCCCTCCCCACAGGGGAGGGGAGATGCTCCTAGGCAACCAAATGTGATCTCGCTCTCGCGAAGTGGAAAATCGGCAGGCCGACCAGGAAAATGTGCGGGAACAGCGCCAGCAGCAGTTTGATCTTGTCGGGATCGGGGAAGGGCACTCCGAACCGCATTGGCAGCACCACACCGTACATCACGCAATAGGCCATCAGGCCGAAGAAGGTCCCGCCTTTCCAGACCGCGACTTCGCCCAGCGGGCTTTTGCGGGCAGCCCAGATCCCCGCCGCGACGATCACTGCCATGATCGCGAAGTGGACCGCCAAGCCTGCCAGCGCCCCAGCAACGCCCCAGCCGTTCGCCGCGTCGCCAAACGGCCCGGAAGCAACGAAGCGCCACAATGCCCCGGCATCGGCCCTACCGCGCAGCTGATCCAGCGCGGTCGCGTAAACCGCGTCCAAAGTGCCGCACAGCAGCCACAGCTTCACGAACAGCTCGCGCATCAACTCAGCCCGCTTCGCACAGCGCCTTGAGCTGGTCGGCCATGATCCCCCAGCCTTCGTCAAAGCCCATTTCGCGGTGGTGGGCCTTGCTTTCCGGAGTCCAGTGGCGCGCCCGCCCGGTATAGCGGGTGCCGCTGCCTTCGGCCTCGATTTCCCAGATCCCCAGCATGAACGGCCCGGCGGGTTGCAGATCACCCTCGATCGCATCGGTCACCGCGATCCGGCGGCCTTCGTCCCAGGCCAGGATAAATCCGGGATGCTGGTTCTTCTCGCCTTTGGGGCCATACATCACGGTATGGGTCTTGCCGCCCGGCTTGCGCGATCCCCAATCGACCTCGGCCCGCCACGGCTTGGGGCACCACCACTCGTTGGTGCGCTGGGTCATCACCTGCCAGACCGTGTCGGGCGCGGCATTGATCAGGCGGGTGACGTTGAGTTCGTGCATTCAAAGCTCCTTGCGGAAAAAGACCACGCGCATTGTTTCGGCGAATCCGATTGCGGCATGAAAGGCATGACTGGCACTGTTGTCGATCAAGGCGTTCGATGCAAATTCACTGCACCCGCGTGCCCGGCCCCAATCGGCGACTGCGTCAGCCAGAGCCCGGGCCACGCCCGAGCAGCGCTGATCCGGTTCGACATAGATGCCTTCAAGGAACGCCACCGGCGAGGTCTCGCACCCTTCGACATAGTCACGCCGCAAGGTTGCCTCGGCGAAACCGATCACGGTGCCTGCATCGCATGTGGCAATAAAGGCGGCGCGATCAGAATTGCCGGATAGATAGGCACCCTTAACCTGCTCGGCATGATCGGGGATGCTTTCAAAGTCCCACAAAGCATGGCGCATTTCGCTCCAGCGGGTGAGGTGCTGCTTGCTGGCTGCAACGATCCGCATGGCCAGACTATTACCCTTTCTGCGCTGGTTTGATCGCGGCGATATCGATCTTCTTCATCGTCGCCATCGCTGCAAGCACCTGCTTGCGCGCAGCATCGGCATCGGGAACCATCAATTCGCACCAGACGAAATCACCATGTTGGTTGGTCATGTCACTTCTCCAGAGTTACGACAGGAACGAAGCCGCCATAGATCATCCGCTTGCCGTCGAAGGGCATCGGGTTGTTGATCGGGTCCATTCTTGGGTCTTTGAAGTCGGGCGACATCATCAGCGCATAGCACTTGTCGCGGGTTGCCTTGTCGGGCCATTCGATCCAGCTGAACAGCACCACTTCGCCATCTTCGGCCTTTACCGCCGTGCGGAAATCGGTGGTTGTGCCATCGGGCACATCGTCGCCCCAGCACTCCACCACACGGGTCGCACCCATTTCGATGAACATCGCGTCTGCCGTGCGGGCATGATCGATGAACTTCTGCTTGTTCGCTTCGGAACATGCGATCACGAAACCGTCGATGTAGGACATGGTCATTCTCCCAATTATCGTTTCTTATCAATTTTTTCTACGGCTAGCCGAATTGGGCAGCGTGCCAAGGGTGGAACTATCACGCCCTCTAGTTGTGCCTTGCGTCGGGCCAGGGCCAGAGCATTCTGGAATAGGGCCTTCTCCTTGACAATCCCGACTGTGCGTTAACCCGAAATTCGCCTTGTTCGCATAGGGTTCCCGCGATGAAGCAGCTCTGGGGGGCCATATTCCGGCTGGTGGCCGCATTGACGCTTGCCGTACTGGCAAGCGCGCCGGCGCTCGCCAAAACCCCGGTACAGACTTGCATTGCGCCGCTACGGGGCAGCGCGGCCGCGCCCTTGCAGTTCGATTGCAGCAGCGATCAATTGCGCCATGGATCGGGCGATTTTGGGGTCCAGCTGCGCTTCGATCCGGTCGTGTCCACGGCCGATGACCCGTTGGTCCTACGCACCACAAGTGTCTGGCAAGGCAGCGAACGGGTGGTTTTTCGCTATGCCGACGGAACCACAGCGGCGCTGAGTTTCACCCAGCAGACTGCCCGGCGCTACATGACGATCGGGGCAATCTTCGAGTTTCCGGTTCCGGCCCGCACCTCGCCACTGGTCGGGGCCTATATCGAGATCGAGGACTCAGCTAACTGGCGCGGCGTGATGCTGGGCGCGGAGCTGATGAAACGCAGCGAGAGCGAGGAAATCCAGCGCTGGCTGATTGCGCTCTATGCCGGGTTCGGCGGGCTGTGCCTGGCACTGCTGGCCTACAATCTGGCGCTGTGGACGGTGCTGCGCCACCGTTTCCAGCTGACCTATTCGCTGATGGTCGCGGCGCTGATGAGTTACACTTTCACCTCGTCCAGCCTGGCGATGAAATTCTTGCCCTGGCTGGAAAACAACGACCGGATGCGGCTTAACTACATTTTCCTGACCTTGGCTGCGATTGCCGGGCTGCGGTTCATCCACGAGTTCTTCGGCCCGCGCGTGATTGGTCCTGCGCTGGGCAAGGCGATCCGCATTGCCTGCTGGACCGGACTGCTCTCAGCCTTGGCATTTGCCAGCCTTGCGCCGCAAATGGGCTGGCTGCTCGACCGGTTCAGTTTCTTCTCATGCACAGCCATGCTGGCACTTGTTGGGCCGATTGTATGGGCGGCTTGGCGGGCCAAAGTGCACTATTTTTGGCTGTTTTTGCTGGCCTGGTCACCGCCGCTCGTGGCTTCGACGCTGCTTGTCGTCCACGGTCTTGGCTGGATCGGCTACAGCTTCTGGCTCGACAACAGCAACCTGATCGCGGTGTCGATCGAATCGCTGCTTTCGACCATGCTGATCGTGGCCCGTCTGCGCGAGCTCTCGGCCGAGCGTGACCGTGCCCGGGCCAGCGAGCAGAGCGCGATGCGGCTGGCCAATTCCGATCCCCTGACCGGCCTGCTCAACCGCCGGGCCTTTATCCACATGGCGGTGGGGCGATCCGCCACGCACCGCCTGCTGCTGGTCGATATCGACCGCTTCAAGGCGATCAACGACCGCCTGGGTCATGATGCCGGTGACGATGTGCTGCGCGCGGTGGCCGATGTCCTGCAAAGCTGCCGCCCGCCCGAAAGCCTTGCAGTGCGGCTCGGCGGCGAAGAGTTCGCGCTGCTGGTGCCCCTGCAGCACCAGCGCGAATGCCCGCCTGACCGGATCCTCGAGGCGGTCCGTGCCAAGGCCATGCCGCTTGACTGGAAAGTCACCGTCAGCCTGGGCTATGTCGATGGCAAGGTCACCACCGAGGAAGACTGGAAACGGCTCTACCGCCTGGCCGATGCCGCGCTCTACCGCGCCAAGGCCGATGGCCGCGACCGCGCCTGCCGGGCGACCGACTTCGCCGCGGTGGGAGTGGCCTGGAGAGCGTCCAACCCAAGGTGAATCTCCCCTCCCCGGCGGGGAGGGGTTGGGGGTGGGGGTTCCACGCCAGCGTCGTACCCCCATCCCAACCCTTCCCCATCGGGGAAGGGCTTTGGAGTTGCCGCAGTTACGGTGGCTTAACCGCTAACCCGGCATGACCCGGCTCATCACCGCTGCCTCGCGCTCAGCCACCAGCCGCCAGCTGGGACGGGCCTTGACCCGGTCGTACCAGGCCGCTGCACGCGGGTGTTTGGCCGGATCGGGCTCCATCCCGATATAGCCCATCGAACGCAGCACGCAGGCGACAGCAATATCGCCGATCGAGAACTCATCCCCGGCCAGCCAGCCGCTGTCGGGGGAATGGGCTTCCAGATAGTCCATGATCGGGCCCAGTTCCTGGCGGCCCTGTTCGGCCACGGCCTCGTCACCCGGAATGCCCATCAGCTTGGGGCCGACGAAAGTATTGAACAGGACCTTGCCGCCCGAAGCGACCAGGATCGTATCGGCAAACTCCTCAAACCAGATCGCCCGCGCCTTGGCCCTGGCATCGCCGGGGCACATTGGCGGTTCAGGGTGCTTGGCATCGATGTAAGTGCAGATCGCGGTCGAATCGCTCAGGTGGAAATCGCCGTCCACCAGGGCCGGAATCTTGCGAAACGGGCTGGCAGCCAGGAATTCGGGCGAAGGCTCACCCGGGCGGCCCAGCACCATTTCGATAGCCACGTCCTTTTCGGCGGCCAGCACGTGGACCTTGCGCACGAACGGCGAGAGCGGAAATCCGTGGACCTTCATTGAGTGCCTCCATTGAGTCGTCATTTGCAACGCAAACCGTATTGCACCGCCGCGACGCCACGTATAGGCGGTTCACCGTCATGACCGATATTCCGAACATCCAGCTCGACACCAGCGGCAACACCGTGCTTCCTGCGCCCGATACCGAAGTGGACGTGCGCGAGATGTTCGGGATCGATATCGATATGAAGGTTCCAGCCTTCAGCCAGCCCGATGAACGCACCCCCGATGTCGATGACGCCTATGTCTTCGATGCGGACACTACGCTGGCGATCCTGGCCGGCTTTGCCTTCAACCGCCGGGTGATCGTGCAGGGCTATCACGGCACCGGCAAGAGCACGCACATCGAGCAGGTCGCCGCCCGGCTCAACTGGCCGACCGTGCGGATCAACCTTGACGCGCATATCAGCCGGATCGACCTGATCGGGCGCGATGCGATCGTGCTGCGCGATGGCTTGCAGGTCACCGAATTCCGCGAAGGGCTGCTGCCCTGGGCGCTGCAGCATCCGGTCGCCTTGGTGTTCGACGAATACGATGCCGGCCGCCCCGACGTGATGTTCGTGATCCAGCGCGTGCTGGAAACCGAAGGCAAGCTGACCCTGCTCGATCAGAACCGCGTGATTCGCCCCAGCAAGTGGTTCCGCCTGTTCGCCACCGCCAACACTGTCGGTCTTGGCGATACATCGGGTCTCTATCATGGTACCCAGGCGATCAACCAGGCGCAGATGGACCGCTGGAACATCGTCGTAGCGCTCAACTATCTGCCCGCGCAGGTGGAGAGCGAGATCGTGCTCAAGAAAGTCACCGACACCGCGCCCGAACTGGTGACGCAGATG
>Ga0073923_1000015_pt1 | contig 45139 bp, 44 predicted proteins | sample GWRWT4_1June14_FD_70956 | JGI IMG/M metagenome (GOLD analysis project Ga0073923, IMG submission 70956) | Sand microcosm microbial communities from a hyporheic zone in Columbia River, Washington, USA - GW-RW T4_10-June-14 | ecosystem: Engineered > Artificial ecosystem > Sand microcosm >... | reverse complement strand
GTTTCAGCGCAGCATCGAGATGATCGGGCGCGAAGTGCGAGGCGAAGGCATAAGGCAGCCCCAGCGCGGCGGCGAGCTGCGCGCCAAACAGGCTGGAGCCAAGCATCCACATCTGGACCTCAGCGCCCAGGCCCGGCGTCGCGCGGATCGGCAGTTCAGGCTCACCCGTCAGCAGCGCGCGCAGCTCGACCACGTCCTGCGGGAACATGTCGGAGACCCGCGCCAGATCGCGGCGCAGCGCCTGGGCGATCCGCATGTCGGCCCCCGGCGCTCGGCCCAGCCCCAGGTCGATCCGGCCCGGGAATAGGGCATCGAGCGTTCCGAACTGTTCGGCGATCACGAACGGGTTGTGATTGGGCAGCATGATCCCGCCCGCGCCGATCCGGATCTTGGCTGTGGCCTGGCCGACATGCGCCAGCACCACCGCAGTCGCGCCGCCGGCAACGCCGTCCATCGCGTGGTGTTCGGCCACCCAGAAACGCTTGTAGCCCGCCGCTTCGGCGCTCTGCGCGAGCTTGGCGGTTTCATCGAGTGCTTCGGCCACGGTCCCGCCTTCGCGCACCGGGACAAGGTCGAGGACGGATAGTTCGATCACCTGGGGGACTGTGCAGGCGGCGGCCCCAACTGGTCAAGGTATCCTTGCGCGGTTTTTGCGGCCGGACTGCCGGGCGCGGCCTTCAGCACCGACTGCCAACTTTTGCGCGCGGCTTCCTCGCGGCCCGAAAGCACCGCGATCACTCCGGCTTCGAGCCCGATCTCTGGGTCAATCGGCATCAGTTCGGCGGCGCGTTCGATCTGCACCTGGGCCTCGCCCAGCTTGCCCATCCGTCGCGAGAGGGTGGCCGAAAGCAACCAGGCCGAAGCATTGGTTGGCACCATGTCGCGCGCTTCCTTGAGCGCGGCGGCGGCATCGTCATTGCTGCCATGCGCGACCAGCGCGCGGGCGCGGTCGATCTGGATTACCCCGCCCAGCTTGGCGTCACGGGCCGCATTGGCATCGGCGCGGGCGAGGTCGAGCGCAGCCAGTGCGCCAGCCATATCTCCGCCAACAATCAAGGCGTTACCGCCCATCGCCCCCAGCCGGGCGCGCTCGCCGCTCTCATGGGCAGGGGTATCGTCGCGGGCCGCAAGGAACAGCGCACCCGCCTCGGCCCAGCCCTCGATCCGGGTCAGGGCAAGCGCCTTGCACTGCTTGGCCCCGGCGCGGTCGCTCATCGACTTGGCTTCGGCCAGCCAGACTTCGGCCACTTCGATCGCATCGGCCGGGCGCAGCATGGCGAGATCGAGGCAGTCCTTGAGGCGGGCGGGCTGTTGAATCACGGGAGCGGCCTTCCGGCTATGGCGATCGGGGAGCGGGGCTTGCGGCAGCGCCCCCGAAGGCCCGACCTGGGCAAGCAGCGGCAGCAGAAGCAGGGACAGCGACATCAAGGAACTCCGGGCAGTGCGGCCAGGGTATTGATCAACAAGGCAATGTCCTGATCGCGCGAAAGACGGTGATCGCCGTCCTTGACCAGCTGGACCTGCACATCGGCTGAACGCAGCTTTTCGGCGAGGCGCAGCGAGACTTCCCACGGTACGTCCGGATCGCCCTGCCCGTGGATCAGCCGGACCGGGCAATCGATCGCAATCTCCCGGCCCAGCAAGCGGTTGGCCTGCCCGTCTGCCCAGAAGGCCGGATAGGTCGGGGTCGGCTCGGGACCGTAGGCACTGTCCTCGCGCAAAATTTCCCCGGAAGCGAGTTTTGTTTTCTGTTCGTCGTCAAAGCCCCATTCGGTGAAATCCGGTGCCGCCGCGATCCCGACCAGGCTATTGATTTTCAAGGGTATCTCAAGCGCCACCAAGAGCATCAACCACCCGCCCAGCGATGAACCCACGAGTGCCACCGGATGCACACAAAGCGCACTCAACAGGCACACCACGTCCCCCCGCCAGTCGCTCAACGTGCCGTCGCGGAAATGCCCCTCGCTTGCCCCGCAGCCAGGGTAATCAAGCAGCAGACACTCACGCGCCTGGCCCACCGCCCAGTCGAACACCGCCGTGGCCTTGCCGCCCGCCATGTCGCTCATGTAGCCGGGCAGAAACACCAGCGCCGGGCCAAAGCCGGGGGTATAGCGATAGGCCATCCGGCGGCCATCGGGCAGGGTGTGGAACCGGGTCAGCGTCATGGCCGCAGTCCATGCCGTAAGCCTGCGCCTCAGTCACGCTGGAAGATCGCAATCGCGCCATTGCTCCGTCACAAAACCCCGTTAGTCTGGTCGAATAGGCACCTGAGCCCCTCCCCGGCGGGGAGGGGTTGGGGTGGGGGATCGACGCTGGCGTGGAACCCCCATCCCAACCCTTCCCCAGTGGGGAAGGGCTTTAGGGGCTGAATGCAAGACCAGTCCTGGGAGACCCCCGCATGCCGCTTCCCCCGCCCGAACCAGCGCCGATCACGCAGACCAACCGCCGCACTGCGCTGAAGCTGGCGATGCTGGGTTTGGCCGGGGCCGGAGTGCCGGTGCTGGCGCAAGGGCCCAAAGGCTTCACCCACGGCGTCGCCAGCGGCGAACCGAGCCATGACAAGGTTCTGCTGTGGACCCGCTTCGTCACCGATCAGGATGTCCATATCAAATGGGAAGTGTCCGAGGACGAGAGCTTCGCCCGGATCGTCTCGCAAGGCGATGGTCTGGCTTCGCCCGCCAACGATTGCTGCGTCAAGGTCTGGGCCAAGGGCATGTTGCAGGGCCGCTGGTACTATTACCGCTTCGTCGGCCCGGGCGGAGAACGCTCGGTTACCGGACGGACCCGCACCCTGCCTTATGGCCGGGTCAAGCGGTTCCGGATGGCGGTTTTTTCCTGCTCCAACTATGGCTTCGGCCATTTCAATGCCTATGCCCATGCGGTTGAGAGCGGCGAGTTCGATCTGGCAGTGCACCTGGGTGACTACTTCTATGAGTACAAGCGCGGCGACTATCCGAGCGCCAAGCAAGTCCTGGCCGGACGCGAGGCTCCGCTGGATGAGGCGGTGACGCTGGAGGGATATCGCGAACGGTTCCGCACCTATCGCGCCGACCCCGACTTGCAGCGGCTGCACCAGCTGTTGCCGATGGTGTCGGTCTGGGACGACCATGAAACCGCCAACGACACTTGGGCGCACGGGGCCGAAAACCATCAGCCCAACGAGGGCGACTGGGCAGTGCGCAAGGCGGCATCGGAAAAAGCCTATCGCGAGTGGCTGCCGGTGTCGGACGCCTATTACGCGCAGTATGAGATCGGCCAGCTGGCCACGCTGTTCCGTTTGGAAACGCGGCACCTGGCGCGCAACGAGCCGCTCGATCTGCTCTCGGTGTTCAAAGGCGCTGCGCCAGGGCAAGCCGAGGCCGCCTATTCCAAGTTCCGCGACGGAGCCTGGCGCGCGGAAGATCGCACCTTGCTGGGGGCCAAACAGGAGGCCTGGCTGGCAAGCGGGCTGAAAGCATCGAAGCGCGCGGGCAAGCGCTGGCAAGTGTTGGCGCAGCAAGTTGTGATGGGCGAGCTGGCGATGAGCGACAAGCTGGTCACCACCATGCCGGCCGACAGCGCCGACTGGCTCAAGCAGGAACTGCAATCAACTGTCGCGGCCGGGCATGTCGGGGTCCCGATCAATATGGACGCCTGGGACGGCTATCCTGCCGCCCGCCGCCGCCTGCTGGACAGTGCGCTCGCCGCCGATGCCGAACTGTTGGTGCTGACCGGCGATACCCACAACGCCTGGGCCTTTGACCTTGACCACCACGACGAACGCGTGGGCGTCGAAATGGCTGGCCATTCGGTCACTTCGCCGGGCGCGGAAAGCTCGATCCGCTGGCTCAAGCCCGACGAAATGGCCCGCGCCAGCGTCGAGCGCAACCGCCAGCTCAAATGGTGCGACACCTCGCAGCGCGGCTACATGGCGGTCGAGCTGACCCCGGCCAGCGCGACCAGCGAATGGCGCTTTCTGGCCAGCGTGCGGCAGAAGGGGACGGCGTTGGCGGGGGTGAAGCGGATGACCGTGCTGGCGGGGCAAAGGAAGTTTTCGACCTGAGGCGTTGGGTTTGGCGATAGCGGGGAATGGTTCACGCAGAGGCGCGGAGAAGAAAGTGGAGGCGCAGAGGAGTAGCTCTTGCGGCGCAGCCGCCTTCTCCATCCAGCGATGCGTTTGACGCGATGTCGAAATGAGAAACCGCTTCGCGGAATACGCAGCATCTCTGCGCCTCCACTTTCTTCTCCGCGCCTCTGCGTGAACTATTGCAACCCCTCCCCCTAAACCAACGCCAGCGAGTTTTGGACGGAATTGAATTGTTCACCCTTCCCTGCTATCCGCGCCCCACGATGACGCAGCAACAAGCCTTGCAGACTACCACCACCCCGGTTCTCCCGGGGCTGGCCGCCTTCGCCTGAGCGAAAGCGCGCCGCCGCCCGGGTTCGGGTGGTTGGCGTTTCCCTCCCGAACTTGCTGAAACTGAGGCGCCGCCCCTTCCGGTGCGCCTCGGCATGTGCCAAAGCGCCCGGCAACGACGACGAGAGTACAGCATGTCCGACAAGTTCAAGATCAGCCTGCCCGATGGTTCCGTGCGCGAGATGCCCGCCGGTTCCACCCCCGCAGACGTAGCCGCGGCGATCGGCCCGGGGCTGGCCAAGGCGGCCTTGGCCGCGCGGGTCGATGGCGAGCTGGTGGATCTCACTCGTCCGTTTGACGGCGATGCCAGCCTGGCACTGGTGACCAGCCGCGATGAGGCCGATGCGCTGGAGCTGGCGCGGCATGACTTCGCCCACGTGCTAGCCGAGGCGGTGCAGACGCTGTTTCCCGGCACGCAGATCACCTTCGGTCCCGCCACCGACGACGGGTTCTATTACGACGTGATGGCGCCCGAGGGCCGCGAGCCGTTCTCGATGGACGATCTGCCCGCGATCGAAGAGGCGATGCGCGCGATCATCCGCGCCGACAAGCCGCTGCGCCGCGAGGTCTGGAGCCGCGCTGCTCTGATCGACAAGTGGACCAAGGACGGCGAAAGCTTCAAGGCCGAATGGGCGCAGGAATTGCAAGTCGACGAAGATGGGGGCGATGAGCTGACCGTCTATTGGTCGGGCAATGACTGGCTCGACATGTGCCGCGGGCCGCACTTGCCCTCGACCGGCAAGCTCGATCCGGCGGCCTTCAAGCTGATGCGGGTCGCCGGGGCCTATTGGCGCGGCGACCAGAAGAATGCGCAGCTGACGCGGATCTATGGCACCGGCTGGCTGAGCAAGAAGCAGCTCGATGCGCACCTGACCCGGCTGGAAGAGGCCGCCAAGCGCGACCACCGCAAGCTGGGGCAGGAGATGGACCTGTTCCACCTCCAGAGCGAAGCCCACGGATCGGTGTTCTGGCACCCCAAGGGCTACCTGATCTGGCGGACGCTGGAGGCCTATATGCGCCGGCGCCTGGACGGGGCAGGCTATGTCGAGGTCAAGACCCCGCAGGTGATGGACGCCAAGCAGTGGGAGCAGTCGGGCCACTGGGGCAAGTACCGCGAGAACATGTTCGTGATCCCCGACGAGGTGCCGAACACCGAGGATGAAGGTCCGGTGATCAGCGGCGAGGCCGACTGGATGGCGCTCAAGCCGATGAATTGCCCGGCGCACGTGCTGATCTATCGCCAGGGGATCAAGAGCTACCGCGACCTGCCGCTGCGGATGGCCGAATTCGGCTGCTGCCACCGCAACGAGGCGCACGGCGCGCTCCACGGGATCATGCGGGTGCGCCAGTTCACCCAGGACGATGCGCATATCTTCGTGCGCCAGGACCAGCTGGTCGATGAAGTCCGCGCGTTCTGTGACCTGCTCGATCTGGTCTACAAGGATCTGGGTTTCCCCGACTATGCGATCAAGCTGGCGCTGCGGCCCGAGCAGCGGTTCGGCAGCGATGAAATGTGGGACTGGTCCGAAGCGAGCTTACGCGATGCAGTCAAGGCCACGGGCCGCGCGACGGAGCAATTCGGCTGGGAGGAACTGCCCGGCGAAGGTGCGTTCTATGCCCCCAAGCTCGAATTCCACCTGACCGACGCGATCGGGCGGACCTGGCAGTGCGGCACGTTGCAGACCGATACGGTGCTGCCCGAACGGCTCGACGCGAGCTATGTCGGCGAGGATGGCGAGCGCCACCGCCCGGTGATGCTGCACCGCGCGATCCTGGGCACCTTCGAACGCTTCATCGGGATCATGATCGAACACTATGCGGGCAAGCTTCCCGTCTGGCTCGCGCCAGTCCAGGCGGTGGTCGCGACGATCGTTTCGGATGCCGATGACTATGCCGCCGAAGTGACCGCGCAGCTGGCGGCGGCCGGGGTGCGGGTTGAGACTGACGTGCGTAACGAGAAGATCAACTACAAGGTCCGCGACCACAGCCTCAAGAAGGTTCCGCACCTGCTGGTGGTGGGCAAGCGCGAAGCCGAGGAAGGCACCGTCGCGCTGCGCACGCTGGGGGCCGAGCACCAGAAGGTGATGTCGCTGGCTGAGGCGGTTGCGCTCTTGAAGGCTGAGGCAACACCTCCCGATCTGAGGTAAGCACCCACCTCCGTTCGTGTCGAGCGAAGTCGAGACGCGGGGGCACGGCATCTCGACTTCGCTCGATGCGAACGGGGGTTTGGAATGTTGGGGGGATTGACGGAAATCCAGATCGCCGCGGCAGTCGCCGCCGCGTTGGGCGCTGCCTTTGTGCGGGGCCTGGCGGGGTTCGGCATGGCAATCCTGCTGGTGCCGGTGCTGGGCCTGGCGATCCCGCCGCGCGAAGCGGTGGTGGTGGCGAACTGGCTGGGGCTGCTGATCGGGCTGGTCGGCCTGAAAAAGATCCTCCACGCCAGCGAGAAGACCGCGTTCCAGATCTCGGTAGTGGCGGTGCTGGCGACGCCGCTGGGGGTCTGGCTGCTGTCGGTGGCCGATCCGGCCTTGGCGCGGCTGCTGATTGCACTGATCGCGTTCGGATCGTTCCTGCTGGTCTTGCTGCCCAAGAAGCCCGCGCACTATGCCCCCAGCCTGCCCGAAACCGGGGGAACCGGGCTGCTCTCGGGGATCCTGACCGGCTTTGCCGGAATGCCCGGACCGCCGGTAGTGCCCTATTATCTGCGCCGCGAGATCGCGCCCGAACTGGCCCGCGCCTCGATGATGACGATCTTCATGGCCACTTCGCTGGCAGGCGTAGTCTCGGCCTCGGTGCTGGGGGTGGCGACGGTGCGCGAACCGGCCTTTGCCGCAATTCTGTTCCCGGCGGTGCTGTTGGGCAACTGGCTGGGGACCAAGGCGTTTGGCAAGATCAGCGACACCGCCTGGCGCAGTTTTACCGGCGGAGTGCTGGGCTTGGCGGCGATTGCCGCGGTGGTGAAGCTGTTACAGACCTGAAGGCCAGAACGGCCCAGCCAGGATCAGGGCCAAGGCACAGCCAATCACCAGCGAACCGCGCACCAGCTCGGCGGGATCGATCAGCGGACGCGCGATGACATAAGCGATGACTTTGGCCATGGCGCATTGTCGCGCGCGCGGCTTACCAAATGGTAAACTCTTAAGCCCTTCCCCGCTGGGGAAGGGTTGGGATGGGGGTTCCACGCCAGCGCCGAGCCCCCACCCCAACCCCTCCCCGCCGGGGAGGGGCTTTTTAGGCTTCGAACAGTGCGCGCAGGTCTTTCTTGAGGATCTTGCCGTTGGCGTTGCGTGGCAGGGTTTCGGCGTGGAACAGGATCTTCACCGGCACCTTGAACGCTGCGATCCGCGTGCGGCAGAATTGTTGCAGCTCAGCCTCGCTTGCCTCAATCCCGGCGCCAAGGTGGACGACTGCCCCCGGCTCTTCGCCCAGCACCCGGTGGGGGATGCCTATCACCGCGGCGTCGGTCACTGCAGGATGCTCGTAAAGCGCGTTTTCGACTTCGCTTGAATAGATGTTCTCACCGCCGCGGATCAGCATGTCCTTGGCCCGGTCGGCGATGAAGACAAAGCCTTCCTCGTCGATCCGGGCAAGGTCGCCAGTGCGCACCCAGCCGTCCACGAATGTCGCCGCTGTTGCCTCTGGGTTGTTCCAGTAGCCCGCCACAATCATCGGCCCGCGCGCCCACAGTTCGCCCACTTCGCCCGTGGGCAGCACGGTCACCCCGTCCTCGGCGCGGATCTCGATATCGGCGGCGGCGACCGGCGGCCCGGCGCTCGTGGGCCGGTTGATGTAGTCTTCGGAGGAATGGGTAGTGACCGTCGCGGTGGTCTCGGTCATGCCCCAGCCGTTGCCGGGCATCGCGCCGAACGTGTCATAGATCTTTTTGACGAGCTCGGGCGCGGAGGGCGCGCCGCCATAGGCAATGCTTTCGATGCTGGAAAGGTCGTAGTTGACGCGTTCGGGATGCTCGATCAGCTGCCAGGCGATGGTCGGCACCCCGCCGGTTGCGTTGACTTTCTCGCGCTCGATGATGCCGAAGGCCTTCACCGGGTCCCACTTGTACATCAGCACAATAGTATGCCCGCCCGCGACCGCGCCCATCATGGTGGCGCTGCAGGCGGTGGCGTGGAACAGCGGGATGACGGTCAGCAGCACCCGCTTGGCCGGTTCGGGCAGTGGCTCGCCCCGCCGCAGGAACGAACGCGCGGCGACGTAGCCGCTGGACAAGATGTTCGAGAGGAAGTTGCGGTGCGTTCCCAGCGCGCCCTTGGGGTTGCCGGTGGTGCCCGAGGTGTAGAGGATCGTCGCCGGATCGTCGGGATGCAGTTCGACCGCGGGCAGTTCCGCATCGGGCAGACTGGACCAGGCGGGTGAAGCCCCGATCACATCCTCCAGCCGCGTCGCGCCCTGGATCGGCGCATCGAGCCGCGAGGCGATGACATGCTCCAATGCGGGCAGTTCGCCCCGGTGCGGCTGGATTCGCTCCAACCGCTCGGCATCGCAGACCAGCACCTTGGCGCCCGAATTGTTCAGGCCATAGACCAGCTCCGGACTGGTCCACCAGGCGTTGAGCGGCACGCAGATCGCCCCGATCGACACCGCCGCGTAGAACACGACCGGCCATTCGGGCAGGTTGCGCATGGCCAGCGCCACCCGGTCGCCCTTGGCTACGCCCAGACTTTGCAAATGCGCCGCAAAGGCCGCCACCGCGCGGTGCCAGGCGTCATAGGAAACGCGCTCGTCCTCATAGACCAGAAACGTTTGCTGGCCGTGGCTGCGACCCTGCGCAACCAGCGCGGCCAGGCTGGGCAGGGCGTTTTTCCAGACCCGGGTCGGCACTCCGCGAATTTCGACCATCTCGGTTTCGAACGGCATGCCCGGCGCGCAAAGGATCGCCTCGATCTCGCTCAGCGACCGTGCCGGCCAGCCCGCAGGCAGTTCGATTCCCAGTGACAAGTGTCGGTCCTCCCTGACCCCTGTGGTGGGGCCTTGGGCTCAGCCTAACGCAATCTCAGTCCTGCTCAAGCGGCAAGCGCCTGCCATGAACGCACCAGCATGTAGACCGCCACCATCACGATCATCGCCGCGAAGACAGAATTGAGCCGCCCCTTGCTGGCCGAGAGCCGCCGCGACACCGCAGTCCCGCCCAGACTGCCCAGCACGCCCCCGGCGATGAAGGCGGCGGCCAGGCCCCAGTCCAGCATACCCGAAAAGGCATAGTTGAGCGCGGTAGTGAGCCCGAAGGCGGTCACCGCGACCAGCGACGTGCCGATCGCGCGATAGATCGTCATCGAGGTCGAGGCGATCAGCCCCGGCACGATCAGGAAGCCCCCGCCGATCCCGAAAAAGCCCGAGAGTATCCCGGTGCCGAACCCGAAGCTGGCGACCTTGGGGAAATTGTCGCGGTTGCAGACCACGCCCTCGATGCCCTGATCGCCGCGCCCTTTGAACATTACCCCGGCCACCACCAGCATCAACAGCGCAAACAGGAACAGCAGCTTCTGTCCGTCAAAGGCCTTGCCCAGGCTCGACCCGGCGAAGGCCCCGGCCACTCCCGCCAGCGCATAGGTCCCGCCGCAGCGCCAGTTGACGTTGTGGGCGCGGGCGTGGCCCGCCAGCCCTGCCAAGGCATTGACTGCAACGGCGAGCGCGCTGGTGCCGATCGCCACGTGCGGGCTTTTGACCCCGACAACATAGACCATCAGCGGCACCGCCAGGATCGATCCGCCCCCGCCGACCAGCCCCAGGGTAAACCCTACCGCCACGCCCGAAAGCGCCGCGAGCAGGGCTTGTGCGGTGTCGATCACAGCAGGTTCAGCGGCAGCTTGAGGTAACTGACGCCGTTGGCTTCAGGTTCCGGGAAATGCCCGGCGCGGATGTTGACCTGGACCGAAGGCAGGATCAGCTTGGGCATCGCCAGCGTGGCGTCGCGCGCCTCACGCATGGCGACGAAGGCGTCCTCGTCGATCCCGTCATGGATGTGCAGATTTCCCGCGCGCTGCGCGGCAACCGTGCTTTCCCAGACATAGTCCTTGCGGTCCGGGGCGAGGTAATCGTGGCACAGGAACAGCCGCGTCTCATCCGGCAGCGCCAGCAGGCGGCGGATCGAGCGATAGAGCGCGCGCGCATCGCCGCCGGGAAAATCGCAGCGTGCGGTGCCATAGTCCGGCATGAACAGCGTATCGCCGACGAACACCGCATCGCCGATGACATAGGCAAGGCAAGCCGGCGTATGCCCCGGCACATGCAGCACGGTGACTGCCAGCTCGCCCAGATCGAAGCTGTCACCATCGGCGAACAGGCGGTCAAACTGCGAACCGTCCTGCGCGAAGCTGGCGGGCTCGTTGAACACCTTGGCAAAGGTCTGCTGCACCGAGGTGATCGCCGCGCCGATCGCAACTGCGCCGCCCAGCTGCTCCTTCAGATAGGGCGCGGCCGAGAGGTGGTCGGCGTGGGCATGGGTTTCGAGCAGCCAGTCCACGCTCAGCCCTTCGGCGCGGACATAGGCGATCACTGCATCGGCTGACGCGGTTGAGGTGCGGCCCGAAGGCTGGTCGAAATCCAGCACCGAATCGATAATCGCTGCGCGCCGGGTTTCGGGATCGTGGACCACGTGGGTCGCAGTGAAAGTCGGCTCGTCAAAAAAGGTCCTGACTGCCGCCTTCGGGCCGGCGGCGCGGGCCTGTTCAATCTGGGCTATGGCGGCAGCAAGCACGGGGTCGGTCATGGTCTGGGTCCGTCAAGATTGGGTGTCCTGCGTCGCCGCCAGGTGGGGCCAGGGACGACGCAGGACGATAATCAGGTAACCGGGGGGTGGCTACCTGAAAGCGTCAGAGCGGCTTGCCCACGCGGGCACGCAGCCTGTTGTAGGCGGTGATCGCCGGGCAGAACCCGGTGAAGCTGACCAGCACCATGTTGAACCCGGCAAAAGCGGTCAGCCACAGGAAGCCGGGATGAACCCAGTGCGCCAATGCCAGGCTGGCCAGCACGACCAATCCGGCAAAGCGGAAAACGGCGGATTCGAGCATCATCGGGACAGTCTCCTTATATTCCTATTGACTAATATAGATGTTTGCGCATATTAGTCAATAGGAATATACTGTGGTCGATCTGACCGCCGGGAAACGCGATGGAGCACGCAATGATCTTTGGTTTTGGACGCAAACAGCACCGGGAAATGACTCCGCGCCAGCTCGATTCGATGCTGCAGCAAGGCCGCGCAGTGGTGATCGACGTGCGCGAGCCGAACGAATTCGCTGCCGGGCACATCCCCGGCGCGATCAACCTGCCGCTGTCTGGCTTTCGCGCCAGCCAGTTGCCTGACCCTGACGGCAAGCTGCTGGTGTTGAACTGCGCCGCGGGCCGCCGCTCAGCCCTGGCGCTCGACAAGTGCGCTGCAGCCCGCGCCGAGGTTGATACGCATCTTGCTGGAGGGCTTGGGGCCTGGACCGCAGCAGGGCTGGCGATCGAAGTCTGATCGGTCCCCGGTGCCGGCGCCATCCGGGCTGTCTTGCGCAGCGGCCGAAATTCCTTAGGTGAGGAGGAAGCATGAAGCCCACCGATCTGACCAAGCTGAAACGCAACGCCACCAGCATGGCCGCGCGGCTCAAGCTGTTGAGCCACCCCGAGCGGCTGCTGATGCTGTGCCGGATGGATGAGGGTGAAACTTCGGTCACCGAACTGGTTGCGCTGACCGGACTGGCACAATCAGCCGTGTCGCAGCACCTGGCCTTGCTGCGCGACGAAGGCGTGGTCGCCACCCGGAGTGAGGCGCAGACCCGCTATTACTCGCTCAAGGATCCGCAGGTCCGCGCGATCATCCACGCGCTCTGCGATATCTGCGGCGAGACATGCTAGGCCAGCAAGGCCACCGCGCGATAGCCCTCCAGGTCATCCGCCCGGGTTACCGGCACATCACGCTCGGCGCAGAGCAGCAACAAGTGATCGAGCGCACCATCGGCCCCGCCTTGTGCAATCAACAAGGCGCGCGGCTGGCGGCGCAGCACTGCGCGGGTTGCTTCGGCCAGGCCCGGCTTGATCCGGTTGACGTCGGTGATCGCATGGTCGGCCATCATCCGCGCCACCAGCCGCTGGCAAGCTGCGTGGCGCAAGGCGCGCGCTGCATCGCTCCACATGGCGGGCAGGCAACGAGGAAGCTCGCGGACCTGCGCGTCGATCTGATCGACAAAGGCCCGGCTGAGATCGTGCGGGGCCAGCTCGGTCAGCATCCGGCAGGCATGGAACTGTCCCGGTGCCAGCTCGGGCACGATCGCCGAGCGGCTGACCAGCCCCGAGACGATCCCGTTGAGAATGCCTGAGGGGATCAGATAATCCTCGCCGGTCGCGGCCAGCTCGGCTTGCCCGCCGGGGTCGGCGACCACCACCAGGTAGGGTTCCACTCCCAACCGCGGCAAGTCGGCCGATCCGCGCAATTCGCGCGAAATGGTGCCCTTGCCGGTCCAGCCGTCGATGAACACCACATCGCCCGGCGCATGCCGCGCCAGGACATGGTCCAGCGCCGCCGGATCGATCCCGCGATCGCGCACGATGCTGACCGAAAAATGCTGCGCCGCTTTGCCCAGCCGCCCCAGTTCGCGCAGCAGCAGCACCCCGATCGGGGTTCCGGCCCGCGCGAACGAGACCAGCGCAAGCCCGGCCTCGGAAGCAGGCCGCTCAGCCAGCGCCGCCGCGAGCGACTTGATATCGCCCGCGAGCCGCGCCCCGTTGCATTCCAAGGCGGCCTGGAAGGCGGCAAGGTAAGCCGCGCTGGGCGGCGCTTCGGCCGAAAGCACTTCGGAATAGTGCCGCTTGCCGCTGCGCAGCAAGGCTTCCTTCTCAGCCACCGACATCAGCGGCAGATCAAGCGGGGTCAGCAGGAAGCTGACATCGACGGGATCGTAGCTGCCCGAGAATGTGGTCAAGGCAGCAAGTCCCGAAAGGCGTGGCCCGCGAGCTGCGAGTGGCCCGGGATCATCGCGAAATCGCACAGCGCCAGGAACGGAGCGTCGGTCACGCTGTCGCCAAGGCCGATGACTGGCAGGCCGGGGTGCTGCGTGCGCAGTTCGCCCAGCAGGTGTTCCACCGCTTGCCGTTTGCCCAGATGCGGTGGCAGGTAGGCGACATTGTTGCCGTTGACGTGGACCGTCCAACCTGACGGGACCGAGCCTGCGACTTCTTGTGCCAAGCCATGCAATTCGTCCTCGCGGGCCGGATCGTTGTGCTTGGCGACGACATAGAGCGGGGTGCCAGCTTCCTCAAGAATGCGCACCCGCACATCGGCACCTTGAGAGCCTGCCAGTGACGAAAAGCATCCGGCGATCGATGCCAGCCCGCCGCGTTCGGCTTCAGCCCCGGCGGCGATCCGCGCCTGCCATTCCTCGCAAGGCTGCGCACCCTGGCGCAGCACCACCCCGCCGTGTGCCGCGACGCCGTAGTCGAACTGCAGATCGACCCGCCCCAGCGCATCCAGACTGCGCCCGGTGACCGGAACCAGCAAGGTGCCGCGCCGCAACCATTCGATCCAGGCCAGCTGGCGCGGGGTGGCGAAGCTGGAGGGTCGCCCTTCGCGATCGAAGGCCATTGGCACCAGATCGGCTTCGGGCACATCGGGCGGGCACTTGCGGCGGGTCTGGAACAGGGTGTCGTCAAGATCGACCAGGGCAATTGCGGAGATCATCTGAGCTGGGGCTCCGGCAGCGCAAAATTGATCGCATGATCGCCGGGGCGGACCAGCGCCGGATCGAGCGAGCCTGCCGGAGTCTCATGGCAGACAATCCGTCGCCGCGCCGCCGTGCGCGCGGTGTTGTAAAGGAAATTGGGGACCCCGGTGTGATAATTGTCGGCCAGCCGCAGCACCGAACAGATCGCCGCACCAACCCGTGCCGGGCTGCGCGTGGTGGCCTGGACCAGCACGTCGTGGCCGTCCGCCTCAAGCGCTTCGGCCAGCCGGAACGCGGGGTAATGCAGCTCGCCGGTGCCCACCACCAGCAGCGGGTTGTCGTGAACTGGCGGCAGGGCCTCGCACAGCGCGGCATGGCTGGGCGGCAAGGCGAGAGTGCCCAGGCGGCCGTAGTTGGCCTTCTGCTCAAGCGTTCCGAGCCGCCCGGTGCAGGGTTCGACCGCCGCGTTTTCCGACCCTTCGCCCTGCCAGGCGAGCGTGCCCGCCAACAGCGAATGGACCCGCGCCGGGGCCGGCATCGCGGCCAGAAAGCCGTCTCCGCCGGTCCAGTCGGTCAGTACCGCCACTTCGATCTGTTCGAGCTTTGGCAGATGCGGCGCGAGCCGGGCGGCGAGGTTGGCGAAAGTGTTGCCGGTGGTGACCTCGTCATCGACCAGCACCAGCGTACGCACCTGCTCCAGCCCGTGCGGCCACTGCGCGCAATTCGGCGCATAGATCAAATGCGAGCTGGCATGGCTGTGCGGCTCTTCGAAGCGGACCAGCGGCTCGCGCCCGATCAACTGGCGGGTCGAATGGAGATAGAGCGCGTCGCTGCGGCCCGCGCTTGCCACCCAGGCGGCGTGGACCGATTGGCCCAGCGCGATCGCGGTTTCGGCCATGCCGACGAACAGCACCGGGCCGGGCTGATCGTGCGGCACCTGCCGCGCGAGGGCATCGCTGGCGGCGCGCATTTCGGAGGGACGCGCCGGGATATGACGGCCCAGCACCCGCGAGACGATCAGAAACCCGCGCCGCCGGTTCTCGCGCGCGGCGAAGGCGCAAAGCCGGTCGAGCGGCCAGTCACCCTCGCGCCACTGCAAGTGCAGCCTGCCGTTGGGCAGCATGACTGCCCGGCTGCGCGCACCGGCACCGGAACTGAAATCAAACGCGGAGGCGTTTTCCAACTTTGGCTCCTGGTGGGGGAAAGGGAGGGCGTGGTTAACGCCGCGCAGCTTAACCGAAAATTGCGCGAATCAGAACCCGATCTTGAGGCAGGTCGCAAACAGGCGGGCTTCCTTGGCAATATCGGCGCGCGAGCGGCTTTGCCCCGGGTGCGCAACCCGCGGGGCGATGCCTGCCGCATCAAGGAAAGCGCGGGCTACCAGGCCTTTGACCCCGAAATTGATATTCTCCGAAGCTGAACCCGAATTGCGGACCTGGTCGTGCGCCAACCCGGCACGCACCACGCCGATCACCAGCCCGGTCGAATCGAGGATCGGCCCGCCTGACGACCCACTGGCGGTAGGCGCGGTATATTGCATAACTGCGGCATTGTTGCCGAACCCGCACAGGCCCGAGACATTGCCCGCAGTCACTTGCGGACCCTGCCCCAGCAGGTTTTGCAGCGGGAAGCCGACCAGCACCACATCTTCGCCCAGGTGCAGTTCTATCCCGTCGCGGAAAGTCGCCAGCTGCTCGAACGCGGTATCGCATTCGACCAGCGCGAGGTCGTTGTAAGGGTCGGAGAAGACCACCCGCCCGGGGCTGGAACGGCGTTCGTTGGTCACTTCGATCTTCTGCGCGTCTTCGATCACGTGGTGGTTGGTCAGCACATGGTTGGGCGCGATCACGAAGCCGCTGCCCGAAGCGGTGGAACCGGGCGTGGGGCGCGGGCCACTGCGGCCGGGGCCGGGACCGTCGTCATAGCCGCCGCCACCCGAACGCGGCGGATCGGGCAGGCCGTGGTTGCTGTCGAGATGCTGGCCGGTCCTTGATCCGATCACCCCCAGCCCCCCGGTAAAGCCCTGGCCGTTGGCCATCAGCCGCCAGCCGCCGTCGTGGCGATAGGCATCGACCAGATGCAGCGTGGCATTGCCGCAATTGGCGAGATCAATCCGGAATGCATAAGGATCGGCAGGGGTATCGCCCTTCGCTTCGATCCATGCCAGGTCCATGAAGGCCGCGCCGGTGCCCGGTCCGCCCGCAACGTAAGCGATGGCCTGAACCCGGGTGACTTCCGGCGGCAACCGATCGAGCGCGAAATCGGTGGTGAAACCGGCATCGAACTTGACGTAAGCGTGCGAATCCTTGCCCGGCCCCAGCGCATAGGCCGGTTCCACGTTGCTGGCCTTTTCGCCGTTCAGGAACAGCACCACCAACGAAAAGCGCGCGGCGAGCAGCCCGGCGTTCCCGCATTCGAGCGAGAAGCGCAGCTGGCTGCCCGCCAGCTTGATGCGCTGGCCGGGGACAAGCTGGGTCATTGGCGGGGCCAGCTCAGAGCTTGACCCCCATCGACCCGGCCAGAGCCCCCAGCCCGCCTGCGAAACCTTCGCCGCGGGCCTTGAACTTGAACCCGCCGGCTTCATTGGGGTCGCGGTAAAGCTCGCCAAAGATCATCGCGGTTTCGACCGAGGCGTCTTCGGAGAGGTCATAGCGGGCGATTTCCGAGCTATCGCGTTCATCGACCACACGGATGAAAGCGCGCTGGACCATGCCGAAGTTCTGGCGGCGCTGGTCGGCCTCGTGGATCGTGACGGTAAAGGCGATCCGCTCGACATCGCCGGGCAGCTGGCCCAGTGAAACCGCAATCACTTCATCGTCACCTTCGCCTTCGCCGGTCAGGTTGTCGCCCTTGTGGACCACCGAGCCATCGGCCGATCGCGGCTGGTTGTAGAAGATGAAGTCCGCATCGCTGCGCACTTTGCCGCCCGCACCCAGCAGGAAGGCCGAAGCATCAAGATCGAAAGCCGCGCCGTCGGTAACCCGCGTGTCCCAGCCCAGCCCGACGCGGATCGCGCTGAGCCCCGGGGCCTGCTTGGTCAGGCTGACGTTGCCGCCCTTGGTAAGCGAAACTGCCATTACTTTCCTCCTTGAGGCGCGGGGCCGATCAGCCGATGTTCACGCCGAAATGTTTTGCCATCGGGCCAAGCCCGCCGGCAAATCCCTGCCCGACCGCGCGGAACTTCCATTCCTCGCCGTGGCGATAGACCTCGCCGAAGATCATCGCGGTCTCGGTCGAGCTGTCTTCGGTCAGGTCATAGCGAGTGATCTCATTGCCGTTCGAGCTGTCAACGATCCGCACGAAAGCGTTGCTGACCGAGCCGAAGTTCTGACGGCGCGCATCGGCATCGTGGATCGTTACCGCAACTGAGATCTTGGCGACATCGGCAGGGACCCGCGAAAGATCGACCTTGACCGCTTCGTCATCACCGTCGCCCTCGCCGGTCAGGTTGTCACCGGTATGCTCGACCGAGCCATCGGCCGACTTGAGGTTGTTGTAGAAAATGAAGTCCCCGTCCGAACGGACCTTGCCATCGGCGTTGAGCAGAAAGCACGAGGCATCGAGATCGAAGGCTGCGCCGTCGGTCGAACGTACGTCCCAGCCGAGCCCGATCAGGATATTCGACAGCCCGGGCGCTTCCTTGGAAAGGCTGACGTTACCGCCCTTGGAAAGACTGACACTCATCGTTTCACTCCATCGATGGATGGCCCGGATCGCCGATCCGGGCCGGTTGTCGTTTTGGTCACTTGTCGGCTGCAGCCTCGGCCCGGTTGTGGCGAACCGAGGAATAGAACGCCAGCCCGATCAGCGTAGCACCGATCAGCCCGGTCACCGTTTCAGGGATATGCATGCCGGGAATTACGCTGGTGAGCATGATCGCTGCCAGGGCGATGATCGCCCAGAACGCGCCGTGTTCCAGGTAAAGGTATTCGGCCAGCGTGCCCTTTTCGACCAGCATGACCGTCATCGACCGCACGAACATCGCCCCGATCCCCAAGCCCAGCGCGATGATGATCAGGTTGTTCGACAGCGCGAAGGCCCCGATCACGCCGTCAAAGCTGAACGAGGCGTCGAGCACTTCGAGGTAGAGGAAGGCGCCAAGCCCGGCCTTCTGCACGCCATCGGCGGTTTCGGGCGCCTCAAGCGCGTTGCCGATCCATTCAACCGCGAAGAAGGTCGCGATCCCCATCAGCCCCGCAACCAGGAACGTCTGCCCTTCGGCAGGATCGGCGACCTGGTTCGAGATCAGATAGAGCAGCACGATGGTCAGGATGATCTCGAACGCCTCAAGATCGGCAAATTTCTTGAGCGGACGCTCGATCGTGCCAATCCAGTCATGCTCCTTGTCCGCATCGAAGAAGAACTTGAGCCCGACCAGCAGCAGGAACGCCCCGCCAAAACCCATGATCCCGGCCTGCGATGCCTTGATGATCTCTTCGTATCGCTTGGGATCGTCCAGCGCGAGCTTGATCGCCTCGATCGGACCTATCGAGGCGGCAACCACCACAATCAGCAGCGGGAAGACGATCCGCATCCCGAACACCGCGATCGCGATCCCCCAGGTCAGGAAGCGCCGCTGCCAGACCGGGTCCATGTCCTTGAGCACCGTGGCGTTGACCACCGCGTTGTCGAACGAAAGCGACACTTCGAGCACGCCGAGCACCAAGCAGATCCACAAGGTGGCCAGTGCCACGCTTAGCCCGCCCATCACGTAGCCGTAATAGGCACCCAGCCCAAGGCAGGCCGCCGTAAACAGCAGGCTGCCGGTAAAATACTTCATCATACTTTTGTTCCCCCCAATGGCAGCCAGTCATGCATGCCAATCAATCCTTGCTGCCCGCGGTCCAGCGCAGGCCGAAGCCCAGCCGCTGGTCGTATTCGCTGTGGTCGCGGAAATACTCAACCAAGCGGGTCACTTTGATCTGCCCGCCTTCGTTCTCGAGCACCGCGATTCCGCAAAAGCCGCGATCGTTGCGGCCTTCGGTCATCCGCACTTCGATCGGCGGCTGATCGGGTGCGGTAATCGTTACCACCCCGTCGGTCGAGGACCAGTTGGGCGCGCCTTCATAGATATAGGCGAAAATCGCGATCCGGCGGAACGCGGGCCACTGTCCGCCGTTGATCCGCATCGTCTCACCGCCGGCGACATCGCCGGTCCGGTCATCGCCCGACAGTGCGACGAAGGGCAAGTCATGGAAACTGCCAAACCGGCGGCCCAGCGCCTGGACCACGGTCATCTGCCCATCGGCCAGTTCGATCAGGCAGCCGAGGTCCAGGTCGATCGCGTTACCGCCGCCGAAGAAGCCCTTCTTGCCGCGGTTCCAGTTGAGGTTGACCTGAATTTCGCCAAATGAAGACCCGCGCTTTTCAAGACTGATCGAGGGCCGGCCCTTGTCGAGCGAGATCTTCGACAGGCTGATCGGGGCAGCCGGAGCCGCAGGTGGCGGGGCCGGTGGCGGAGGCGGTGGCGGCGGGGGAGCCGGAGCAGGCTCATCCGCGACATCGATCCCGAACGAGCGCGCGAGCGGCCCCAACCCGCCGTTGAAGCCTTGCCCAACCGCGCGGATTTTCCAGCCATTCCGCCGGTAAAGCTCGGCCACCATCAAGGCGGCTTCGGTTGCGCTGCCCAGCGCCGGGGCATAGTCGATAATTGCTGCGCCGCCCTGGCTGACAGTCAGCTTGAGCCCGTCGTGCCGGGCCAGGGTCGATCCGCCTGCACTGGTATCGACAGTGACGCAGAACACCACTTTGTCGATCTCATCGGGGATCGCCGCCAGATCGACATCGAACCGCAAATTGGTGCTGCTGTTGCCCGCGACCTTGACCGCACCATTGGCGCCGCTTGGCTGGTTGTAGAACACCATATCGGCGTCGGTGCGGACCTTGCCAGAGGCACCCAACAGGTAGGCCGAAGCATCGAGCCCGGCGCTGCCGGCCAGCGGCCAATCAATCGCCACGCTGATCGCTCCGCCGTCGAGCTGGGTATTACCCCCAGTTTGGAGACTATGCATCGATCGGTGGATCAGAGCGTGCGGACGATGGCGGGCATCATGTCATGGAAAGTCCGGCCTGAAGTGATCGCACCGACCGCGGTCATGGTCCAGCCGCTGCCGCTGCGGGTCAGCTTGGCCATGATCTGCGCGGTGTGCGAACCGCTTCCGGTCAGGTCATAGCGGGCCATCTCCTGACCCGTGGTGGCATCGACCAGGCGGCAGAAGGCATTTTCGATCCGGTCAAAGGTATCACCCTGGAACGAATTGACGGTGAAGACCATGGTCTGGACTTCGGCCGGCACGCGCGGCAGATCGACGATAATCTGTTCGTCGTCACCATCGCCATCGCCGGTGCGGTTGTCGCCGGTGTGAACGATGCTGCCGTCTTCGCTGCGCAGCTGGCCAAACCAGATTGCTTCGAGCGGCTGCCCTTGCGCGTTGAACAGCAGGCACGAAGCATCGAGATCGATCTCGTCAGCGCCGCCCAGCAGCGATCCGAAAAAGCCCTTCTTCTGCTTGACGTCCCAGCCCAATCCCATGATCACCTTGGTCAACGCATCGCCGTTGTTCTTCGCCAGCGAAACGCTTTGTCCTTTAGCCAAGCTTACCATGTTGTCCTCTCCCGGGCGGATGTTAACGCGGGCCATCCTGCAAGATCACCTAGGGACCCGCAAGCTGCAATTTGTTTAGATGAGGGGATTGGCAACAGCCAAATTTGGGGTTCAGCCGAACGGATCCTCAACCTTGCCGTAACGGCGCGAAACGAAATCGGCGTTGTTGGCGAAAGCATCAAGTTCACTCTGCGCCAGATCGCGCGACATCGCTTCTACCCGGGCGCGCATCTTGCCCAGCGCCTCTTCCAGCACAAAGCTGGCCGAGCGTCCGGTCTTCTTGAAGATTTCCTTGCGGTGTTCGGCCGGCACATCGATGTAGCTGCGCAGCAGCTTGGGCAAATGCTCGTCGCGCAGCTGCACCAGTTCGCCCAGCACGATCCGGTCGAACGCCGACTGGTCGGCCTGGGCCATCAGCCGCGAGATCATGTCGGCAATCGACTTGGCCTCCTGGCGGGCCTTTTCGGGCAGGCGCTGGTCATCGAAATCGACCCGCGGCGCGGGCGGCGGCGCAGGCGGCGTCGCGGGCGGTGCGGCCTCGGGGCTGGAGCCCAGGAACTTGCGAAACCAGTCGATCATCTTTGCGCGCTTTGGCGAATCCTTTGAATGCCTTCAAGTGTTAGCATTAGCGCGCAGCTCTTGCACTGCCCCTAATCACGCGACTGGCTGTGGGCGATCGAATGGGCTGCGCTGACCAGCCGTTCGCGTTCGCTGTCAAGCGCGCCCAGTGCGTGCCGGATATTGGCCAGCGCCCGCCCGACCTGATCGAGCGCACGGCCATCCTGGCTGGCCATTTCGGGATCGATCAGGTTGCGGTGGACCTCGCCGGTGGCCTCGGCCACGCCTTCCATCGTCGCGGCCAGGCGCGCCAGTTCGGCTTCGGTCCGGCGCAAGTCGCGGTCGGCCCGGTCAATTGCGCGATCCGCGCTTTCGGCTGAGCGCGCGGTGCGGATCGCGTGGTCGATTGCCGCGACCAAGGCCTGGCTGTTCTCCCCCAGCGCGGTCAGCGCCAGCCGCGCCTGGTGGCCCAGCGCCAGTTCGGTCGAAAGCGCGGCCTGCCGCCCGATCAGCGCGGGCAGCACTTCCCCGCGCAAGGCCTGGGCGCGGTGCGGATCGGCAAGGGCCAGCACCGCCTCGACCCGAGCGGCGGCCTGGCCCAGCCAGATTCGCGCACGCTCGATCGCGGTACAAGCCTCGGCCAGCATCGCCTTGCCGTGATCGAGTGCGACCAGTTGGCGCAACATGGCATCGCGGCTCGCGGCCAGCTCGGCCACGGTCGCAACGTACTGCTGACGCGCGCTCAGTCGCTGCGTTTCCGGATCCGGCCCGCGCCTGGCGAACAGCCGCCGCCAGCCGCCAGGCCTTGTTGCCGCCGCGCTCCCGGCCAGGGCATCGCTCAACCGCTGCAACTCACCCAGCCGCGCCGCAACTTCGGCCTGGACCGCCCGGTCCTCGCCCAGCACTGCCAGCCGGTTGACCGCCGCCGCCAACCGCGCCGAAGCCAGCGTCGCAGCCTGCTCCAGCCGGTCGCGACTGGCCAGGAATGTCGGGCTCAGCGGCGGTGCCTCGAGCAGATCGCGCAGCAGGCGTTCAAGTTCGCTATCGGCCATGATCAGCATTTGGGCATTTTGGACCAAAACGGCAAGCAGTGTCCCGTTGGCTTACTGCGCCGGGGCCGGGCAATACTGGCGCAAGTAGTCGCCGTGGGCGGGCATGTGCTGGACGACGTAGCGGATCGATTGCTCGATCCCGTCAAGCTCGCGCCCGGTGTCCGGCTCCTTGAGTGTGCCGACCATCGCATTGTGGCCCTGCATGCTGATCCCCTGCCCCATCATCACCGCCGCCCAGCTGGTTTCGGTGAACAGCTCGTCATCCTCGCGGAAGATCTGGCCGTTGCGGCGGAACAGTTCGACCTTTTCGGTCAGGCTGTCAGGCACCGCCATGGTTCGGCAATGGTTCCAGAAGGCCGAGTCATCGCGGCTGGTGGTGTTGTAGTGCAGGATCAGGAAATCGCGGATCCGGGCATATTCCTTGCCGGTCAGGCGGTTGAAGGCGTCCTCCTGCGCCTGGGTGATCCCGTCGAGCGAAAGCAGCGCAATCAGCTTGTTGATCCCGGTGTAGATCAGGTGGATCGAGGTCGATTCAAGCGGCTCCATGAAGCCCGAGGCCAGCCCCAGCGCGACCACGTTCTTGTTCCAGAACTTCTTGCGCCGCCCGGTGGTGAAGCGCAGGAAATTGGGATCGGCCCCCGGCTTTCCGGCGATGTTCCCCACCAGAATATCGTGCGCCTCGTCATCGCCCATGAAGCTGCTGCAATAGACATGCCCGTTGCCGTTGCGGTGCTGCAACGGCACCTGCCATTGCCACCCGGCGCTGTGCGCGGTGGCACGCGTATAGGGCAGCGGCCCGCTGCCATCCTCGCGCAGGCAGGGCAGCGCCACGGCGCGGTCGCAGGGCAGGTAATTGCTCCAGTCCTCGTACCCGGTCCCCAGCGCCTGTTCGATCAGCAGCCCGCGAAAGCCGCTGCAATCGATGAACAGATCGCCTTCAATCCGGGTTCCGTCTTCCAGTTCGACCGCTTCGACAAAGCCGCTGTCCCCGGCAATCGCGACATTGCGGACCTTGCCCTCACGCCGCACCACGCCGCGCTTTTCGGCATAGCCGCGCAGGAACCGGGCATAGCGTCCGGCGTCGATGTGGTAGGCATAGTTGACCGGCGGCAAGTCTTCGCGGGTATAGTCTTCGGTGCGGGCAAAGCGGCCGAAATGCGCGGCCATGGTTTCCAGATTGAAGACCTGGATCGGGCGCGGATCGCCGCTTTGGCGGTACTTTTGCCAGACATGGTGGAACGAGATTCCGCCCATCTGATAGCCATAATTGCCGAAGGGGTGGATATAGCTGTCCCCCTGCTTGCCCCAGTTGACGAACTGGATGCCCAGCTTGAAGCTGCCCTGAGCCGCGGCCAGCATTTCGCGCTCGTCCACTTCGAGCAGGCGGTTGAAATCGAGGAACGGCGGGATCGTTGCCTCGCCCACACCGACCGTGCCGATATCTTCGGATTCGACCAGGGTGATCGCCACATCGCGCCCGGCCCTGACCCGCGACAACGCTGCCGCGGCCATCCAGCCTGCGGTCCCGCCACCCACAATCACGATTTTTTCGATCGGCATGCCGCCCTGCTCCCTTTATCCCGGCGTGGCATTATAACGCGCGCGGTGCAATTGTGAACGTTCATTTTCCCCCTTGTGAACGCTCACAATTGAATCTATGCCTCTTCGCGACGGTAAAAACACGCCTCGCGAAGATTCGCGGGTAGGGGAGGACAGGAATGGCTCGCAACAGGCTTTTTAGCGCAATGAATCTCCGCCGCATGACGGCGCTGACTTCGGCCTCGACGATTGCGCTGTGCGCGATTGCGGCCCAGCCGGCCATGGCGCAGGACGCAGCCGATCCCCAGGCAGCCGCCGAGGCCCCTGCCGAAGAACCCGAAATCACCGTCACCGGCTTCCGCCAGGCGCTGGGGAACGCACAAGGCATCAAGCGCCGGTCCGATACCTTTGTCGATGTGATCACCGCCGAAGACATCGGCGCCCTGCCCGACCGTTCGGTGGCAGAAGCGCTGCAGCGCGTGCCGGGGATCAACATCTCGCGCTTCGAGCAGCGCAACGACCCCGATCGCTTCTCGGTCGAAGGTTCGGGCGTGATCATCCGCGGCCTGCCCTATGTCCGCTCGGAACTGAACGGCCGCGATATCTTCTCGGCCAATGGCGGACGCGAACTGTCGTTCAACGACGTTTCGCCCGAACTGCTGGGCCGGGTCGAAGTGTTCAAGAACAGCACCGCAGACATGATCGACGGCGGGATTTCGGGCACGGTCAACCTCGTCACCCGCAAGCCGCTCAACAAGCCGGGCCTGAACATTGCCGGCACGCTAGAGGCCAATTATGGCGACATGGCCAAGAAATGGTCGCCGGGCTTCTCGATCCTCGCGTCGAACACGTTTGAATCCAACATCGGCACTTTCGGCATCCAATTGGCTTATGCCCAGTCGGAACTGGTGACCAAGACCGACGCTTCGCAGATTACCGATCCGTGCTATCGCGATGCCGCACTGACCGGGCCGTGCCTGCGCGTGCGCCCTGTTGGTTCGGGCGGATTTAGCGGATCGCAGAATTTCAATGCGAGCAATTTTCCGCCAGCAAACTCTGTGTTCGTGCCGAAGGGCGCTGGGGTGCGCACCACCGATTTGACACGCGAACGCAGCGCGTTTTCGGCGGTCGGTCAGTGGGAAAGCAATGATGGCCGCGCGCAACTCACGCTGGAGTATCTGCGGGCTGAAACCAATGCGACGCTAAACGAATTTGCGGTGTTGGCGCTGGTCAACGACGATGGCCTGTTCCCCGTGACGGCACCAGGCACGACGCCCGAGTTCAGGGGCAACCAATGGGTCGCGGGTACGCTGACGCAGGTCCAGCCGTTCACCGGCGGGCGCGGCATCCCGACCGAACTGTTGCGCTTCCAGCGCGAAGACACGGCGATGACCGAGGATTTTTCCGCACATGTGAAGCTGAACCCTACGGATCGGCTGCGCATGAACTTTGAGTTCCAGCATATCAAGTCGGACCGCACCGAGGATGGTTTCATTTCGGCCATGCAGACCTATACCGACGTCCGCATTGACAATCGGGGTTCGACGCCGCTGGTGGAGTTTCTGCAGCCCGGTTCGACTACGTCACCATCGAGCTATTTCAACGATCCGTCGCGGACCATGTACTGGTTCCTGCTCGACAACCAGGTCAAGAATGACGGCGGCCTGACGAGCGTGCGCTTTGACGCCGAATATGACGTCAGCGACGACGGTTTTTTCAAGAAGGCACGTTTCGGCGGGCGTTGGGGTGATCGCAACCGCGTGACGCGCAGCGCCAATTTCTCGAACTGGGGGAATCTGGGGGCGCCGTGGACCGGGCGCGGCGGCAACTGGAACTGCGGTGATTTCCAAGCCTTTGGCTGCGGCGGCGCCTATGTCCGCGACTTCCCTGGTTCGGCCAATCTGCGCAGTCCTTTTGGTGACAACTTCCAGCGCGGCAACGCGCCGGTGCCGTTTGGCGACGGTTCGGCCTTCTTCTTTGGCGGCGACAATATGCTCGCCGACTATCTCAGTGGTGCGATCAGGCCGCAGGCCAGTGCGATCACCAACTTTACGCTGACGCCGAATGCCTGGTTCCCGATCTCGGCGCGTTCAAATGCGCTGCCCGGCGGCCCGTGGACAGCCGGCGAAATTTCGGACGTCAGTGAAGAGACTTTCGCCGCCTATGCCCGCGTCGACTTTGGCGCCGATATGGGCGACAAGATCAAGCTGACTGGCAATTTCGGCCTGCGTTATGTCAGCACCGCAGTTCAGAGTGGCGGGTCGTTCAGCTTGCCTTCGCCAAAGATCTTTGATGACAATGGCAATCGTGACGGCGTGGTGCAGCTTGCTGAGGTGCAAGGGTCCTGCGCTTTCATTTTGCAGAACAATATTACGCCGGTTCCGGGCTATTGCGGCCTCTCGCCCGCTCGCCAGGCCGACTTCGCAAGTCTGTTCACGGGTGAGGTCATTCCCGATCCTTTGAACATCCGTTTCTCGAACTGGCTACCCAGCTTCAATGCCCGGCTCGATTTCGGCAACGGCATGCTGGTCCGCGCTGCAATCTCCAAGGGGATCTCCAGACCTGACCTCTCAGCCTTTGCGTCTGGCGGCGGCGCTTTTGACAACACCAACAATCTGCGTGCGGGAGGGATACTTTCCACTGGCCCATTGATTGGGATCGGTACCGGGAATCGCTTCCTGCGCCCGGTGGAATCGTGGAACTTTGACCTTTCTTTCGAATGGTACTGGGCCGATGTTGGCTCGCTGTCTGTTGCCGGTTTCGTCAAGGACATGAAGAGTATCATCAATAGCGGTGCGATCGTTCGTCAATTCGGCACACCTGCGGGCGTCAACACCGACGTGCTTTTCAACACGCCAGTCAACAGTGACGGCGGCACACTGAAGGGCGTCGAAGTTTCATACCAACAGGCCTACACCTTCTTGCCGGGCCTGCTGAGCGGTTTGGGCTCGCAGTTGACCTATACCTATGTCGATGCGGGTGATTTCAACAATTCCACCCTTGGTTCCGAGCAAAGCCCGCTTGCGGGTGGTTTGCCGCTGGCCGGCGTCTCCAAGCACACGCTCAACGCGACCGTATTCTATGAAAAGGGACCCTTCGCGGCGCGTCTGGCCTATAACTGGCGCTCGGACTTCCTGCAGACCCCGCGCGACGTGATCTTCCCGTTCTCGCCGATCTATGGTGAGAGCACCGGGCAGCTTGACGGCTCGATCTTCTTCACGGTGAACGAGCATATCAAGCTGGGCGTCCAGGGGGTCAACCTGCTCGACGAAGTGACCCGCACCAGCCAGGTGATCGACTTTGCCGGAACCCGGGCAACCCGCTCGTCCTTCCGCAACGATCGCCGCTTCACGTTCCTGGCGCGCTTCGACTTCTAAGCCGGGTTGGGACGGTATAAGGAAATGGCGGGCCCCAGTCGTGCGACCGGGGCCCGCTTTCTTGTTGGAGGGAGAAAAATGCGGCTGATAACCGGTGCTCTGATCCTGGCAGGATCGCTGTTGACTGTAACGCAGGCATGGGCAGGCGAAGCCACGCCCGATCCGGCCGGCTGGCAGCTGGTCTGGTCCGATGAGTTCGACGGCACCAAGCTCGACAAGGCCAAATGGAAGCCCGAGAAATCGTGCTGGGGCGGCGGCAACGACGAACGCCAGTGCTATACCGCACGGCCCAAGAATATCGTGGTTGAGGGCGGCATGCTGAAGCTGAAGGCCTTCCGTGAGGACTTCACCGGCCCCGATCGTCCGCCCGAAATTGCTTCGATGCCCAACCCCAACCGGACCCAGCCGTTCACCTCTGGCAAGATCCGCACCCGCGACATCGCCAGCTGGCGCTATGGCAAGATCGAGTTTCGCGCGCGGGTACCCAAAGGGCAAGGCGCCTGGCCCGCGGTGTGGATGATGCCGGCCGAGGATCACTATGGCCCCTGGCCGCTATCGGGCGAGATCGACATTCTGGAATCGGTCAACCAGGGCGCGCTGTGCCCCGGCTGCAAGGGCGGCGTTGGGGAGAACCGGTCGATCAGCGCGCTCCACTTTGGCGACAAGCCGCCCCGCAACCAGCACATCGAAATGCGCGTGGCTCCGGCCAATCTGGCGCTGGTTTCGGACGATTTCCACGTCTGGACACTCGAATGGGGCCAGGGGCTGATGCGCTTCTACCTCGACGGCAAGCTCTATTGGCAGGTTACCGCCAGTCAGTGGCGGACCGGCTCGTCCAAGGCCAAGGGCAATCCGCTTGCGCCTTTCGACCGGCACTTCTACCTGATGGCCAATCTGGCGATCGGGGGCAGGCTGGCCGAAGAGAACAATTCTGGCGGGATCGATCTCAATGCAATACCGGCTGAATTCGCGATCGACTGGATCAGGGTCTATCAATGCGGGCCGGACCGGGAAACTGGCCTGGCCTGCATGAAAGACGGCAAAGGGGGAAATTGAGTCATGGTGCGCCGCCGCCAGGCTGTAACGATCAAGCACGTGGCCGCCGATGCCGGCGTCTCGCTGCAGACCGTCAGCCGGGTCATCAACAACGAGCCCAATGTCCGCCCCGAAATGAAGGAGCGGGTCCAGGCCTCGATCGACAAACTGGGCTATGTCCCGTCGATCGCGGCGCAGCGCATGAGCGGTTCGCGGTCATACCTGATCCTGGCGATCAACGACCGTGACCGGACCATTGCCGACTGGACAGCGCGGCTGGGGACTGACTGGGTCGATCAGATGCTGCTCGGCGGCATGCTCAAATGCGCCGAGCACGGCTACCGGATGATCTTTGAACTGGTCGATACCCACAGCGACCACGTCGAGCGCGAATTACTGGGCGCGATTGCCGCGCTGCGCCCGGACGGGATCATCCTGACCCCGCCGCACTCCGATAATCCGCAGATCGTTGCGCTGCTCGACGAGCAGGAGATCCCGTTTGTGCGGATCGGATCGAAGCAGAATGGCGCCGGCATCCCGGTCTCGATGGACGACGAAGGCTCGGCCTGCCAGGCGACGGGCTATCTGATCGAGCGCGGCCACCAGGCGATCGGCTTCATCGCCGGATCGAACGAATATGAGCTGAGCGGCTGGCGGGTCGACGGCTGGCGCAAAGTGATGGCGCAAGCCGGTCTTGCGACCGATGGCCTGCTGGCCGAAGGCGATTTCAGCTTTGCCTCCGGCGAAGCAGCAGCGCGCGAGCTGCTGGACCGGGCCGACCGGCCCAGCGCGATCATCGCCAGCAATGACCAGATGGCGCTGGCCACGCTGGAGGTTGCCCGCTCGCTGGGCATCGCGGTGCCGCAGGACCTCTCGCTGATCAGTTTCGACAATACGCCGCTGGTCCATTTTACCCAGCCGCCGTTGACCGCGGTCGATCAGCCGATTGCCGCCACCGCCGCCAAGGCGGTCGAACTGATCATCGCCGCGCGCAATGCCGAACCCGCGCCCGCCAGGCTGACGATTGTCCCTGCCACAATCGTCGAGCGCGATTCGGTCGCGCCGCCGTCTGGCGCTGCCGGTGGCTAACGCGCCGGGCCCGGCGCCTCTGGGCCGCTTTGTCCTGCTCTATGCCCTCGCCTGGACCGGCGGGTCGATCGCCTATACCCCGCTGCTGACGATCCTGCTGCCGGTGCGGGTCGCCGAGCTGGCGGGGCCTGCTGCCAGCGTGGACTGGCTGGCCCGGATCGCGCTGGTCGGCGCCTTGGCGGCCAGCCTCGGCGGAATCGGGTTCGGCTATCTGAGCGACCGGACCCGCAACCGCCGCGGCTGGATGGCAATCGGACTGGTGCTCTCGAGCGTGCTGCTGATGGCCATTGGACAGGCCGGCAGCCTGGCCGGGCTGATCGCGGTGATCGCTTGCTGGCAATTGGCCCTCAACATGATGCTGGGTCCGCTTGCGGCGCTGGCGGGCGATGTCGTGCCCGACGATCACAAGGGCACGCTGGGCGGCTTCATGGCCTTTGCTCCGGCATTGGGTGCGCTGTCGGGGGCTTTCGTAACCCATCCCGGCCTGGCCAGCCATGACCAGCGCTTGTGGCTGGTTGCCGCGCTGGTCTCGGCCTGTGTACTGCCCGTCTTGCTGATGCGGCTGCCGCCAGCGAGCATGCCGCCGCCAGACCTGCCCGCACCCGAACCCGCCGCCCAGCGCGCGCGATCTTCGCGGGCGCTCAGGATGTGGCTGGCGCGGCTGGCGGTCCAGATTGCCGAAGCGAGCCTGTTTTCCTACCTGTTCTACTGGCTGCTCAGCCTTGAGCCGGCGTTTACCGAGAACCAGACCGCGCGGCTGTTCAGCGCGATCATGCTGGCTTCGGTTCCACTGGCGCTGGGTGCGGGACGCTGGTCGGACCGGACCGATCGCCCTCTGGTCCCGTTGCAGCTCTGTGCACTGATCGCAGCGACCGGGCTGGTCGCAATGGCGCTGGCGACAACTCTGGCGACAGCAATCGCCGGCTATGTCCTGTTCGGCCTCTCCGGGGCAGTGTTTCTGGCGCTGCATTCCGCGCAAACCCTGCGGATCCTGCCGCGCCCCGATCGCCGCGCCCGCGATCTGGGGCTGTTCAATCTGGCCAACACCCTCCCCTCGCTGATCATGCCCTGGCTGGTGCTGGGGTTGGTCCCGCTGTTCGGCTATTCGGCGCTGTTCGTGTTGCTGGCCATGCTTTCACTCCTCGCAATTCTGCTGCTGCGAAGCGTGGCCCGCGAGGGCTGATCGGCAGCTTGACTTGCTCCACCTCCCTGTGCGATTGAGAACGTTCACAGATAAAGCCGGACGGGGATGAAATGACCTTCAGCAAATGGTTAGTGGCACTCGCCCTGGCGGGAGCTGGTTGCGGGGCATCGGCACTGCTGGCGGCAGATCAGGGCAGTTCTGCCCAAGCCAACCCTTCCGTCTGGCCGGCCGCATCAAGCCCCAAGGCGCTGACTGACCCTGCCACCGAGACGGCAATCGACGCATTGCTGGCCCGGATGACGCTCGAACAGAAGGTCGGCCAGGTCATCCAGGCCGATATCAGCGCGATCACGCCCGCTGACCTCGCCCGCTATCCGCTCGGCTCAATCCTCGCCGGGGGCAATTCGGGGCCCTATGGCAACGAACGCGCCGATGCCGCGACCTGGAAAAAGCTGGTCGATGAATTTCGCGCCGCCTCGGCCAAGAGCGGGGCCGGAATTCCGATCCTGTTCGGGGTCGATGCGGTCCATGGCCATTCCAACCTGCCGGGGGCCACGCTGTTCCCGCACAATATCGGCCTTGGCGCAGCGCGCGATCCCGATCTGATCCGGCGGATCGGCGAAGTCACCGGGGTTGAGATTGCGGCCAGCGGGATCGAATGGACTTTCGCGCCCACGCTCGCCGTCCCGCAGGACCTGCGCTGGGGCCGCAGCTATGAAGGCTATGCCGCCGATCCCGCGCTGGTCGCCGCCTATGGCAAGGCGATGGTGCTGGGCCTGCAGGGCGAGCTGCAAGCCGGAAAGCCGGTCGCCGCCGATCGCGTCGCCGCCACGGCCAAGCACTTCCTCGCCGATGGCGGCACCTTTGAAGGCCGCGATCAGGGCGATGCCAAGATTGGCGAGGCCGAACTGGTAGCCCGCCATGCGTCCGGCTATCCGACCGCGATCGACGCCGGGGCGCTGACCGTCATGGCCAGCTTTTCCAGCTGGAACGGGGTCAAGCACCACGGCAATGCCAGCCTGCTGACCGGCGTGCTCAAGCAGCGCATGGGCTTTACCGGGCTGGTCGTGGGGGACTGGAACGGCCACGGACAAGTCCCGGGCTGTTCGAACACCCGCTGCCCCGCTGCGCTCAACGCCGGGCTGGACCTCTACATGGCCCCGGATACCTGGCGCGCCCTGTTCGATGCGACAGTGATCGATGTGCGTGAAGGCCGTATTCCCATGAGCCGGCTCGACGATGCGGTGCGCCGGGTGCTGCGGGTCAAGTTCAAGCTTGGGTTGATGGGTTCCAGCCCGGTCACTCGCGGCGATCCCGCGAAGGTCGGCGCTCCTGAACACCTCGCGCTGGCCCGTGAAGCTGTGTCCAAGTCGCTGGTGCTGCTGAAGAACAATGATGGTGTGCTGCCAGTCAAACCGGGCGCGCGCGTGCTGATCGCGGGGCCAGGGGCAGACAGCATGGCGATGCAGGCCGGGGGCTGGACGATCACCTGGCAAGGCACCGATACCAGCACGGCTGACTATCCCAATGGGCAGACCGTCGGCGCAGCGATTTCAGCGGCGGTCAAGGACGCTGGCGGCGAAGCGACGCTTTCGGCCAAGGGTGACTATGCCAGCCGCCCAGACGTGGCCTTCGTGGTCACTGGCGAGGCGCCCTATGCCGAGTTCCAGGGCGATGTCCCGCACCTGGCCTTTGCTGCCCGCCAGGGCGAGGAAGCGCTGATCGCGCGGCTGCGGGCCCAGGGCATCAAGGTGGTTGTCGTGTTCCTCTCGGGTCGCCCGATGTTCACCGGCAAGCTGATCAACCAGGCCGACGCGTTCGTCGCGGCCTGGCTCCCCGGCAGCCAGGGCAGCGGCGTTGCCGATGTGCTGGTGGCGCGCCGCGATGGCAGCCCTGCACGCGATTTCACCGGGCGCCTGCCCTTTGCCTGGCCCGCCGATGCCCGCTCGCCGGTCACCGCGCCGCTGTTCCCGGCGGGCTATGGCCTCGACTATCGCTCGGCCAGCAAGCTTGGTCCGGTGAACGAAGACCCGCGGCTTGACCTTTCGGCATCCGATGCCCGGACCACCTTCATCCGTCGCGGCGCAGTCCCGGCTCCCTGGTACCTGGCCGCCGATGGCGCGGTAGGGGTACGCGCGGTCGATCTTTCGGCACAGGAAGACGCGCGGCGTTTCACCTGGACCGCACCTGGCCGCCTGTCGATCGAAGGGCCGACAGTGAACCTGACCGATATGGCCAAGTCCGGCGGTGTGCTGGTGCTCGACTGGCGGGTCGACAAGCGCGGCGGGTTGCCCGCCCGGATCAGTCTGGGCGGTGGGACACTCGATCTGTCGGGCATTGTCGGCACGGCTCCGAAAGGCGCTTTCGAAACGCAGATCCCGCTGCGCTGCTTTGTCCGCGCAGGCGCGAACCTGGCCGAAGTGGGTGGGGCGCTGCGGATCGAAGCCTCGGCCGGGCTGGCGGTCACGATCCGCGGTGCGAAGGTCGCCAAGGCCAAGGGCAAGGGCAAGCGAGCTCTCGCGTGCCCGGCAGCGGTCAAGCGCTAGCGCCTGAGCCTAAGACGGGGTCAGCACGGCAACGCCCGCAAACTCACCCACCCGAGCTGTAGGCGGAGGGAATTACGTTGTCGTGGTAGACCCTCGCGCGCTGCGACATCTGCCCCGCGTAGCGCAGGAAAGTTCAGCACCCGGTCGTTCGTTCAAAAATGCAGCGCACGCGTCAGCCTCGCAAGCCAAGCAAAGGCATCGAGGCAATCTCTGCCTCCGCTATTCTTGCACCCAGCTCTTGTCCGGAAAGCCAGGCACACTCGACGCGCGGCCCCAGCAGCCAGTCACCGCACACGCCCAACCGAATGTCCTCATTCCAGAGCGCACCCCGGCCGGTTCCAGACGACAAGGCGTAGCGCCAGCGATGGGCGACGCTGTACAGTATCGCCGGTAACGGTGCAGCGATGGCCGCTTCGAAATGATCGCGCAGCAATTGCTCGACCGTACCGGGCGACTCTTCCAGGTGAGCTGTTGACCACGCCGCATTGGCATGCACGACCCAGCATTCCAAACCCGCGCGGCCCGGTTTGGCGTTGTTCCGCGCGGCCCAGGTGATGGCACCCCGGTCTCTCAGGATGTTGCCCGCAGCCGGAACCGGGCTGGCAAAGGTAAACATGGCGGCCCAGCAGGGCTGAGACCGAGCCAAGAGCGCAGCCCTTGCCATCTCAAAATCATGCAGCGCCAGGATCGACGCAGACTGCTCGGCTGGTGCTGCGATCACAACGGCATCGAAATGCCCCCGGCTCTCGTGGTCACCGACGATCAGCCATTTCCGGCCGTCGCGAACCAGCCCTTTGGCATTGAAATTGAATTCCACATCGTGCCGGGTTGCCATGTCCTTGAGGACGGAATTCATGGCCGGAACGCCGACCCACGCGTCTGCGCCAGCTTCCGGCCAAGGCGAAGCAGCTCCGCGCGCAGACCAATCCCCAACCTGCTTCAAAAACTCCGGATGGCGTGCGGTGAAGTACTGCGCGCCATGATCGAAGCTGGCTTCTCCGGCAACGGTGCCAGCGCGCCGCGTTGCCATCCGGCCGCCGGGTCCGCGCCCCTTGTCAAACAAGGCGCTGCGGTGCCCGGTTGCCGCCAAGGCATCGGCACAGGAAAGGCCGGACAAACCAGCCCCGATTATTGCAACATTCATGAGCCTGGCCGACTTACGACCGGCCCATGAGCGCAAGGACTTCCTTGCGACTGCTGGAGTGATCCAGGAACGATCCAAGCAAGCGACTGGTCACCATTGCCACACCCGGCGTTTTGACACCGCGCCCCGTCATGCAACCATGCTGTGCTTCGATCACGACCGCTACGCCTTGCGGTTGCAAATTGTCCCAGATGCATTGCGCGACCTGAGAGGTCAGGCGTTCTTGCACCTGCAGCCGCTCGGCGAAGCCGTGGAGAACGCGGGCAAGCTTGGATATTCCGACAACCCGGTTCCTGGGCAGATAGGCAATCGAAGCCTTGCCGACGATTGGCGCCAGGTGATGTTCACAGTGCGATTGAAACGGAATGTCCCTCAACAGAACGATCTCGTCATATCCGCCGACTTCTTCGAAGGTGCGCGAGAGGTGAAGGCCGGGATCTTCGCAATAGCCCGCGCAATATTCGCGCCAGGCCCGCCCTACCCGTGCCGGGGTATCGCGAAGTCCTTCACGGTCGGGATCTTCGCCAGCCCAGCGCAACAAGGTGCGTACGGCCTCCTGAACCTGGGGAGGAACTACCACTTTGCCGTTTTCGACGGCCGGCTCGAAGTCATGTACGAGACTGTTCATCTCAAAATTTCCCAACTTGATCTATGAGCTTGCTGAAACAGCGCCGAGCAACATGACGGCCAGGATGGCAAGTCCTTGGAACAGAACACGCTGCGCCATCATCCGGTTCTGCTTCATGCCGCGCTGCGGGACATCGTCTCCGTCCGGATTTTTCAAAGCTTCAGCGTCTTCGAAAACAGCCAGGAGGCCGCGGGCAAGTGCCGCCACCGTTGCGATCGCCAAAGCGGCAACAAGGACAATAGTCAGCGTCATGATGGGTTTGGCTTACGCCGGCCATCGACCGGTCAACAACCTGCCCCAAGGTGCATTGATATTCCGGCGCAAGCCACGGTATGCTGGCGCAATGGATCCCGCAGCAATGATAAAGGCAAGCCCCGTAGCCGCCGTGATCAGCAATCCGCGATTACCTGACAACCCGATCATCGAATGCAACCAGGCCTTTATCGACCTTACCGGCTATCAGCGCGAGGAAATTGTCGGAAGGAACTGCCGGTTCCTGGCCGGTGCGGGTACCGAACCGTGGCTGACCGAATCCTTGCGGGCCGGCATCAGGACCGGCCAGCCGGTCATGGCGGAAATCCTGAACTACAAGAAAGATGGCAGCGCATTCCGCAATGCGCTGATGATCGCGCCGATTTTCGGCTCATCTGGCGAGCTTGAGTATTTTCTGGGCTCTCAAGTTGAAATTGGCGAAGATGATGCGCTAGCCAACCAGCGGCGCAAAGTGGAAGCCCTGAAGAAAGTCGACGCGTTGCCGCGGCGCCAGCGGCAGGTTTTGCTGCAGATGGCGGCGGGCAAGCTGAACAAGCAGATTGCGTTCGAATTGGGCCTGAACGAGCGCACCGTCAAACTACACAGATCGGCGGTGTTGCGGTCGCTGGATGTGCGGACCAACGCCGATGCAATCCGGGTGGCGGTTGAGGCTGGCTTTTAGCCTGAACGTCCAAAGACATGCCCGTTAGGGCATGTTTTCTCAGTGATCCAACTCTGCGATAACCCATCGTGCGACCGGCGGTGTCCCCCCCCCTCTCCAATGCCGGTCGCACCCCGTTTTTCGCGATGGCAGCCGTCCTCTGCCTTCTGTCCGGACAAGAGCCAAGGTTATTGCCGAATGGCCAACAGCGTTTCGATTTTGTGGCTTCGGCAGGACCTCCGGCTTCACGATCACCCCGCCTTGATTGCCGCGATCGGCGACGGCGACGTCATTCCGGTCTACATCCTCGATGATACCGGCCCGGTGGAGAGCCGGATCGGAGCCGCGCAACGCTGGTGGCTGCACCACAGTGTGAAGGCGCTGGGCGAGCGATACAGCGCTGTGGGGAACCGGCTGATCCTGCGGCGGGGGCGCGCCGAGGATGTCCTTGCGGTTCTGGTGGCCGAGACCAAGGCGACGCGCGTGCATGCCCTGCGGCACTTTGAACCCTGGTGGCAAGAGGCCGAGGCCGAGCTTGGAGCGCGCGTCGATCTTGTCCTGCACGACGGCAATCATCTGGCCAACCCGCGCAGTATCCTGAATGGGTCGGGCGAACGATACCGGGTCTTCACACCCTGGTTTCGCAAGCTCCTTGAGCACATGCCGCCGGCCGCACCGCTGCCCGCGCCCGACCATATCCCTGCTCCGAGCCGGTTTCCCGAAAGCGAAGAACTAGGCGCCTGGGGCTTGCTCCCCACCAGGCCTGACTGGTCGCAAGGTTTTGGCGAATGGACACCGGGCGAGGATGGTGCACGGGCAGCCTTTCGCGCGTTCCTGCCAAAGGTTGCCACCTATCAGGAAGAGCGCAACCTCCCCTCGCGGCCCGGCGTCTCGCGGCTTTCGCCGCATATCCATTTCGGCGAGATCTCGCCTGCGACGCTTTGGCATGCGGCGGCAAGACGTGGCGGTGAGAAGGCGAAAACCTTCTTGAGCGAGATCGCGTGGCGCGAGCACGGCTTGAACCTCATCGACCAGTTTCCAAATTACCAGACGACCAATGGACGCGCGCTTTTTGATCGCTTTGCGTGGCGTACGGGACCTGAAGCGGATGCTGATTTCCTGGCCTGGACAAGAGGCCGCACGGGCTATCCGGTCGTCGATGCGGGCATGCGCCAGCTGTGGCAGACGGGCTGGATGCACAACCGGGTGCGGATGATCACTGCCTCGTTCCTGATCAAGCATTTGCTGATCGATTGGCGGCGGGGGGAGCAATGGTTCTGGGACTGTCTGCTGGACGCCGATCTGGGAGCGAATGCCATGAACTGGCAATATGTTGCGGGATCAGGTGTCGATGCGCCGGTGTTTTCGCGGATGATGGCGCCCTTCATTCAAAGCCCCAAATTCGAGATGGCAGAGTATATTCGGACATTCGTTCCCGAACTGGCGTACTTGCGCGACGACGAAATCCATTCCCCGCATGAAACCGGGGTGACGCCGCCCGCCTATCCGCTGCCGCTGATTTCGCATGAAGCCGCCCGCGCCCGGGCGCTGGGCGCCTGGGAAGCGGTGCGCACAGAATGACGCCGCAACAAAGCATGGACGAAGCGGTTGAACCATCCAGCGCCGCAGAGCTGCGGACCCCGCATGTCCTGACGCTGGTGGCCATTCTGCCCCAGCTCATCCTGCTGGGGGCCGCGCTGCTCGACGACCAGGCCTCCTGGACAGCGCCTGCTGCTGCTTTTGCTTACGCCGCCGCGATCTGCAGCTTCCTGGGCGGCTATTGGTGGGGTGTCGCGCTGGCGACGCGGCCACAGGAACGCGCTGTGTTTGTTATCGCGGTGGTGCCGGCGCTGCTTTGTGTTGCACTGTTCTTGCCCTGGATCTGGGGCTGGAGCTGGCCGGGTCCGTAGCTGATCGTGCTGGGCATCGCTATCATCGCCAGCGTTCTGGTCGATCGGCGCTTCGTTGGGCCCTTGGTCGGTTCGCCAGCCTGGTTGAAGGTGCGGATCATGGCGTCGCTGGGCCTGGGCCTGTCCACGGTGGTGATTGGCGCGATCACGGTTAGCGGCAATGGTTGACGGCACAGGCAAGCGGGCGATTGTTTTCGGCGCTTCGGGCGGGATTGGCGGAGCCGTTGCTGCCCGATTGCGCCGGTCCGGTAATTACGGGGTGCTGGCAGGCAGCCGCTCTGGCCGCGCCGATTTTCATTTCGACCTGACCGACGAATCGAGCATCGCGCGCTCTGCGCAGCAAGTCGGAAGCGGCAAGCCGATTGATTTCGTGTTCATTGCAACTGGCCTGCTGCACCGGGACGACGGCATTACCCCGGAAAAGAGCTGGCGTGCCTTGGATCCCGCCCACACGGCTGAAGTTCTTCGCGTCAACACGATCGGCCCTGCCCTTGTCGCCAAGCACTTCCTGCCCTTGCTCAGAACGGACCGGCGCGCGGTCTTCGCTGCGCTTTCGGCCCGGGTCGGCTCGATCGCCGACAATCGGCTGGGCGGTTGGCATAGCTATCGGGCATCGAAAGCGGCGCTGAACATGCTGATGAAGACTTTCGCGATCGAGCTGACCCGCCGCAATCCGCAATCGATCGTCGCCGCGCTGCACCCGGGCACCGTTGATACCGGCCTGTCCCGGCCGTTTCAGCGCAGCGTTGCGGCTGCCGGTCTGCTTACCCCCGAAGAAAGCGCTGCTGCACTGCTCAAGGTCATCGACGGCCTGAAGCCCGAGGACAGCGGCGGCCTGTTCGGATGGGACGGGGTCCGGATCCCGTTCTGATCACGCGGCTCGAGCTGGATTTTGAATCATGCCCAAGATGCGCAAGAAGTCTGATCTGCCGACCAAGTCCTGTGCCGCCTGCGGCCTGCCCTTTGCCTGGCGGAGTAAATGGGCGCGCGATTGGGACAATGTCAGATTTTGTTCCGACCGGTGCCGGGCCGCAGAAGGGTCCAGCTAAAGCCGCCCAGCGAACCGCTGTTTTCGGGGTCATCCAGCCGGATATAGCGGACGGTCCATCCCGCGCCGCGCAGCTCGTCTGCAAAGTGCCGCATGGCGCTGAACAGGAAGGCAATCTTCTTCTTGTGGTGCTTGACGTAAGTCGCTTCGGACCGCACCTCCGCGATCAGAATGACCGAGTTCGATTGATCGGTTGACTTGAGGGACGGCACCTTCGGCGACAGTTGGTCGCCCAGAACGATAACAATATTGTCGATCATCCGGCACCTCTTGCCTCGCGTCTGCGCCGTGTTCGGCGGATCAACAACCTGCCCTTGCGGGCATCTCCTTTCCGCATACCGGGGAATCGCCCGTCGGCACCGCGGATCGCTCGGTCCCAAAACTGACCTTCGATTCTGAGTGGAATTAGCGGATGTGGATTGGCGCAAAAGCAGGCTTGGCGGAGCGGGAGTCCGCCTAACTAGCGTCCAGCCGCATCCATATGCTGCCACATTAATGGCTAACATATGGGATTTAGGGGGAGGTCGTCCCTTCACCCGTCCGAATGCGTCCCGTTGCGTTCCCATAAAACCGCGCTATTATAGGGGAGCGGTTATGGGAACGCTCTGCTCTTGGTGCCATGGTGGCTCCACTTAGGCAGGTTCGGTTCCCGGACAGGGAGCCAAGATGCCCAGGAAGCTCAGCAACGCGCTCACGCCCTTGGCGGTGAAGAATGCAAAGCCCGGTCGCCATGCCGATGGTGGCGGGCTGCATTTGCTGGTGAAGGAAAGCGGTGCCCGGTCATGGGTCTATCGCTTCATGCTCAGCGGTAAGTCGCGGGACATTGGCCTTGGCACGGCTGGCCCGGACGGCATTTCTCTTGCCGATGCCCGCGACGCCCGCGACGCGCTGCGCCTCAAGGTGAAAGCCGGGATTGATCCGCTTGAGGAACGCCAGCGGGACGCTGCTGAGGCGCTTGCATCGGCTCAGGCGGCACAAGTCGCCGGAATAACATTCAAGGCCGTGGCGGAAACTTACATCGGCGCGAATGAGGGAAGCTGGCGCAATGACAAGCACCGGCAGCAATGGAAGAACACGCTGGCCACCTATGTCTATCCGGTGATCGGGGAATTGCCCGTTGCCGAGGTTGGCACGGCCCACGTTCTGCAAATTCTTGAGCCGATCTGGAAAGCCAAGGCCGAAACTGCCAGCCGCGTGCGCGGTCGCATGGAAACGATTCTCGATGCCGCCAAGGCGCGCGGATACCGTGACGGCGAAAACCCGGCCCGGTGGCGCGGCCATATCGCACAAATCCTGCCTGTCCGGTCCCGCCTCACGCGCGGCCATCACAAGGCCATGCCCTATGAGGCAATCCCGGCATTCGTCGGTGCGCTGCACAAGCGGGAAGCCGTCGCGGCGCTGGCGCTGGAATTTACGATCCTGACTGCTGCCCGCACCGGGGAAGTGATCGGCGCGAAGTGGGATGAGGTCGATTTGGAAAAGGCAATCTGGACGATCCCGGCCAGCCGCATGAAGGCAGGCAAGGAACATCGCGTGCCCCTGTCCGCGCGTGCCGTGGAGATTTTGAAGTCCACGCAAGGGCTGCGCAAAGAATGGCTATTCCCGGCGACCAAGGGCGGGAGCATGTCAGGCATGGCCATGTCGATGTTGCTTCGCCGGATGAAGGTTGACGTAACCGTGCACGGCTTCCGTTCGGGCTTCCGCGACTGGTCCGCTGAATGCACCGGCTATGCCCATGAAGTTGCCGAAATGGCCTTGGCGCACACTATCGAGAACAAGGTGGAACGGGCCTATCGGCGCGGCGACCTGTTCGACAAGCGGCGGCGGCTCATGGACGATTGGGCCACCTATTGCACCACGATCCCGGCGACTGGTGCCAACGTGACGCCCATTCGCAAGGCCGAGGCCGGATAGAGTTTCACCGGGCATTCGGCCCGATGGAAGCGGGCCAGCCGGGGAAGGTAGTAGCTCCCCCGCTGGCCCTAACCACAACCCGACTGCAAGGAGTCGAGAATATGGCTAGCAACCCCATAGGCCGAGCGGCCCAGCCCGTCACCCTGCCGGGCATGATACCGCCCATGCCAGCCGTGGCGCGTATCCTGTCACGGTACGATCGTGGTAAGCTGGCGGCATTCGTCACAGTAGCAATTGATTTGCTCGACGTGCTGGACGGCGATCCCGACCGGGAGGGCGAATGCAGCGAGGACGAGGCTTCGCGCTGCACTGACTTGGGCCGTCCGGTGCCCAGCGATGGGCCAGGATGCGACATTGCCGACGCTGGCGAGAATGCTTGGATCGAATGGCACACCATGCGCGGAAGCCAGAAACGCGGGCCGAATATCACGCAAACGCATGAGGATGCCGAGGACGATGATCCAGCCGGGCAATATGATGAGGATTGCTGGACAGGCCCGGCGATGCTCAACCGTGGCGCTGGCTGTCCGATCAGCGACCCCGGCGAATATGAGGATGGTTTCTGAGTGCGGCTGGCAAGCTGCCACATGACGCCATAGATTACAGGCGGGGATAGGACGGCCATCCGACAAGCGCGCTTCCCACGTGCTTCCCCGCCAGTCTCTGGGAACCGCTCGGGAGGCGGCATGGCTTGGGATGAAAACAATTTCGATGACCGCTTGTCCAATCTCAAGAAAACTTGGGAAACCGGCGAAAGGATCGGCCTTCCAACCTCCGAGGCCCAAAAGGTTTGGGGACTGCTGTCCCTTGAGTTGGAGTTTTCAGGGAAGCCGCTGGCGGAACTTGAATCCGTTGCGTGGTTTGCTCGCCAATGGATGGAAACCAAGAATCCGCACTACATCGACGCTGCATTCCTCGCCTGTCGCAATGCCGGGATTGGTCCGCCGCCGACGCTGCTGAACCTCATGGTAGAGGTGGCAACAATCCGGTTTGCCGGGCTTGAGCGCGGCGGCACCGGCAAGCGCATTCAGGGTGATAGCATTCATGCAGAGGCGTTGCGCATCGTCTGCTGCCTGCACCTCGCCGGGGCGTCAGTCGAAATGGCTGCAAGCAAGGCAGCGCGCTACATTGCCGATCAGGGGTTAGGGAAAGCCTATAAGGCCAGCACCTTAGAACGCGATTACAGCACTGAGTTCCGGCGTGGCAGTCCCTCATTGGAAGATATTATGCGGGAGGCCTTGAGCCGAGCGCCGGAGGAAAATCGCCAAATTTGGGCGCAACTTGCGTCCGATCTTCCCGATGCCGACGACGATCTGAAAGGCAACCGCCGCCACTGAGGGGAGAAAATTTCTGGCAATCGTTCCCCTCACGTCGAAGACCCTGCCCGATACCTGAACGTCCCATGAAGTCCGAAGCATCTCCGCGCGGGCCAAATGGGACCAATGCCATGCAATCCGTCAAACATGATCCCCCGAAAATCGGTTATAGCATTCGGGAAGCCTGCCATGCGTCCAGCCTTGGCCGGACGACGCTCTACAATCACATTTCGGCTGGTCGCCTTCGCGCCGTTCGCGTCGGTGGCAGGACGATCATTCCAGCCGAGGCGCTGCACGCGCTTATCGCGGGGGAGGCTTGAGCCATGCCCCATAAATGCGAAACCCCGCACAATAGCGGGGCGTCGCGGAATAGCTGTGGCGGCTGCTTCCGAGACTCCCTTAGCCCCCTCACCATTCAGGCGCAATTCCTGATCGCAGCGCACCAAGTCCGGCCCGAACTAGCCGCGATGGTCGCGGCGCTCGCATTCGGAGGGCACGGCCATGGCTGATCGCTACCCCGACGATCCCGGCGCTAAAGGCCCGGACGGCACCAGTCAGGACGCTGCCGACGCCATCGCGCCTAGCGTTCCCCGCCTTCGCCGTGTCGCCATGCTGGCGCTCGCCCGGCTGGGAGAGGCAACCCCGCTTGAGGTCGTGGCTGCTGCGGGCATTCCCCGTGAAGCGCTCCAGCCGCGATTCAGCGAGTTGCGGACCATGGGCCTTGTCGAACCAACAGGCACTCGGCGGCGAAACCCGTCCGGCAAGTATGCGGCGGTGCTGCGCCTCACCGATCAGGGGAGGGCGGCGCTATGATCGACGTGCAAGCTATAGCGCGCCACTACGGCGGCAAGGTCTGCAAGGGCAATGCGCTGATTCCGACGCCCGGTCATTCCAGCCGCGACAGGGGAACGGCGATCAAGGCAAGCGCGCTCGCTCCCGATGGCCTGCTTGTCGCCTGCTACAACGGCACGACTGCCGACGCGCTGGCGGTGAAGGAAATGCTTCGCCGGGATGGCTTCATTGCATCCGATGGCGACCGCAAAACCCGCGAACTGACAGCGGCAGAGCGCCGCTCGATCCGGCAAGCTGAAATTGCCCGGCAACGGGAGCGGCTGGCGCTGGAGGAAATGGCAGCATCCGGCGCGGCGGACTTGTGGAGCAATGCCAACCGGGCGGACGCGGCGCACCCATATCTGGTCCGCAAGGCGCTTGAGCCGTTCGGCATTCGCCAGTCGGGCAATGCTTTGCTGGTGCCGATGGTGGATGCTGGCTTTCGTCTGTGGAATGTCCAGCGCATCCGGCCCGATGGCTTCAAGCTGTTCCTCAGGGAAGGCCGCACCGCTGGCCTGTTCTGGCCCCATGGTGTGCACATGCTGGACGGCAGGCCGTCCGACGGCCCGCTGGTGATCGGGGAAGGCTTCGCCACCATGGCGGCGGTCCACCATGCGACCGGGCACGGCGTTGTCGCGGCCATGTCGGCGCGCAACCTCGAAACCGTCGCCCGCGCTATGCGCAAACTGTTCCCCTGCCGAACGCTGATTGTTGCGGCGGATGATGACTGCCACCTGTCCGAGAATGTCGGGCTGCAAGCCGCTCAGAGGGCCGCTGAGTCCATCGGGGCGCTATTGGCCACTCCTCTACCCCTTGGGCCAGAAACGCGCTCAGCGGATTCGGGAACCGATTTTGCGGACATTGCGCCTGCCGAGGTCGCGGCCCGGATCGCTCAAGCCGGGAGGGCTGGTCATGCGTAACAGTGCCGTTCCCATGGACTTTGCCGATATGGAACCCGATGACGTGGCCAGCCGCATTGCCGGTGCTACGCCTACCGGCACGGCCATTCGCGCCACGCCCTACCGCTGGCCCGATCCGGCATCGCTGCCCACGCGGCAATGGCTGCTTGGGCACTGGCTGCTGAGGGGAGAGGTTACGGCGATCATCGCGCCGGGCGGCACCGGCAAGAGCACGATCAGCGGCACGATGGCGCTCTGCCTCGCCAGTGGCAGGCCGCTTTTGGGCAAACCTTTGCCCCGAGGCCCACAAGCGGTGTGGATCTTCAACCTTGAGGATGGTGCCGACGAACTGGAGCGGCAAATGGCCGCTGCCTGCGCGTTCCATGACATTGGCCCCGAGGATTGCGGCGACCGGCTGCACCTCGATAGCGGGCTGGTCCAGCCGCTATGCACGGCCATTGAAGATCGGGACGGCTTCGCGCTGGCAGAGGAAGTATTTGCCCATCTCGCAGCGACGATCAGGGACCGGCAAATCGCTACGGTGGTCGTTGACCCTTTCGTTTCCAGCCATGCCGTGCAGGAAAACAGCAACGGCGCAATCGACGCCATCACCAAGCGGTGGAAGCGACTGGCTCAGGAAACCGGCTGCGCGGTCGTGCTGGTGCACCATACCAAGAAATTGGGCGGGCGCGAGGTAACGGCAGAGGACGGACGCGGCGCGGTCGCGTTGCGCGATGCTGCCCGCGTCGTTCTCCCGCTCAATGCCATGGGGGAGAAGGATGCCGAGGAACTGGGCATTACCGATCCCGCCTTGCGCCGCACGCTGGTGCGTATCGACGAAGGCAAGGTCAGCCGTGCGCCTGCTGGTGCTGCCACATGGATCAAGCTGGAAAGCCAAAGCCTCGACAATGGCACTGGGCTGGAGCCGTCCGATTTTGTCGGCGTTGCCACGCTCTGGGAGAAGCCGGACGTGTTCCATGGCCTGACAACCTGGCACCTCTACATGCTCCAGCAAGGGCTTGCGGCTGGCGACTGGCGCGAGAGCGTGCAGGCCAAGGATTGGGTGGGCCACCTGGTCGCCAAGGTGGCGGGCCTGTCCGCCGAAACCGACAAGGGGCGTATCAAGGCAATCCTGCGGACATGGCGCAAGAATGGGGCACTGGCGGTTGAACACCGGACGGTGAATGGCCGAGACGTTCCGTTTGTGATCGCCGGAAAGCCAGTTGACCCCAGCGAGATCGGCACCCGTCCGCACCTTCAAACGTGTGGTGTGGAAGGTGCGGAAAGCGCGGAGGATGACCCGTGCTGATCCCGTCCGCACCACCCGCACCTCTCTATAGGAGAGTGCGGTGGTGGTGTGGTGCGGGTGAAGGCCGGTGAGGGTGTGAAAAATCGAATTTCAAAGGTGCGGATATGACGGCGAAAAATAACACGGCCAGATCGGAGCGGCGAACCAAGACGACCGGATCGAAAGCCCCGGCGCATGATGACGGGCAGCGCGATCAGTTGGCCAAGGATTTGCTGGAGCCGGGATTGC
>Ga0073923_1000013_pt1 | contig 46250 bp, 41 predicted proteins | sample GWRWT4_1June14_FD_70956 | JGI IMG/M metagenome (GOLD analysis project Ga0073923, IMG submission 70956) | Sand microcosm microbial communities from a hyporheic zone in Columbia River, Washington, USA - GW-RW T4_10-June-14 | ecosystem: Engineered > Artificial ecosystem > Sand microcosm >... | reverse complement strand
AGGACGAAGGGCTGTGCCTGGGGCTGTCCTCGGGGATCAACGTGGCCGGGGCCGTCGCGCTGGGCAAGCAGCTGGGACCGGGTTCGCGCGTGGCGACGATCCTGTGCGATACCGGCTTTCGCTATCTCTCAAGCCTCTACAATGCCGAGTGGCTGCGCGGCAAAGGGCTTCCGGTCTTCCCTTGGCTCACTTGATTGCTTTCCGGCTGCCGCCGGGACAACACCGGCCCGCTCCCCCGGCCCGACCACCCGTTCATGGTACCCTATGGGTGGTCGAGCCGGGGGAGCGGGCCGGTGTTGTCTTCCAGGCCGAAGGGCGCTAGACCTCCTCCCCAGATGGCAACACAACCGCCACGCAGGGTCCTTGAACCGTTAGCCGCGCCGCAGCACCATCTGCCGCCGAGCGCGCGGGAATTGCGCGCGCAGGCCGTGCAGCGGCTCCAGTCCGGACTGTTCGGGATCGCCGCGGTGGTTCTGGTCGTGGGTCTGGCCAACATTATCAACGATCGTGCGCGCCAGTCGGACGCCGCGGCCAAGCCCGCCGCCAGCGGCGCTCCAAGCCCTTCAGTCAGTGACAGCAGCGATCCGCTGGCCGATGTCGGCGTGGTCCCTTCGAACGTGCCGGATGCCGCGGTGTCGCCGGGGCCAGCCGCACCAACCGCGCAGAACTGACACTGACACCTACCCCCGAACCGTTCGCCCCGAGCGAAGTCGAGGGGTCGCTGCGTGGCGGTCCCTCGACTTCGCTCGGGACGAACGGGATGAGGGTGAAGTAACATGCAGCGCAGGTCTTGGCTCGTTGTCGCCGCGCTGGCACTGGCCTTGGCCGTGCTGGGCTGGCTGGGGGCAGGGCGGGGTGCAAGCCAGAGCGAACCGATCGGGCTGTTCACTTCGCTGCCGATCCTGTGGGCTGACAGTGCGGAACTCGGTTCGGAGCTACTCCCCGATGCCACGCCGCACTGGGCGCTGAAAGTCTTCGCCGACCGCGGGACAATCGAGCCGCTGGATGTGCTGACACCCAGCCACCTTGCCGGGCTGCGCCGTCTGGTGATGGCCCAGCCGCGCCCGCTGGGTCCGGCGGAGAATGTCGCGCTCGACGATTGGGTGCGCGGCGGCGGGCATTTGCTGCTGCTGGCCGATCCGGCGCTGACCCAGGATTCAGCCTTCGCAATCGGCGATCCGCGTCGCCCGCAGGCCGTGGCGCTGCTTTCGCCAATTCTGGGGCGGTGGGAGCTCGACCTGCTGTTCGATGACAGCCAGGTGATGGGTGAGACCAGCCGCGACGTGCTGGGCCTCGCCACCCCGGTCAATCTGCCGGGGCGGTTCGCCGCGCGCGGGCAGGCCAATTGCCGCCTGTGGGCCGATGGCCTGGCGGTGACCTGTGCGATCGGCAAGGGCCGGGTGGTGGCCCTTGCCGATGCGGCCGTGCTGGAGCGCGGCGATCCCTCCGGCACGCGGCCCAAGGCTTTCGCCGGCCTGCTCGACGCGGCTTTCGCAGCGCGCTGAAATTCTTCGGCTGGAAACTTAGAAAAGCCCCTCCCCATTGGGGAGGGGTTGGGGTGGGGGTACCACGCCAGCGTCGAGCCCCCACCCCTCGATCCCCTCCCCGCCGGGGAGGGGAGGAAGAAGGCGCTGAGCCGCTGCGACGACTCCACAACGGGAAATCGCGGGAAGCTTCACCTCGGCTGGCAGAGTCGCGGCCTAAAGTGTTGATTTCACGTGCGGAACAAACCAGAAACTCCGATGAAGTCTGAGATTCACTTGCCGAATCAAATTACTATTAATCAATTATTTACCACGTTATCCCGTGAAATCCCGCAATTTTCCCTTTCTTCCCCGGAAAAGCAGCGATATGGAACCGTTTCATCGACAGCAGATTTCACCGCCGCACCCGCAAAGGGTGGTCCGGACGCGAGGGCGCGCGTCTGGCGGCGGGGAAGATTTATTGGGGTTCGGGCTCAGGCCCGATTTGAGGCGGGACGGATATCGTGGAGGCGGGTAAGCCGGTCACATACAGCGGTCAGGGCTTCTCGCAGCTCGGCGAGAAGGGCCGTTTTGTGCTGCCTCCGGACTTCAGGAAAGCCGTCCGCGACAGTGGTCGGGGCGAGCGCGTGCTGTGCCTGGGCAAGCATCCGCGCTGGAAATGCCTGACCGGCTTTGGCCTGGGCCGGGTCGAGGAATTCGAAGCCCAGCTCGATCGCGAAGAGGAGATCGCGCTTGAACGCGGCGCCGACTTCGACCGCGACGACCGCTCGCGCCAGCTTTACGGCTTTGCCAAGGTCCCCTTCGACGACAGCGGCCGCTTTGTCCTGCCCGAACGCTATTTCCGGCTGGGCGGGCTGCAAGACGCCGTGTTCTTCCAGGGCGGCGGCAAGATGTTCACGATCTGGAACCCGGCCGAGCTCGCCAAGATGGGCGCAGGCTGGGAAGACGCGATTGAAGCCTGCGCCGACCTCCAGTCTCAGGCGCTGAGCGTGAAGGGGCGCAAATGACCGCCCCGCACATTCCCGTCCTGCTCGATGAAGTGATCGCCGCGCTGGCGCCCGAGCCGGGCGCTGTGATCGTCGATGCCACCTTTGGTGCCGGTGGCTACACCCGCCGCCTGCTCGATGCCGGCGCCACGGTCCACGCCTTCGATCGCGATCCCGACGCGATCACCGCAGGTCGCGGGTGGAGCGAGGCTGCGGAAAGCCCTCCGCGGCTGGTGCTCCACCCGCGGCGCTTTTCCGAAATGGTCGCAGCGCTCGCCGAAGCGGGCCTTGCCTCGGTCGATGGCGTGGTGATGGATATCGGCGTCTCCTCGATGCAGCTTGACCAGGCGCAGCGCGGGTTTGCTTTCAGCATGGACGGCCCGCTCGACATGCGCATGGCGCAAGAGGGGGAAAGCGCTGCCCAGTTCCTCAACACCGCCGCCGAAAGCACCATCGCCGACGTGCTGTTCCAGTACGGCGAAGAGCGCCAGTCACGCCGCGTTGCCCGCGCGATTGTCGCTGCCCGCCCGCTCGAGACCACCGGTCAGCTGGCCCATGTGGTGCGCAAGGCGCTGGGTTACCGGCCCGGCGCGCCAAAGGATCCCGCCACCCGCAGCTTCCAGGCGATCCGCATCCATGTGAATGCCGAGCTGGACGAACTGAATGCCGGCCTTGCCGCAGCCGAGCAATTGCTGCGTCCCGGCGGCAAGCTGGCGGTGGTCAGCTTCCACAGTCTGGAAGACCGGATCGTCAAGCAGTTCCTGCGCGACGCCAGCGGCGCCGTGGCCAATGTCTCGCGCCACTTGCCCCAGACCGCGCCCGCCCAGGCGCCGACTTTCGATCATGTCGCCAAGGCGCTGCGGCCCAGTGAGGCCGAACTTGCCCGCAACCCCCGCGCCCGCAGCGCCACATTGCGCGTCGCGGTGCGCACTGCCGCTCCCGTCCGGACAAGGAGGGCCGCATGAACCTGACCCGCGATCGCCTCCGCCAGGTCGGCTGGGCCGCCGTGCTGCTGACCTGCTTTGCCTTCACCGTGTTGCTGACCTTCAAGGTCAACGCGGTCAAAAGCCAAGTGCGCTTGACCGAACGCAAGATCGTGGCGGTCAAGCAGCAGAAGCTGTTCCTTGAGACCGAGTTCGAAGCGCGCGCCAGCCAGCAGCAATTGAAATCGCTGAACGATGTCGAGTTCGGCTACTCTGCCCCCACCGCCGGCCAATACCTTGAAAGCGAGCGCCAGTTGGCCGCGCTGAGCAAGGCGCCCGCCGCCGATGCGCCCAGCCCGATCCGCGTGGCCAGCGCGCCGCGCCCGGGTGAGGACAGCGCGATTCCCGCCATGGTCTCGCCCCTGTCCGGCAAGGCCATGGCCGCCGAAGCGCCGCGCGGCCCGGCCCGCAAGCCGGTCACCGAAGCCAGCCTGGGCGACCGGCTGAGCCGGGTTGAGAAGCCGGAGGTGCGCCGCCCGTGAACAGCCTGGCTGTCTCCACCGCAGTGTCTTCGGGTCGCCGCGATCTGGTCAATGTCCGCAGCCGCAGCCTGCTGATGGCCAAGTGGCGCGTGCTGTGGGTGGTGCTGGGCTTTGCCGCGCTGGCTCTGGCGGCGATGATCCGGATCGCCTTGCTGGGCCTGTTCCAAGGCGCGCCCAGCAATGAAGACATTGCCGGCGCCATGCTGCCCCAGCGCGGCGATATCGTCGATCGCAACGGCGTGCCGCTGGCCCGGGCCTTCCCGGCCTATTCGCTGTGGTTCAATCCGGCCGTGCTGGGCGAGGGCGGCCCGCCGCTGGTCCGGTCCCCACGCGAAGTGGCGACGGCGCTGGTCGCGATCTTCCCGGACCTCAATGTTGACGAGCTGACCAAGCGGCTGGCCGATGGCAAGCCGGGCTATCTGCGCCGCCGGATCCTGCCAGAGGATGCCAACCGGATCCACGCACTGGGCGAACCGGCGCTGGAATTCCCGCGCGAAACCGAACGGTTCTATCCGCAAGGATCGATGGCCGCGCACGTGCTGGGCTTTGTCGGGGCCGACGGCAAGGGCCATGTCGGGATGGAGCAGGTCTTCGACAAGCGTCTGACCGATCCCGCCAGCCGCGGGGTGTCGGCCGCGCTGTCGATCGACACCCGCGTCCAGGGCGCGCTCGAAGACGAATTGCTGCGGGCGATGACCGAAAGCAACGCCAAGGGCGCGGCGGGTGTGGTGCTCGATGTCGAAACCGGCGAAGTGGTGGCGCTGGCCTCCCTGCCCTCGTTCAACCCCAACCTGATCAACCGCGCGGGCGAGGCCAACATCTTCAACCGGGTGACCAACCAGGTTTACGAGCTGGGCAGCGTGGTCAAGCCGATCAGCGTGGCCGCCGCGATTGATGCTGGCACCGTGACCGACCTGTCGCGGCGCTATCAGTCGAGCCGCAGCATCGAGATTGGCGGATTCAAGATCCGCGACAGCCACAGTTTCGGGGGCTCGCTCAACATTCCCGAAGCGCTGATCCATTCGTCCAACATCGTCACCGCGCAAGTTGGCGACGAACTGGGCGGAGCCAAACTCAAGGCGACGATGCAGGCGCTGGGCATGAACGAGCGGCCCTATATCGAACTGCCCGCGCGTGGTTTTCCGATCTGGCCCAAGGGCGAATGGTCGCAGATCACCACCATGACCGTTTCGTTCGGCCATGGCCTCGCGATGACCCCGCTGCATCTGGCCCAGGCCTATGCCGCGATGGTCAATGGCGGGATCTGGCGACCGGCGACCTTGATCAAGGTCGAACCGGGCACCGAAATTCCGGGCCGCCGGGTGTTCAAGGCCAGTACTTCGGCCCGAATGCGCCAGTTGCTGCGGCTGATCGTCGATCTGGGCACCGGGCGCAAGGCCAATGCCGCGGGCTACCGCGTCGGCGGCAAGACCGGTTCGGCGGAAAAGCCCGGCAAGGACGGCTATCAAAAGACCAACATCATCGCGACTTTCGCCGCGGCCTTCCCGATGGACCACCCGCGCTATGTGGTGATCGCGATGCTCGATGCGCCGCAGGGCACCACGGCCACTTCCGGCCAGCGCACCGCCGCCTGGAACGCCGCGCCGATGGTCGGACGGCTGGTCCCCCGGATCGGGCCCTTGCTGGGGATCATGCCTGATACCACCCGCGATGTGGACATCACCGATCTGGCGCCACTGGTCGGCAGCGGAGAAGGCGAATGAGGCTGGGCGTGCTGGCAGCGCAAGCCGGATTCGCGCTGCCTGCTGGCGCCGAAGCCCAGGTCACCGGCTTTGCGATCGACAACCGCAAGGTTGCGCCCGGCACGGTGTTCGGCGCGTTCCAGGGCGCGGTGGTCAATGGCGAGGACTTCATCCCCGCCGCGATCGCCGCCGGGGCCGTGGCCGTGGTGGCCCGTCCCGAGGCCAAAGTTGAAGGCGCCGTCCATATCGCCGATCCCAATCCGCGCCGGGCCTTTGCCTTGCTGGCCGCCGGGTTCTTTACCCCCGTGCCCGAAACCATCGTCGCGGTGACCGGGACCAACGGCAAGACCAGCTGCGTCGAGATGACCCGCCAGATCTGGCGGATGGGCGGCGAGCGTTCGGCCTCGATCGGCACGCTGGGCGTGACCACTGCGGACGAGAGCATTTCGACCGGTCTCACCACGCCGGACATCGTCACCTTCCTCGCCAACATGAGCGGGCTGGCGCGTGAAGGCGTAACCCACGTTGCTTTCGAAGCCTCCAGCCACGGGCTGTCGCAGTACCGCAACGAGGGGCTGAAGGTCATGGCCGGGGCCTTCACCAACCTCAGCCGCGACCACCTCGACTACCACAGCGACATGGATGACTATTTCGCGGCCAAGATGCGGCTCTATGACGAAGTGGTCGATGCGGAAGGAACAGCAGTCATCTGGGCCGATGACGAATGGTCGGCCAAGGCGATCGGGCACGCCGAAAAGCGCGGGCTGGGCGTGCTCACCGTGGGCGAGAAGGCGGGTACGCAAGGGTCGTCGATCCGTCTTCTCGCCCGCACCCCGACCCAGCTGGGGCAGACGCTGGAAATCGAATTCGCTGGCGAAAAGCGCAAGTTCAACCTGCCGCTGATTGGCGCCTATCAGGCCGCCAATGCGCTGGTTTCGGCCGGGCTGGTGCTGGCAACCGGCGGCGATCCGGCGCAAGTGTTTGACGCGCTGTCGCGGCTGCAACCGGTGCGCGGGCGAATTGAGCGCGCGGCGATCAGCCGGGTCGGCGCGCCGGTCTATGTCGATTACGCTCATACCCCCGATGCGCTCGAAGCCGCGATTGCGGCGCTGCGCCCGCACTGTGCCGGGCGCCTGATTGTGGTGTTCGGCGCCGGGGGGGACCGCGATCCCGGCAAGCGCGAGCCGATGGGCAGAGTGGTGGCGAGCCAAGCCGACCTGGGCATCGTCACCGACGACAATCCGCGCGGCGAAGACCCGGCCTCGATCCGCGCCATGGTCATGGCCGGCGGCCCCGGAGTGCTGCGCGACGGCGGAGAGCGGCGCGCGGCCATTGCCGCAGCCATCGCCGAAGCGGGCCCCGACGACATCGTATTGATAGCAGGCAAGGGCCACGAGCAGGGCCAGATTATGGGAGCAGGGGAACAATGCAGGGTCTTGCCCTTCGACGACGTTACCGTGGCGAGGGAATGCGCCGCCCCATCCGCGAGCGCGGCCCCATGAACGCCCCGGTCCGGATCCTCGACTGGCCGGGCGAGGGCGAAGACGAGCTGGGCCTGGCGCTGTGGGACGCGGTTGCGCTGGCCCGGGCGATGAAGGGCGTTGCGGTGGGCGAATTCCAGGCCTCCGGGGTCGAGATCGACAGCCGCGACGTGGTTCCGGGCGACCTGTTTTTCGCGCTCAAGGGCGAAAGCATGGACGGGCACCGCTTCATCGACATGGCTTTTGCCAAAGGTGCCGCCGCAGTGGTGGTGGACCGCCCCGTGAGTGGCCCCCATGTGCTGGTTGACGATACCTCAAGTGCGCTTGAACTGCTTGCCAAGGCATCGCGCGAACGCACCCGGGCACGGATTGTCGGGGTGACCGGATCGGTCGGCAAGACCGGGGTGAAAGAGGCGATCTTTGCCGCGCTTGATCGCTCGAGTCGGGGCAATGCCCACCGCTCGGTCAAGAGCTACAACAACCACGTCGGCGTGCCGCTCAGCCTCGCCCGGATGCCTGCGCGCAGCAAGTTCGGCATTTTCGAAATGGGCATGAACCATGCCGGAGAGATCGCCGCGCTGACCGCGCAGGTCCGCCCGCATGTCGCCGTGATCACCACGATCGCGCCTGCGCACATTGAGATGCTGGGCAGCATGGAAGCAATCGCCGACGCCAAGGCCGAGATTTTCGCAGGGCTGGAACCCGGCGGCACAGCCGTGATCCCGGCTGACAGCCCGCACCACGACCAGCTCAAGGTGGCAGCCGAGGCGCTGGGCGCGCGGGTGATCTCGTTCGGCAGCGCAGCCAACGCGCAGGTCCGACTGCTCGATGCCGTGCCCGCGCCGGGCGGCGGATCGCTGGTTACTGCCGACATGGGCGACCGCAAGCTGTGCTACACCGTCGCTGAACCCGGCGAACACTGGATCGCCAATTCGCTGGCCGTGATGGCCGCCGTCCGCGCCGCCGGGGGAGACCTGGGCGCAGCGGGCCTCGCGCTGGCGGAAATGCAGGGCATGAAAGGCCGGGGCCAGCGGATCGAGCTGGCGGTTCAGGGCGGCAAGGCGCTGCTGATCGACGAAAGCTACAACGCCAACCCGGCCTCAATGCGGGCGACGCTGGCGCAGCTGGCGGTCACGCCCGCCACTCGCCGGATCGCTGTGCTGGGCGCAATGAAGGAATTGGGCGAGCATGGCCCGGCGTTCCACGCCGAGCTTTCTGGACCTGTCCTGGCCGCTAATGTCGATCAGGCGATCCTGGTGGGCGACGAGATGCGCCCACTGGCCGAGGAATTGGGGAAAGGCGCGTTAACCGCGCTTGGCAAGCCCCTGAGCGTGGCCCATTGCGCTAATGCTATGGAGGCGCTCGAAGCGCTTCTGGGACTTGGCCTGGCCAGCGGCGACGCGGTGCTGGTCAAGGGGTCGAACTCGGTCGGGCTGGGGGCATTGGTCGCCGCGCTCGCGCAAAAAAAGGACTAAGGCAGGGCAATGCTCTACCTGATCGCGCAGTATTTTGAGTTTGAGGGGCTGGCGAACCTCATTCGCTACCAGACTTTCCGCGCGGGCGCCGCGCTGATGACCGCGCTGGTGATCGGGCTGATCATCGGCCCGCGGTTTATCGCCATGCTGCGGATCCGCCAGGGCAAGGGCCAGCCGATCCGCGAGGACGGTCCGCAAAGCCACTTCGCCAAGCGCGGCACGCCGACCATGGGCGGGCTGATGATCCTGACCGCACTGGTGGTGTCGATGCTGCTGTGGATGGACCTCAGCAGCCCGCTGGTCTGGGCTTGCCTGGCAGTAACCATCGGCTTCGGCGCGATCGGCTTCATGGATGACTACGACAAGGTCAAGAAACGCACCAGCGCCGGGGTTCCCGGGCGAGTGCGGCTGCTGGCTGAATTTGCGGTTGCGGGGATCGCGGTGTGGATGATGGTCCAGACGGTCGATACCAACCTCTATGTCCCGTTCCTGTCGGACCGCTATATCCCGCTGGGGCCGTTCTACTATGTCTTCGCGGCATTCGTGATTGTCGGCGCGGGCAATGCGGTCAACCTGACCGACGGGCTCGATGGCCTGGCGACCATGCCGGTGATCATCGCTGCGGGTACCTTTGCGATCATTGCCTACCTGGCGGGCCGGGCCGACTTTTCGGAATACCTTGGCATTCCGCACGTGCCGCGCGCGGGCGAGCTGGCGATCCTGTGCGCCGGGATCATGGGTGCGGGCCTGGCCTTCCTGTGGTTCAACGCGCCGCCTGCCGCCGTGTTCATGGGCGATACCGGCAGTCTGGCGCTGGGCGGAGCGCTGGGCGCAATCGCAGTCGCCGCGCACCATGAGATCGTGCTGGGCATCGTCGGCGGGCTGTTCGTGGCCGAGGCACTGTCGGTGATCATCCAGGTTGCGGTATACAAACGCACCGGCAAGCGGGTCTTCAAGATGGCCCCGATCCACCACCATTTCGAGCAATTGGGCTGGCAGGAATCGACCGTGGTGATCCGCTTCTGGATCGTCTCGATCGTGCTCGCCATGATCGGCCTGTCGACGCTGAAGCTCAGATGATCACCACCCCCGCCTTTGCCGGCAAGCGATATGCCGTCCTGGGCCTCGCGCGCTCGGGGATGTCGGCGGTCGAAAGCCTGCTGGCGGGCGGGGCGCAAGTGACCGCATGGGACAGCCGCGAAGAGCCGCGCCGCGCGCTGGAAGGGCGCTGCGAGCTGGCCGATCCGGTCTCCATCGACCTGACCGGCTATGCCGGGGTGGTGGTCTCGCCCGGGGTGCCGCTCAACCAGCACCCGATCGCGGCTCATGCCGCCAGCTTTGGCGTGCCGGTAATCGGCGATATCGAGCTGTTCTCGCTGTGCCGGCCCGATCTGCCCGCGCACCGGGTGGTCGCCATCACCGGGACCAACGGCAAGAGCACCACCACGGCTCTAGTCCACCACATCCTGCAAAGCGCCGCACTGCCGGTGCGGATGGGCGGCAATATCGGCGTGCCGGTGCTGGGCACCAATCCGCTGGCGGCGGGCGGGGTCTATGTGCTGGAACTGTCGAGCTATCAGATCGACCTGACCCACAGCCTGGAAAGCGATGTTGCGGCGCTGCTCAACATCACGCCCGATCACCTTGAACGCTATGATGGTTTCGCCGGTTATGCAGCGTCCAAGGCGCGGCTGTTTGCGATGCAGCGGCCTGACCAGTTCGCGGTGTTCGGCATGTCCGATCCCAAGACGCAGTCGGTTGCCGCACGCGAAAGCCAGCTGCGCGAACAGTTCCGCGTCCGCTCTGTCGATGGCAAGGATCTGGTCAAGCTCCAGCCGGATTGGCCCAGCCTGCAAGGCCCGCACAATCTGCAAAACGCCGCCGTTGCGGTGGCGATTGCCGAGGCGCTGGGCCTGACCCCGATGCAGTGGCGTCCCGCGCTGGCCAGCTTCCGCGGGCTGCCGCACCGGATGGAACGCGTCGCCGATCTGAACGGGGTGATGTTCATCAATGATAGCAAGGCGACCAACCCGGCCTCGGCCGCGCCCGCGCTGGGGGCCTTTCCGCCCGCCGGGCACCCGCGGATCCACTGGATCCTGGGCGGCCTGCCCAAAGGTGACAACCTTGACGAATGCAAGCCCTACTTCGGCAATGTCGCCGCCGCCTATACCATCGGCGATGCCGGGCCGCTGTTCGCCGAATTGCTCAGCCCGCACATGAAAGTGACCCGCAGCGAGATGATGTGCGAGGCGATCCGCGAGGCGATGGAAGCGGCCCAGCCGGGTGATGTGGTGCTGCTGTCCCCGGCCTGCGCCAGCTTTGACCAGTTCCGCGACTATGAAGCGCGCGGCGATGCCTTCCGCCAGATCGTCCAGGCGCTTTCCACGCCCGAACCTGCAGCCCAAGCGAACGGAGGGCGCGGCTGATGGCGTCAAACCCGCCCCTGGTGCCGCGTGGCGGCCGGCTTGGCCTCGAAGGCGCGGCGACGCGTTATCAACGCACCCGGCGCAGCGAGCTGGCGATCTGGTGGCGCGAGATTGACCGGGTGCTGCTGTTCCTGGTGCTGGCGCTGATGGCGATCGGCGCGGCGGCGGTGGCAGCCGGCAGCCCGGCCACGGCGCGGCGGCTTTCGACCGCCAAGGTCAAGCTCGACGACTTGCACTTCTTTTACATTCATTTGCGCTGGCAGGTGCTGGGGCTGGCGGCGATGTTCGGGGTTTCCATGCTCAGCCGCGACAATGCGCGGCGGCTGGGGATCGTGCTGGGCGCAGTCATGCTGGTGGCGCTGATGCTGGTTCCGGTGGCGGGCTTCAGCGTCAACGGCGCCAAACGCTGGCTCAACCTGGGGGCATCGCTCCAGCCCAGCGAATTTCTGAAACCCGCTTTCGCCATCGTGATGGCATGGATCCTGTCGTGGCGCGCGCGCGATCCGCACTTGCCAGTGATCGAACTGTGCACCGGGCTGATGGGGATGATCGCGGTGCTGCTGATGGCCCAGCCCGATTTCGGTTCAACCATGCTGTTCGCCGGGGTATGGTTCGTGATGGTCTTGATGAGCGGAATTTCGCTGAAACGGATCGGCCTCGCTGGCTCCTTTGGCGTCGCCGGGGTGGCGCTGGCCTATATGTTCTATGAGAACGCCCGGCACCGGATCGACGCCTTTCTGGGCGGCGGCAGTGCTTATGACCAGGTTGACCTGGCCCAGCGGACCTTGCTGGCGGGCGGCTGGACCGGCAGCGGGCTGTGGCTGGGGACCAAGAAGTTCGGCCTGCCCGAAGCGCACACCGACTATGTCTTTTCGGTGATTGGCGAGGAATTTGGCCTGATCGCCTGCGCGGTGATCGTGGTGCTGTTCCTGGTGCTGGTCACCCGTGTGTTGCTGCGCCTACTGGATGAGGAAGACCTGTTCACCACGCTGGCCGCCGCAGGGCTTACCGCGCAGCTGGGCGGGCAGGCCTTCATCAACATCCTGGTCAACCTGCAACTGTTCCCGTCCAAGGGCATGACCCTGCCGCTGATTTCCTATGGCGGGTCATCGACCATCGCGATCTGCCTGGGGGTCGGGCTGCTGCTGGCGATCACCCGGCGCAATCCCTATATCAAGCGCGAGCGGTTTTCGCTGCGGCAACTGGGCTTCGGCAAATGAGCGGTCCTTCGCGTCACTATGTTCTGGCTGCCGGGGGCACCGGCGGGCACCTGATCCCGGCCTTTGCGCTGGCGGTCGAACTTGAGCGGCGCGGGCACCACGTCGCCCTGATCACCGACGATCGCGGCAGCCGCCTGCCCGGCAAGCCGCATTTCCTGGTCAGCCACGTGCTGCCCGCCGGGCGGCTGGGCAAGAACCCGCTGCACTGGCCCAAGGGGATCGAGGCGATCCTGGAAGGCAAGCGCATGGCGCTGCGCCTGTTTGACAGCTTCCAGCCCAGCGCGGTGATCGGTTTTGGCGGCTATCCCGCCTTCCCGGCGCTGTGGGCCGCGACCGGGGCGGGGATCCCCAGCATAATCCACGAACAGAACGCGGTGCTGGGCCGGGTCAACCGCTTCCTGGCGGGCCGGGTCAACGCCATCGCCACCTCCTACCGCGAGACCGACCGGCTGGCCACCAAGCATGCCCACAAGGTCCACCTCGTCGGCAATCCGGTCCGCGCCGAAGTGCTGGCGCTGCGCGAACAGCCGTTCCCGGCCTTCAGCGAAGATGGCCTGCTGCGCGTGCTGGTCACCGGTGGCAGCCAGGGCGCGGGCGTGCTCAGCCAGGTCGTGCCCGATGGCCTGGCGATACTGCCCCCGGCCTTGCGCGGACGCTTGCAGGTTACCCAGCAGTGCCGCCCCGAGGATATCGAGCCGGTGCGCGCACGCTACGCCGGGCATGAGATCCCGGCAGAACTCGGCACCTATTTCGAGGACATGGCCAGCCGTCTGGCGGATTCGCACTTGTTCATCGGCCGCGCCGGGGCTTCGACCGTGGCCGAGCTGACTGCGGTCGGCCGTCCGGCAATCCTGGTCCCGCTGCCGATCGCCACCGACGATCACCAGGCCGCCAATACCCGCGAGATGACCGCGCTGGGCGGGGCGCGGATGATCCGGCAGGAACGCTTTACCTCGGCGGAACTCGCCAAGCAGATCCAGGCCATCGCGATGAACCCTGCGACGCTCGCCACCGCCGCCCATGCCGCGTGGAACTGCGGCTATCCTGGTGCGGTCAGCGATCTGGCCGATCTGGTCGAAAGCTTTGGCGGGGCAGCAATGATGGACGTGATTTCGGCCGTACGCGGTGAGGCGGGGGCCGGGGCTCTGGCCGGAGATCCCGCATGAGCCAGGCACTGCGTCAGAAGAGCGGCCACCGCATGCCGACCGAGATCGGGACGATCCACTTCGTCGGGATCGGCGGGATCGGCATGTCCGGGATCGCCGAAGTGATGCACAATCTGGGTTACCGGGTGCAGGGCAGCGACATCGCCGAAGGCTATGTGATCGAAGGCCTGCGCAAACGCGGGATCAAGGTGGCGATCGGCCATGCGGCGGAGAACCTGGGCGATGCGGCGGTGGTGGTCACTTCCACTGCTGTGAAGCGCAGCAACCCCGAAGTCGCCGCCGCGCTGGAAAACCGCGTGCCCGTTGTCCGCCGCGCCGAAATGCTCGCCGAGCTGATGCGGCTCAAGCGCACGGTCGCGGTGGCGGGGACCCACGGCAAGACCACAACGACTTCGATGGTCGCGGCGCTGCTCGATGCGGGCGGGGTCGATCCCACGGTGATCAACGGCGGGATCATCAACTCCTACGGCTCGAACGCGCGGCTGGGCGAAAGCGACTGGATGGTGGTCGAGGCGGATGAGAGCGATGGCTCGTTCCTGCGGCTCGACGGCACTATCGCGATCGTCACCAACATCGATCCCGAGCACCTTGAGCACTACGGCACTTTCGATGCGATCAAGGACGCCTTCGTCGAATTCATCGAGAACGTGCCGTTCTATGGCTGCGCGGTGCTGTGCATCGACCACCCGGAGGTCCAGGCGGTCATCCCCAAGGTTCGCGACCGCCGGGTGGTGACCTATGGCTATAGCGCGCAGGCCGACGTGCGCGGAGAGAATGTCGTGCCGCATCCCGGCGGCAACCACTTCGACGCAGTAATCCGCCAGCGCGACGGCAGCCAGCGCCGGATCGAGGGGATCGAATTGCCGATGCCGGGCCGCCACAACGTCCAGAACGCGCTCGCGGCGGTAGCGGTGGCGGTGGAGATGGGCGTGTCGGACGAGCTGATCCGTACCGGTTTCGCCAAGTTCACCGGGGTCAAGCGCCGCTTCACCAAGGTGGGTGAAATCGATGGTGCGACGATCATCGACGACTATGGCCACCACCCGGTCGAAATCCGCGCGGTGCTGGCCGCGGCGCGCGAAGGCGTGGGGACGGGCCGGGTGATTGCCGTGGTCCAGCCGCACCGCTTTACCCGCCTGCGCGATCACCTGGCTGACTTCGAAGCCGCCTTCAACGATGCCGACATGGTCTATGCCGCGCCGGTCTATGCCGCCGGCGAGCAGCCGATCGAAGGCGTGGACAGCGCGGCCATGGTTGCGGGGATGAAAGCCCGCGGGCACCGCAATGCGCAAGTGATTGCCGGGCCGGACGAGCTGGCCGATATGCTGGCCGAAGTGGTCCAGAGCGGCGACATGGTGGTCTGCCTGGGTGCGGGCGATATCACCAAATGGGCGGCCGGGCTGGCGGACTCTATCAAAGTGCGGAGGGGGCAGTGACCAACACCCCAACCTCCGTTCGTGTCGAGCGAAGTCGAGACACTGCGCACGGCATCTCGACTTCGCTCGATGCGAACGGGGTTAGAGGAAAACTCACCAGGGATGCCCCCCTGGCCCCGCTGGTCTGGTTCAAGAGCGGCGGTGCGGCTGAGTGGCTGTTCGAGCCGAAGGACGTGGCCGACCTCCAAGCCTTCCTGCGCGACCTCGATCCGGCCACGCCGGTCATGGCGCTGGGCCTCGGCAGCAACCTGATCGTGCGCGATGGCGGTGTGCGGGGCGTGGTGGTGCGGCTGGGCAAGGCCTTTGCCAAGGTCTCCAAGAGCGCCGACCTGACACTCGATTGCGGGGCTGGGGCCAGCGGCATTCTGGTCTCCTCAACCGCGCGCGACGAAGGGATCGCTGGCCTCGAATTCCTCCGCTCGATTCCCGGCACGGTCGGCGGCTTTGTACGGATGAACGGCGGCGCCTATGGCGGCGAGGTCAAGGACATCCTGATCGATTGCGACGTCGTGCTGCGCGATGGTTCGCTGCACACCCTGCCGGTCGAGGCACTGCACTACAGCTACCGCCACAGCGAACTGCCTGAAGGCGCAATCGTTGTCGGTGCGCGGTTCAAGGGCCGCCCTGGCCAGGCCACGGACATCCAGGCCGAAATGGACCGCATCTCCGCCAGCCGCGAAGCCAGCCAGCCGCTGCGCTCCAAGACCGGCGGCAGCACCTTCAAGAACCCTGAAGGCCACAAGGCCTGGCAACTGGTTGACGAGGCCGGGTGCCGGGGGCTCACCATGGGCGGGGCACAGGTCAGCGAAAAGCACTGCAACTTCCTGCTCAATCTGGGTGATGCCACCAGCGCCGACATCGAAGGCCTGGGCGAGGAAGTGCGGCGGCGGGTGAAAGACAAGTCGGACGTCGAGCTCGAATGGGAAATCCAAAGGGTGGGAAATAAGTGAGCGCCAATACGAAAATCCTCCCCCTCAGGGGGAGGTGGGCCGCCGAAGGCGGGTCGGTGGGGGAATACCTTATGCGACTCGCCCCCACCGTCAGCGCTGCGCACTGCCACCTCCCCCAAAGGGGGAGGATTGAAGCATGACTCTCCCCAAACTCCATGTCGCGGTCCTGATGGGCGGCTGGTCGAACGAGCGGCCGGTCTCGCTGATGAGCGGGGAGGGCGTTGCCAAGGCGCTGGAAGAGCGCGGGCACAAGGTCACGCGGGTCGATATGAACCGCAATGTCGCGCAGAAGCTGGCCGAAGTGGCGCCCGACGTGGTGTTCAATGCGCTCCACGGCACCCCCGGCGAGGACGGCACCGTGCAGGGCATGATGGACCTGATGGGGCTGACCTATACCCATTCGGGCATGGTCACTTCGGTGATCGCGATCGACAAGGAACTGACCAAGCAGGCGCTGGTGCCGCACGGCGTGCCGATGCCCGGTGGGCGGATCGTGCCGGTGGAAGAGATCTACCAGAAGGACCCGCTCGAGCGGCCCTATGTGCTCAAGCCCGTCAACGAAGGCTCTTCGGTGGGCGTGGCGATTGTTACGGCCGAGGGCAATTACGGCAACCCGATCAGCCGCGATGCCAAGGGGCCGTGGCAGGAATTCGATAGCCTGCTGGCCGAACCCTATATCCGCGGGCGCGAGCTGACGACCGCAGTGCTGGGCGACAAGGCGCTGATGGTCACCGAACTAAGGCCCAAGAGCGGCTTCTACGATTTCGACGCCAAGTACACCGAGGGCATGACCGAGCATATCTGCCCGGCCGAGATCCCCGATGAAATCACCCAGGCCTGCCTTGAACTGGCGCTGCGCTGCCACCGCCTGCTGGGCTGCAGCGGATGCAGCCGCACCGATTTCCGCTGGGATGACAGCCAGGGGCTCGCCGGGCTGTTCGTCCTCGAAACCAATACCCAGCCGGGGATGACCCCGCTCAGCCTGGTGCCCGAACAGGCCCGGCACCTGGGGATCGAATACGGCGAACTGGTCGAGATCATCATCGCCGATGCGCTGAGCCGCAAGGGGAAGGCCAAGTGAGCGGGCAGAAGATCAAGCGCGGCGGCAAGTCGGTCCGCAAGGCGGCGGCGGCGCAGAACAAATCGCGCCAGGTCCGCGCCGCCAAGGCCCGGACCGGGTCGGTCGTCGATACGGTCATGGCGATCCAGCCGTTCAATGAGAGCCAGCTGCACCGGATCTTCCTCGCGGTGATCCTGGGCGCCACCGCAGTGCTGATCTGGATGGTGGCGAGCTTTGCGGGCCTTCCCGCCATGGCGCGCGAGCAGCTGGCCCACCTCTCGCACCAGGCCGGGTTCGAACTGCGCAATGTCGAAGTGCGCGGCACCAACCACCTTAACGAGCTCAAGGTCTATCAGATCGCGCTGGCCGACCGCGACCGGGCGATGCCCTTTGTCGATCTGGAAGCCACGCGCGACCGGCTGATGCAGCTGTCGTGGGTGGAAGATGCACGGGTTTCGCGCCAACTGCCCGATACCTTGGTGATCGACATTGTCGAACGCAAGCCGGTCGCGGTCTTGGCCAAGGCCGACAAGCTGGTGCTGATCGACCCGACCGGGCGCGAGCTGGAGCGGATTTCGCCAGAGCGCGCCAAAGGCAAGCTGGTGCTGTCCGGCCCCGGCGCGGGCCAGCAGATCGGCGCGCTGACCGCGCTGCTCGATGCGGCCCCTGCACTGAAGCCGCGGATCAAGGCTGCCGAATGGATCGGCAACCGCCGCTGGAACCTGACTTTCAAGACCGGCCAGATGCTCGCCCTGCCCGAAGGCGACCAGGCATCGGCCAAGGCGCTGACCACTTTCGCGCAGCTTGACGGGCGCAACCGCCTGCTCGGCGGCAAGGCAGTGGCATTCGACATGCGCGCGGGCGACCGGATCTATTTCCGCATGCCCAGCCGCACCGATGCGGTTGAACAGGCCAGCGCCGCGCCGCGCCCTGAGGCGAGTGCCAGCCCGGCACCGGCGGCCAAGCCTGCGAAGAAGGAGAACGACTGATGGCTCCGCCCCGCATCGCCAAGGTCTATGGCGCGGTCAACATCGGTTCGTTCCGCATTTCGGCGATGATCGCGGGCCTGTCCGAAACCGGCGAGATGGTGGTGCTGGGGTCCAGCCACCGCGCCGCGCAGGGGATCAAGCGCGGCTATGTCACCGATATGGCCGCAGCGACCTATGCGGTGCGCGATGCGATCGAACGCGCGGAGAAGATGGCCAACACCTCGATCCAGTCGGTCTGGATCGGCTGTTCGGGCGCAGGGCTGGCCAGCCAGGTCGCCCAGGTCGAAGTCGATATCGGGGGCCGCCGGATCGAGGCGGACGATGTCGATGCGCTGCTGGTTTCGGCCCGCGATGTGGTCCAGCCCGACGGGCGGATGGTTCTCCATGCCCAGCCCGCGCATTACACGCTCGACGGGGCCGATGGCGTCGCCGATCCCAAGGGGCTGCATGCCGAGCGGCTGGGGGTCGATATCCACGTGATGCTGGCCGATGGCGCGCCGATCCGGAATATCACCGAGGCAGTCCAGAACGCGCACCTCGATGTCGAGGCCGTGGTCGGATCGCCAATCGCTTCGGGCCATGCCTGCCTTTCCGCCGAAGAGCGCGAGCTGGGCGTGGCCTTGGTCGAATTCGGCGGCGAGGTGACCAATGTCTCGGTCTATGCCGCGGGCATGCTGCTGGGGCTGGTGACGATTCCGCTGGGTTCAGGCGACGTCACCGATGCGATTGCCAGCGCCTTCGGGATCCGCCGGTTCCAGGCCGAACGGCTCAAATGCGTCCACGGATCGGCGATTGCCAGCCCGTCTGACCACCGCGAGATGATCCCGGTTCAGGCCCCCGGCGAGGAAGCCGGCACCCCGGCCGCGCGCCACGCCGACGACAAGAACCGCGTGCCGCGCGCCGAGCTGGTCTCGGTGATCACCACGCAGCTGGGCGTATGGGTCGAGGAAGTCTCGCGCGCGCTCAAGGGCCTGGGCTTTACCGGGCAGCGCGGCCAATTGGTGGTGCTGACCGGCGGCGGAGCGGAGCTGGCGGGCCTGGCTGACTATGCGCAGGCTGCTTTGGGCAAGCCGGTGCGGGTGGGCCGCCCGCAGCATGTCAAAGGCCTGGCCGAAGCCCATGCCACCCCCGGATTTTCGACGCTGGCGGGCCTCGTGCTCTATGCCGCGGCCGATCCGATCGACATTCGCACGGTCGGCCCGGCGTTCCAGCGGACGCACCGCTATTCAGGTTTGGGCATGGTCAACCGGCTTTATCAGGCCGTGAGAGAGTATTTTTAAGGACTAGCGGCTGTGGACAAAGGGTTTCGCGGCTTTGCGTCGCTGAATCGAAGAGTGCAAGAGTTCCTGTTAACTGTAGGAAGTGTATCCGCCGTGCGGACTGGAGAACGTCAATGAGCATCAATATCGGAGCCCCCGCTGTTGAGGAGCTGCGTCCCCGGATCACCGTGATCGGGGTCGGCGGGGCTGGCGGCAACGCCATTGCCAACATGATCGCGGCCGGGATCGAGGGGGTCGACTTCGTCGTCGCCAATACCGACGCCCAGGCGCTCAACAATTCGGTGGCCGAACACCGCATCCAGCTGGGCAGCGATATCACCCAGGGCCTGGGCGCCGGTGCCCGCCCCGAAGTGGGGCGCGCCGCCGCTGAAGAAAGCATGGGCGAGATCGACCGCGCGCTCGATGGCGTGCACATGTGCTTCATCGCCGCTGGCATGGGCGGCGGCACCGGCACCGGTGCGGCCCCGGTCGTGGCCAAGGCGGCGCGCGAAAAGGGCGTGCTGACGGTCGGCGTGGTGACCAAGCCGTTCCTGTTCGAAGGCACCCGCCGGATGCGCGCGGCCGAAGCCGGCATCGAAGAGCTGCAAAAGCACGTCGATACCCTGATCGTGATCCCCAATCAGAACCTGTTCCTGGTCGCCAAGGCGGAAACCACCTTCAAGGAAGCCTTCATGATGGCCGACGAGGTGCTCCAGCAAGGGGTGCGCTCGATCACCGATCTGATGGTCATGCCCGGCCTGATCAACCTCGATTTCGCCGACGTCCGCTCGGTCATGGCCGAGATGGGCAAGGCGATGATGGGCACCGGCGAAGGCCAGGGCGAAAACCGCGCGCTCGAAGCTGCCGAAAAGGCGATTGCCAACCCGCTGCTTGATGGCGTGTCGATGCAGGGTGCCAAGGGCGTGATCATCTCGATCATCGGCGGCGAAGACATGAAGCTGCTCGAAGTCGACGAAGCCGCGAACCATATCCGCGAACTGGTCGATCCCAATGCCAACATCATCTGGGGCAGCGCCTTCAATCCCGAGCTTGACGGCAAGATCCGCGTCTCGGTGGTCGCCACCGGGATCGAACAGACCGCCTCGATGGCCGAAGAGGCTGCGCGCCCGTTCAACATGGGCGGTTCGCGCGGGCCTGCACGTCCGGCGATGAGTGCCCCGGTCGCGGCCGAACCGCTGTTCGAACGCGCTGCCGAGCCCGAGCCGCAGCCTGAGCCTGAGCCGGAAGCCCAGAGCGAGCCAGAAGCCGCCAAGATCGAACTCGAAGCGCCAACTCCGGCCGCTGAGGCCCAGGACGACGATTGGGACTTGCCCCAGCTGGCAGATGGGGATGAGGATGAGGATGCGGGCGAACCGCTCGAACTCGAACTCGAAGCCGGTGGTGACGAGGCCGAAGGATCCGGCGGCGGTGATGAATTGCTGCTCGATGCCTCGCGCCTGGCCGAAGAAGATGCGCCGGTCGGTGGCGGACGCCGCCGCGGGCTGGTTTCCAGCGACGACGATACGGTTGGCGAAGGCCACGGCGAGCTGCCTTCGGGCGGTGGGGGCAGCAGCTCTGGCGACGCTTCGGTCGAACCGGCCAAGAAGCAGCCGCGGGTCGGCGGCGGTGCCACCCTGTTTGAACGGATGGCCAACCTCTCGCGCGGCGGGGCTTCGAAAGACGATGACGACGAGGACGAGGATGACGGCGGCCCGTCGATCTCGATCCCGCGTTTCCTGGGGCGACAGAACAACCAGTAATCGTCTGCAAGGCCCTGGGTGTTTTGCGTAGAATAGCCCCTCCCCAGCGGGGAGGGGTTGGGGTGGGGGCTCAACGCCAGCGTAGAACCCCCATCCCAACCCTTCCCCAACGGGGAAGGGCTTTCCCGCTCTTGTTCAAATGCCGCCGGGTTTAAGAGCTGGTTCAGCTTGGCGGTGTCACTCCCTGGTGGAGTGATACTTGCTTCCCAGCGTCAGAAGGTCCACTTCGCCGCCCATGCCGAATCCGCGCTTCCGACTGCCGCTTAGCCGGACCCTGCTTGTCGGGGCGGGCCTGGCCTGTGCCGTGGTTGCCGGTCCGGCACTGGCCCAGTCCGCGCCGCAGATCAGCCAGCCCGTGGTCCAGGCCGTCCCCACCAAGTCGCCGGGGATGAAGCTCAACGATGCGCTGAACAAGCTCGCGCGTGACCCGCAGGATATTGAGGCCTTGATCGCGGCAGGGCGGGCCTCGCTCGATCTGGGCGATGTCCAGGCGGCGATCGGCTTTTTCCAGCGCGCCGATACGCTGTGGCCGGGCTCTGTGCGGGTCCGTTCGGGGCTGGCCGGGGCCTACGTCCTGGCCAACGATCCGGTCACCGCGATCGAGATGTTCAACGATGCCGACAAGCTGGGGCCGATCGATGCAGGCGGCCTGGCGGACCGCGCGCTGGCCTATGACCTGGCCGGCGATCCGCGCACCGCGCAGCTCTATTACCGGCGCTCGCTGGCGCTGGAAGAGCGTGACGAGACCGTGCGCCGCTATGGCCTGAGCCTGGCGATCAGCGGCGATAAGCGCGGGATGGAAGATATGCTTGGCCCGCTGATCCAGCGTCAGGACAAAAGCGCCTGGCGCACGCGTGCCTTTGCGCTGGCGATCCTGGGCAATGCCGCCGAGGCGCAGAGTATCGCCCAGCAGACCATGCCCGCGCAAATGGCAAGCGCGATGAATGGCTATCTGGGTTTCATGCCCCGGTTGACCCGCGCCCAGCAGGCCGCCGCGGCCAACCTGGGCTTCTTCCCGCGCGCTTCCGAAATCGGCCGCGACGATCCGCGTCTGGCGCGCTACGCGGGACCGGCCACGACGCTGGCCAGCGCCGCACCGGTCGCCACGCCGGTCAGTCAGGCCGCCAAGGGCAAGGCCCAGGACAAGGGCAAATCCAAGGACAAGGACAAATCCAAGGACAAGGACAAGGTCAAGGATACGCCAAAGCCCAAACCGGTGCAGGTCGCTGTCGCTCCGCCAATTCCCGAGGTTGGCCGCGAAGTGAACGGCAAGCCGGTGCAGCTGGCCAAGGCTGAGCCGCCGCCGGTGCCCAAGCCGACGCCCCTGCCGCCGCCGCCACCGCCACCACCGCCGCCGCCGCCCGCTCCGGTTCCGGTGCCAGCCCCAGCACCGGCCCAGCCCGTTGGCCCCGGCTTTGGCTCGATCGAACCGGGCCCCGCGCCGTTCGACTTGCGCCGAACCGGCAGCGCCGCGAAACTGCCCGAGCCGCCCAAGGGGGAGAGCCTGGACGAGGCCTTCGCCGGTTTCACCGCCCCCAGCCGCGAGATCGAGCCCAAGGCCGGCGCAGTCGATATCCGCAAGGTCAGACCGGCCGCGCCGCCGCCGCCGCCTGCGGTAGCGGCCAAGGACCCCTGCGCCAAAGAGGTGCCCGCCAAGGGTGCCAAGTTGACCAAGGGCAAAGCGGCTCTGGCCAAGGACGCCAAATGTGTCGATCCCAAGGAAACCAAAGCCAAGGAAGGCAAGGCGCAGCCCAGCCGAATCTGGGTCCAGGTGGCCACGGGCCGTGACAAATCGGCGCTCGGTTTCGACTGGCGCAAGCTGGCGCGCGACAATTCAGAGCTGTTCAAGGGGCTGAAACCCGGCATCACCGCCTGGGGCCAGTCCAACCGCCTGCTGGCCGGGCCTTTTGCCACCCAGAAAGAGGCCGCCGCGTTCCTTGCCAAGCTCAAGAAAGCGGGGATTTCCGGGGCTTTTGTATGGTCGAGCCCGGCCGGGCAAGTGGTCGATGCGCTGGGCGGCGGCAAGTAGCCCTGCCGATCCTTTTCCACACCCTGTAAACAGGCTTGTGCAGTTATGCGCAGGCCAGCGTCATGGCGTCATTGCCCGCGCACCCCTGTCCGAAGCATTGAGCCTGACATGATCGAGGGCAATCGCGACTTAGAAGGCCAGGAAGACGACGCGGCACCCGTCGATATGCTGGCGTCGCTGTTCGAGGCACGCGGCTGGCCCTGCGAATTCGTCGGCGAGGACGAGATCTCGGGCGAGATCAAGGGCTCCTGGGCGAGCTACACCCTGCGCGGGGTCTGGCGGCGTGAGGATCACGTGCTGCAATTGCTGTGCCTGCCCGATATCCGCGTCCCCGATGACAAGCGCGCCGCGGTTTACGAGCTGCTGGCCATGGTCAACGAACAGCTGTGGGTCGGCCACTTCGATCTGTGGTCGAACGGCTCGGTCCTGCTGTACCGCCACGGGCTGCTGCTGGGCGACGAGGGTCTGCTCAGCCTGGGCCAGGCGCAAGTCGCGGTCGAAGCCGCGGTCGAGGAATGCGACCGCTTCTACCCCGCGTTCCAGTTCGTGCTGTGGGGCGACAAGAGCCCGGCCGAAGCCTTGGCCAGCTCGATGGTCGATGCTGCGGGCGAGGCCTGACCTTACTTGCCGCTCTGTCCAGTCCCCCTCCCGCTTGCGGGAGGGGTTAGGGGTGGGTAAGTCGGGCTTGGGGCCAATCGGCTGACTGGCCCACCCCCGACCCCTCCCGCAAGCGGGAGGGGGGATTTGGAGCATAGCCTTGCCGAATTCCACCATCCTGATCCTGGGCTGCGGCAATATGGGCGGCGCGATGCTGGCCGGGTGGCTGGCGGCGGGGCTGGACCCGGCGCGGTTTACCGTGGTCGATCCCTATCTGGGCGAAGCGCCCGCCGGCGTGCAGCTGCTGTGCGCGGTCCCGCCGGGGGCGTTCGACGCGGTGCTGCTGGGGATCAAGCCCCAGGCACTGGACGAGGCCGCCCTTGCGCTGGCCGGAGCGGTGGGGCCGGATACGGTGCTGCTCTCGATCCTCGCCGGAACCGAAGTGGCCAGCATCAGGGCCCGCGTGCCGCATGCCGGCGCGATCGTGCGGGTCATGCCCAACCTGGCCGCCGCGATCGGGCGTTCACCGATGGGCCTGTTCGGGACCGGCTGCACCCAGGCTCAGCGTGAGCAAATCGGCGCGCTGCTGGCCCCGCTTGGTACCGCAGAATGGCTCGCTGACGAGGCGCTGATGGACGCGGTCACCGCGCTCGCCGGATCGGGACCGGCGTTTGTCTACCGGATCATCGACGCACTGGCGGCGGGCGGGGCCGGGCTGGGGCTCGATCCCGATCAGGCACGGCGGCTGGCGGTGACGATGGTCGATGGCGCTGCCCGGCTGGCGGCGGCGACCGATCTTGCGCCCGATGAACTGGCCCGCCGGGTCACCAGCCCGGGCGGCACCACAGCGGCAGGGCTGGCCGTGCTCGATGCGGATTCGGCGCTGCTGCGACTGATCGAGGCAACGCTGAGGGCCGCCCGCGACCGCGGCGCGGAACTGGCGGCAGCGGCGCGCGCGGGCTCCTGATACAAATTGCGACATACGGCCTTGTCCGGTTTCGCTTGAATCCAGACCAAGAAAACCCGATATTGCCCGCATCGCCCCTATTTCGGGGCGAAAAAGGAGTTTGAAATGGCTGACTGGAATGAACCGCGGCCCGGCACCCGCAGTCCCTTCGCCAACGCGACCATCAATGGCGACGTGATCGGCGCAGGCGCACGCGACGAGGGCCTGCGCAAGTACATGCTGTCGATCTACAACTACATGGCCTCGGGCGTGTTGCTGTCGGGCGTGGTGGCGCTGCTGTTCGCCTCGTCGGAGATCGGACGGCAAATCATGGCCTCGCCGCTGCGCTGGGTGATCATGCTCGCCCCGCTGGGCTTTGTCTTCGCGATGAATTTCAACCGCTCCGAAGCGACGCTCAAGACCATGTTCTGGGCCTTCTGCGTGATCATGGGCATGTCGCTGTCGACCATTTTCCTGGTTTACACCGGCACCTCGATCGCCACCACGTTCTTCGCCACGGCGGGCGCTTTCGCGGGTCTCAGCCTCTATGGCTACACCACCAAGCGAAACCTGACGGCGATGGGCGCGTTCATGATGATGGGCCTGATCGGGATCATCATCGCGATGATCGCCAATTTCTTCCTGCAGTCGAGCGGGCTGGCGCTGGCGATCTCGGCCCTTGGCGTGCTGATTTTCGCGGGCCTTACCGCCTGGGATACGCAGCGCCTGCGCGATACCTACCTGCAGGTCGCCGGAACCGACATGATGGGCAAGGTCGTGATCATTGGCGCGCTGTCGCTCTATCTCGACTTCATCAACATGTTCCAATTCCTGCTCAGCTTCCTGGGCAACCGCGACTGATCCCACACCGGCAACGGTCAAACGTGCCCGGCGTGCTTCGCAGCACGCCGGGCATTTGCTTTATGGGGCAAAGGGGTTAGTCATATGCGCCAGGACGGGTTAAGCCCGGCTGTGCCAGAAGAGGCCAGCCAATTGGGACAACGGGTCGGGATATGACAATGAATTTTCGCCAGATAACGATCGGCGGCATGGCCGCGATGGCGCTGTTTGCCGCTGCCGCCGATGCCAAGCCCAAGAAGCCCGCTACGCCGCCTCCGCCCCCCCCGCCGCCGCCGCCGGCCTATGTCTATATTCCGTGGAAGCCGATTCCGCCCGAATGGGCCTCGCCCACGCTGGCCTACAAGCCGCTTGGCCCGGACGGTGTGCGGCTCAGCCCCAATCGCGGGATTTCCCCGGCCCAGGCGCTGTGGAACCTGCGATCGGGCTATAACGTTGCGGCGCTCAATTGCCGCGGTCCCCAGCATACCGAAATCGTGGTGGGCTACCGCGCTTTCCTGAAAGCCCACGCCAAGACCCTGCGCGCTACAAATGCCAAGGTCGATGCCGAATTCCGCGCCAAGCACGGCTCGGGCTTTGTCAAACACCGCGAAAAGTTCATGACCGAAGTCTATAACCACTTCGCGATTCCCCCCGTGCAGCCCGCCTTCTGCAATGCCGCCCTGGCGATGAGCAAGGACGCCAAGCTGGTCAAATCGGCCAACCTGCAGGCCTTTGCCGCCAGCGCACTGCCCAGCATGGAAATCGTGTTCGACGATTTCTACAAGCGCTACGACCAGTACAAGGTTGAAATGGCCGCCTGGGAAGCCAAGTGGGGCAAGTATGCCGTGCCGGGAGCGAAAGTGCTGGCCTCGGCGGTCCCGTTCAATATTCCGCCTGCGTCAGCACCGGTCGCCGCGACGAGTCCCTAAATTAGGTCTTTCATGGCGAGGGCCGTTTCGCTAAGGGAGCGCCTCGCACGGGGGCAGCCCTGTGCGCGTCCACTGGAACGGGGCCGTAGCTCAGATGGGAGAGCGCGTCGTTCGCAATGACGAGGTCAGGGGTTCGATCCCCCTCGGCTCCACCAGTGTCTTGCCATTCGCCTCATTCCGGCCTGCAAATGGCGATCTTCTGCGCTTCCGGTGCTCACGGCCCAAATGGCCGCTGCGCGCCGGTTCTCGAAGCTCACCATTTTCGGCTCGGACTGAGACGAATGGCAAGACACTGGACCACTAACCAACCTCCGTTCGTGTCGAGCGTAGTCGAGACACCACAGGCGACATTCGCGCCATTATCCGTTAGACAGAACTCATGCATTTTCTCGACCAGGCCAAGATCTTCCTCCGCTCGGGCCAGGGCGGGCCCGGGGCTGTCAGCTTCCGGCGTGAAAAGTATGTCGAATATGGCGGACCCGATGGCGGCAATGGCGGCAAGGGCGGGGACATCATTTTTGAAGCCGTGCAGGGGCTGAATACCCTGATCGACTTCCGCTATGCCCAGCACTTCAAGGCCCCGCGCGGCGTGCACGGTTCGGGCCGTGATCGTCACGGCGCGGCGGGCAAGGACCTGGTGATCAAGGTTCCGGTCGGCACGCAGGTGATCTCCGACGAAGACCGCGAAACGGTGCTGCTGGACCTGACCGAAGTGGGCCAGCGCGTCACATTCCTGCGCGGCGGGATGGGCGGGCGCGGCAATGCCAGCTACAAGACCAGCACCAACCGCGCGCCCCGCCAGCACCAGCCCGGCGAAATGGGCGAGGAAATGTACGTCTGGCTGCGTTTGAAGCTGCTCGCCGATGTCGGCCTGCTGGGCCTGCCCAATGCCGGCAAGAGCACTTTCATCAACCAGATCACCAACACCAAGGCCAAAGTTGGCGACTATGCCTTCACCACCCTGGTCCCGCAGCTGGGCGTGGTCCGCCACCGCCACCGCGAATTCGTGCTGGCCGACATCCCCGGCCTGATCGAAGGCGCCGCCGATGGCGCCGGGATCGGCGACCGCTTCCTGGGCCATATCGAACGCTGCCGGGTGCTGATCCACCTGATCGACATCAACGGCACCGACCCCGCCGACGCGCTGGAGATCATCGAGGAAGAACTCGCTGCCTATGGCAACGGTCTCGACGAAAAACCCCGCCTGATCGCGCTCAACAAGATCGACACGGTCGACCGCGAACTGGTCCAGATGTTCATGAAGGAACTGAAGGCGGCGGGCGCGAAGAAGATCTACCCGATCTCGGGCGCGACCGGCAAAGGCCTCGATGCACTGCTTGATGCCGTGCTGGGATATCTGCCCGCAGCCACCGGGACCGAGCGTCCGGCGGGCGAGCTGGAAGAGGGCGAGGAAAAGCCCTGGTCGCCGGTTTGACCGCCAGAGGTTGCATAAACCGCGCATTCCCGTAATCGGCAGGCGATGCAGATCGCCCGCCTCTCGGACCTTGCCGACAAGGCCGCCTGCCCCCGGCTGGTGGTCAAGGTCGGCTCGTCGCTGCTGGTCGGCGCGCAAGGCGTGCGGCGGGTCTGGCTTGAAGGGCTGGTGGCTGAACTCGCGGGCGCGCGGGCGCGCGGGCAGGAAGTGATCGTGGTTTCCTCGGGTGCGATTGCGCTGGGGGCGAGCACGTTGGGGCTGGACAAGGGCGGACGCGGGAGCCTGGCCGATGCGCAGGCCGCTGCGGCTGTGGGGCAAATCGCGCTGTCGGGGCTGTGGGCCGAGCTGCTCGGCGCGCATGGGCTGACGGCCGCGCAGCTGCTGCTGACGCTGGAGGATCTGGAGGATCGCCGCCGCTACCTCAATGCCACGGCGACGCTGACCCGCCTGCTTGATATGGGTGCGGTGCCGGTGATCAATGAGAATGACTCGGTCGCCACACAGGAAATCCGCTTTGGCGACAATGACCGGCTGGCGGCGCGGGTCGCCCAGGCGGCGCAGGCCAATGCGGTGCTGCTGCTGTCCGACGTTGACGGGCTGTTCGATCGCAATCCGGCCGAACCAGGCGCCCAGCGGCTGGAGCAAGTGCGCGGGGTGACGGCTGAGATCCACGCGATGGCCACGGGTGGCAGCTCGTCCGGCATGGGCTCGGGCGGGATGACCAGCAAGCTCCAGGCGGCTGAGATCGCTGAGCGCGCCGGGATTGCGCTGGCAATTGCCTCCGGGCTGGCCGACGCACCGATTGCGCGGGCGTGCGAGCAGGGGATCGGAACGCTGTTCCTGCCCAAACGCAAGGACGCAGGGCGCAAGGCGTGGCTGGGGGGACGGCTGCGGCTGAAAGGCGCGCTGGTGGTCGATGCCGGGGCGGCCAAGGCGCTGGGGCGCGGATCGAGCCTGCTGGCCGCCGGGATCGTGGCGGTCGAGGGCCAGTTCCAGCGCGGCGATGCGGTGGCGGTACGCGGCGAGGACGGCACGGTGCTGGCGCATGGGCTGGCTGAGTACGATGCCGCAGAATGCGCCGCGCTGCTCGGCCACAAGAACGCCGAACACGCCGCGATCCTGGGCTATGCCCCGCGTAGCGCCGTGGTCCACCGCGACCAGATGGTGCTGATCTGATGCGTGTGCGCAGTGCCACAGCCTCTTGCCCCCCTCCACTGTGGGGAGGGGCTGGGGGTGGGGGTACGACGCTGGCGTGGAACCCCCACCCCAATCCCTCCCCACAGGGGAGGGGCTTTTGGTCGACTCGTGACAGAGGTTTTGCGCGATGCTGGCGGTGACCGGCGCGACCGGGTTTGTCGGCCAGGCGCTGCTCGATCGAGCGCTGGAGGACGGGGCTGAAGTCCGTGCCCTGGCGCGCCGGGCACAGGAACCCCGTGATGGCCTGGAATGGATTTTCGGCGATCTGGAGAACAAGGCGGCGCTGCGTATCCTGATGCGCGGGGCCGAAGCCGTGATCCATGTTGCCGGCGTGGTCAACGATGCCGCGCAGTTCGAAAGCGGCAATGTTACCGGCACGCTGAACGTGATCGAAGCCGCCAAGGCCGAGGGCATTTCGCGGTTCATCCACGTCTCCTCGCTCTCGGCGCGCGAGCCGGATCTGTCGGCTTACGGCGCGAGCAAGGCCCGCGCAGAGAAGCTGGTGCGCGCCAGCGGGCTCGACTGGACGATCATTCGCCCGCCGGGAGTCTATGGCCCGCGCGATCAGGATTACTTCGAGATGTTCCGGCTCGCCCGCTGGGGGCTGATGCCGGTCCCGCCCAAGGAAGGCCGCGCCTCGATCATTCACGTCGATGACCTCGCCCGGTTGCTGCTGGCGGTGGTGCCCGGCGGCGAGGGCGTGTCGTTCGAAAGCTTCGAGCCCGACGATGGCCGCAAGGACGGCTGGAGCCACTACGAACTGGCCCGCGCAGTCGGCTGGGCGATGGGGCGGCGGCCCTGGGTGGTGCATCTTAGCCGCAAGAGCCTGGAACGCGCGGCGCGCGTCGATCGCAGGTTGCGCGGGGCCAAGGCCCGGCTGACCGACGACCGCGTAGGCTACATGGCGCACCCCGACTGGGTGGTCAGCCACGGCCAGCGCCCGCCCGCCGGGCTCTGGCGACCGCTGATCCCGACGCGCGAGGGGCTGAAAGCTACCGCCCGGTGGTACCGTGAGAATGGCTGGATCTGAATAGGATTTGGTACTCTCGGATTGCGCGCATACAGTTCCCTGGGGTCGCGAGTCGCGCGAATGACATCTTTATGTCGCGCGGATCACGAAAAGGGGAAATCGATGAAAAAGATCTGTGCGATCGCGGCGCTGCTTGCAGTAGCGGCCTGCTCAAATCCGGCCCCGGCACCCGAAGCCGATGCCAGCGCGGCACCGGAACAGGCTGTTGCGGCTGCTCCCGAAAACATCGCCGCCGACGGCAAGCCATCGGTCGGAAAGTTCAAGGTCACCACTGCAAAGGGCGAGGTCCTGTTCGACGATGTCAAGGCGGACGGCACTTACGAAACCACCAAGGACGGCAAAGTGGTTGAGACCGGCAAGTGGGAGCAGAAATCGCGCTCGCAATACTGCTACACCAAGGATGCCAAGGACGCGAAGCAGGAGTGCAGCGAAGAGAAGGTCGAGAACGGGGTTTACACCTCGAAGAATGCCAAGGGCGAGACTGCGACGATCGAACGAGTCGAAGGCTAGACGGGCGAAGGCTGGTACCTTCCCTGCGGAGGGGCCAGCCTCGTCAACCCACAACGACAACAATTGGCTCTAGCCGCGTGTCGCAATCCACTGATCGCGCAGCGCGAATTTCTGGATCTTGCCTGAGCCAGTCAGCGGCCAATCGCTGACCGCGATCCAGTGCCGGGGGGTCTTCTGCGCAGCGATATTGGCGCGGCAGTGGGCGATCAGTGTGCCGGGATCGAGGCTCGCGCCTTCGGCAAGGCGCACGAAAGCGGCCACTTCCTCGCCAAACTTCGCGTCTGGAACGCCAACCACGGCCACTTCGGCCACATCGGGGTGCTCAAGCAGCACGTTCTCGATTTCGGCCGGGAACAGGTTCTCGCCGCCGCGGATGATCATTTCCTTGACCCGCCCGGTGATGCGCACGAACCCGCGACTGTCCATCGTGCCAAGATCGCCGGTGTGGAGCCAGCCTTCGGCGTCGATAGTCTTGGCAGTGGCTGCGGGATCGTCGTTGTAGCCCAGCATCAGGCTGTAAGCGCGGGCGCAGATTTCACCCACGGTGCCCACCGGGACCACTTCATTGGTCGCCGGATCGCGGATTGATAGCTCGGTATGCGGCATGACCTGGCCGACGGTATGGCACTGGTCATCAAAGCTGTCTTCGGGCCGGGTTTGGGTGAGCAGCGGCGAAGTCTCGGTCTGGCCGTAAACTGTGTAGAATTTGCAGCCCAGCCGCTCCATCACGCGGCGGACAAGTTCGGGCGGGACCATCGAACCACCCGATCCGGCCATCTTGACGCTGCTGAAGTCGCGCGGCTGGGCGGCATCTGCCTCCAGCATGGCGATCAGCATGGTCGGCACGCCCATCATCCCGATCACGCCTTCACTCTCGATCAGGGCGTTGGACTTCTGCGGATCAAACTGACGCATCAGCAGCATCCGGCAACCGGACTGCACGCCGCCCAGGATCGCCATTCCGCAGCCGCCGGTGTGAAACAGCGGCATGATCACCAGGGTGGTCGATCCTGCCGGCATCCCCATCCGGGCAAAGCCGTGCCGGGCATTGTTGGTAATTCCCAGGTGGTGCAGCACCACGCCTTTGGGAAAGCCGGTGGTGCCGCTGGTGTACTGGATCTGCACTTCATCGTGGGGCAGGACGTGCGGAAGCGGACCAAGCGGCCCGGCTTCGCGGAACAGCGCGGCGTGATCGTCCAGATCGACAACCTCGCGGATCGCCGGGATATCGGCTGTCACTTCGGCCGCGATCCGGGCCATCGGATTGCCGCGATGCTCCTTGATCAGGAGCAGCCCGACCGCGCGGGACTGTTCGAGTACATATTTGAGCTCGCGCGGCTGATAGCCGGGATTAACCGTGACCAGCGTCAGCCCGGCGAGGCCCAGCGCGAACTCGGCGATCACCCATTCGGGCACATTGGGCGCCCAGACCGCGATTCGCTCGCCGGGGCGGTAGCGGGTCAGCAAGGCATGGGCGAGCCGCTCGCTGTCAGCCAGCAATTCGGCGTAAGTCCAGCTGCGGGCCAGCTGGCCGTCACTGTCCACCTCGTGCAGCGCGGGCGCATCGGGTGTTTTTGCAGCCGCTTCGCGCAGCACAGAGCCGACGGTGGTCTCGGCCAGGTCGAGGTCGGCCTGCCCCGGGCAATAGGACTGGGTCAATTCAAGCGTGTACATCGGCACCCCCGCAAGCATAGCGTTCCGTAACGTCAAGCGACCCTATCGGGAGGTGACCCGAAAAGGCGGGCAAATGCAAATGAATTGCAAAACCGGGCTAGAACGCCGGATCGTACCCCGGCGGCAGATCTTCGGCGGCGTCAAGGTGGATGCCGCATTCGGTCTTGTCCCAGCCCTTCCAGCGACCCGAGCGCGGGTCTTCGCCCGGCGCAACCATGCTGGTGCAGGGTGAGCAGCCAATCGAGGGATAGCCTTGTGCCACCAGGGGATGCGCGGGCAGGCCGGTTGCCTCGAAATAGGCGCGGATCTGATCGCTGGTCCAGGTGGCGAGCGGGTTGATCTTGAGGCGCCCGCGCAGGTCGGTCTGGTCCAGCTCGAACGTCGGCAGGCCCGCGCGGGTCTTGCTCTGGAAGCCCTTGCGGCCGGTGAAGCTGGCATCGAAATGGCTCAGCGCAGCGGCGAGCGGCTGGACCTTGCGGATCTCGCAGCAGCCGTCAGGGTCGTAGGACCAGCGCAGGCCGGTGCCATCGCGCGCGGCCAGCGCCTCGGCATTGGGGGTCAGGTTGACCAGGTTGGTCATGCCGAGGCGCCCCATCACTTCGTCGCGGTAGGCCAGCGTTTCGGGGAAATGCTTGCCGGTATCGAGGAACAGCACCGGCACCGAGCGGTCGATCGTGGCGATCAGGTGCAGCAGCACCGCGCTTTCCGCGCCGAAGCTGGAGACCGCGGCGACATCGCCGGCCAGTCCCTCGCGCAAAACGGCGCGAAGCATTGCGATGGTCGGCACATCGGCAAAGCGCATATTGAGCGCCTCGACCTGGGCCGCGGTAAACCGCGGGCCAGTGTCAAGCACGTCGATGCGCCGTGCCGGTTCAGCCATGACGTTTGGCCCAGATCGGCGCGTGGCCATCGGTGGTTGGCTGATAGACTTCGCCGTAGCGGCCAAAGGCATTGTCGGCATCGGCGGGGTCAAGCGGAACGTCGGGCGCAAAGGCATCGAACCCGCAGCGGCGCATGAAGGCGATCTGATCGACCAGCACTTCGCCCACCGCGCGCAGCTCGCCGGTGTAGCCAGCCTCGCGCAGGATCCGCGCCGAGGAATAGCCGCGCCCGTCGCCGAACACCGGGAAGTTGACTTCGACCAGGCGGATCCGTTCCAGGTGCGGGATCAGGTCGCGCGCCTCGTCGCCCGGTTCAAGCCGGACCGCGCTGGCGTTCGATTGCTCGCCAAATGCACCCACCGTGACGCCGGGATCGGCGACCGGTTCGTCATCGCGAAAGCGGTACTGGACTTCAGCCATAGATCGCCTCCTTGAACGCAGGCATGCCCACGCGGCGGTAGGTATCGAGGAAGCGTTCGCCGCCCTCGCGCTGGGCGAGGTAGAACTGGGTGGCCTTTTCGACCGCATCGACGATCCCGTCCTCGTCGAAACCAGGGCCGGTGATCTGGCCCAGCGAGGTATCCGCGCCCTCGCAGCCGCCGAGCAGCAGCTGGTAGTTTTCAGTACCCTTCTTGTCGACGCCAAGGATGCCGATGTGGCCGGCATGGTGGTGCCCGCAGGCATTGATGCAGCCCGAAATCTTGAGCTTGAGCTCACCGATTTCCTGTTGCTTGGCCGCCAGCCGCTGGCCGATCTTCTGCGCGACGGGAATCGAACGGGCATTGGCCAGGCTGCAATAGTCGAGCCCCGGGCAAGCGATGATATCGCCGACCAGGTCGAGGTTGGGGGTGCCGAGACCCGCCGCATCGAGCTGCTGCCACAGCGCATAGAGCTGGTCCTTGCGGACATGCGGCAGGACGATGTTCTGGGCGTGGGTCACGCGGCATTCGTCGAACGAATAGTCACGCGCCAGGTCGGCCATCAGCCGGATCTGCTCGCCGCTGGCATCGCCGGGGATGCCGCCGATCGGCTTGAGGCTGATCGTCGCGGCGATATAGCCGCTCTGCTTGTGGGCCAGGCAGTTGTTATCGACCCACAAAGCGAAGTCGGGATCGCTGCGGTCAATCTCGAAAATAGGGACTGTCCCTATTTTTTCGAAGGGCGGATCGGCGAATTGCGCCTTGATCCGCTCCAGCTCGGCCAGCGGGGGTTCGATGTTCTGGCCGAGAAGGTGTTGAAATTCGGCTTCGACCTGGCGGGTGTATTCGTCCTTGCCCAGTTCGTGGACCAGGATCTTGATCCGCGCCTTGTACTTGTTGTCGCGGCGGCCGTGGCGGTTGTAAACGCGCAGGCAGGCCTCCGAATAAGTGATCATCTGGTCGAGCGGCACGAACGCATTGATGCACGGCGCGATCATCGGCGTGCGGCCCATGCCCCCGCCAACATAGAACGCCGCGCCCAGCTCGCCCTCGTCGTTGCGAACAATCTGGATGCCGATATCGTGCAGCTTCATCGCCGCGCGGTCAGTATCGCTGGCGATCACTGCCATCTTGAATTTGCGCGGCAGGAAGCTGAATTCGGGGTGGAAGGTGCTCCACTGGCGGATCAGCTCGGCATAGGGGCGCGGATCGACCACTTCGTCGGCGGCGGCCCCGGCGTACTGGTCGCTGGTGGTGTTGCGGATGCAGTTGCCGCTGGTCTGGATCGCATGCATCTCGACCGAGGCGAGATCGGCCAGGATATCGGGCGCGTCTTCCAGCTTGATCCAGTTGTACTGGATGTTCTGCCGCGTGGTGAAATGGCCATAGCCGCGGTCATACTTGTCGGCGATGTCGCCCAGCATCCGCATCTGCGCGCTCGACAGCGTGCCATAGGGCACCGCGACGCGCAGCATGTAGGCGTGAAGCTGAAGGTACAGGCCGTTCATCAGCCGCAGCGGCTTGAACTGGTCCTCGGTGATATGGCCTTCAAGGCGGCGGCGGACCTGGTCGCGGAATTCCTCGACCCGGGCATCGACCATCGCCTGGTCGTAAGTGTCGTACTTGTACATTCAAACCAACTCCGTTGGTGCTAATCCCAAACCCGTTCGTCCCGAGCGAAGTCGAGGGACAGCCATAAGACCCCAGTCCCCGTTCGCATCGAGCGAAGTCGAGATGCCGCGCGCAGTGTCTCGACTTCGCTCGACACGAACGGAGGTGGGTTTGTGGGGCGGTCCCTCGACTTCGCTCGGGACGAACGGGAAAAGGGATGACATCAGATCACCCAATTCCCCGCTGCGGGATCGGCCGGCTTCAAAGTCAGGTCGGGGCGCACGGTCGGGCCCAGCGCGCGGATGCGGTCCTTGATGTGCGCGGGGCGCACGCCGCTTTCATCCTTGACCGCCTCGATCGCATAGGCGGCGTTGACGCGGCGCGCGGCAGTCTCGCGGGCCAGGATCGTATCGGCGTGATCGCCGACATCGACCGCGTCCTCGACATGCAGCGACCATTGCACGCCGTCCCACCAGGTAACGGCGCCGCTCTTCAAATCGTTTCCGGTCAGGATTTTCACTGAGCTGCCTCCAGCGCCAGGGCGCGTAGCTGTTCGATTTCGGGCTCACCCGCGACTTCGCCGATCACGATCACCGCCGGGCTCTTGACCTTGTGCGCCTCGACCAGCGCGGGCAGGCCCGCCAGCGAGGCACGCAGCACACGCATTTGCGGGCGAGTGGCGTTCTCGATCACCGCCACGGGGATTTCGGGGGCCAGGCCATCGGCGATCAGCTTCTCGGCAATCGCCTCGCTGGTCGCGAGGCCCATGTAGATCACCAGCGTGCGGCCCTTGCCCGCGAGGCCCGACCAGTCCTGTTCGGACAGGCCCTTGCACTGGCCAGCCACGAAGCTGACGATCGAGGCGTGGCTGCGGTGGGTCAGCGGCATTTGTGCGGCCGCGGCAGCACCGATCGCTGCGCTGATTCCGGGGACCACTTCAACCGGCACCCCGGCCGCGCGGCAAGCCTCGGCCTCTTCGCCGCCGCGCCCGAAAATGAACGGATCGCCGCCCTTGAGGCGCACCACTTCGGTGCCAGCCAGCGCCTCGCGGACCAGCAGCGCGTTGATTGCGTCCTGTTGCAGGGTGTGGCGCGAGCGGCTCTTGGCGACCGAGACCAGCCGGGCGCCGGGCTTGGCCAGCGCCAGGATCGCGGGATCGACCAATCCGTCGTGAACGATCAGGCTGGCCTGCATCACCAGCCGCGCGGCGCGCAGGGTCAGCAGGTCGGGGTCGCCGGGACCGGCGCCGACCAGCCAGACCTTTGCGGGAGTGGGGGCAATGTTGCTCATCCCGCGGAAATGGGCCGCAGTCGCGCTGGGTGCCAGCCAGAATGCCTTTGCAGGGGGTTAGGTCAGCTTTCGCCGGCCTTGCCCGGCATGCCCGGCCAGTCCTTGATATGCAGGTCGCGCTGCGGGAAGGGCAAGTGGACGCCGTGCTCGCCGAACAGCCCCCAGATCCGCTTGAGCACGTCGGAACGGATGTTGCCGACCCCGGCTTCGGGATCGTCGATCCACAGCTGAATCTCGAACTGGATCGCGCTGTCGCCAAAGGCGGTCAGCCAGACCGACGGCTGGGGATCGGGATGGACGCGGGGGTGTTCGTTCGCGGCTTGCAGCATCAGCCGCTCGGCCAGCTCGACATCGCTGCCATAGGCGATCCCGACCGGCACCTTGAGCCGGACGTCGCGGGTTGAGAACGACCAGTTTTCGACCGTCGAGGTCATCAACAGCTCGTTCGGGATGAGGAATTCGATCTGGTCACGCGTGATAACCGAAACCGCGCGGATGCCGATCCGGCTGACCTGGCCGACGGTCTTGTCGCTGCCAGTGCCGACTGCAATCACGTCGCCCGGCTTGATCGATCGGTCCATCAGCAGGATGATGCCCGAAATCAGGTTGCCGAAAGTCTTCTGCAGGCCAAAGCCCACCGCCAGACCCATCGCGCCTGAAAACACCGTCAGCGCGGTCAGCTTGATCCCCAGGAAGTCGATCCCGACCAGGGCCAGCACGATCCACACCGCGATGCTGGCGAGCTTTTCGCCCAACAGCTGCTGCGTCGGATCGAGCCGGTGCATCCGCGAGAACAGGCGGCGGATCAGGAAAGATGCCATGCGGCCGACGGCGATGATCGCCCCAACGGTCAGCACCACCAGCAGCGCAAGGTAGAGCGAGACATGGTAGCTGCCGATGTCGAACCCGATCGCATCGAGCCGGGCGGTCAGCCGCGCGATGTCTTCCTTCAAGGTCATGCCGCAGCCCAGGCGGCCAGGCCGCGTTCAAGGTCCTTGATCAGATCGGCGGGGTCTTCGAGGCCAATCCACAGCCGCACTGCGTGGCGGTTTTCCGGCGCAATCCCGCGCGGCGGCCAGGGCATGACATCGCGGTCGCGCTCAGGGTGGCTGCCCAAGGCCAGGCTTTCGTAGCCGCCCCAGCTATAGCCGATCCCGAACAGGCTGAGCGTGTCGATCAGGGCGTCGCGGGCCTTCACGTCCTTGCCCGCCATGACCAGCGTCATCAGCCCGCAGCCGCCGCCATAGTCGCGCTTCCACAGCTCATGCCCGGGCGCGCCGGGCAGCACCGGGAACAGCACCGCGGCCACTTCGGGGCGGGCTTGCAGCCACTCGGCAATCGTCAGTGCGCTGGCGCACGAGCGTTCGAGCCGCAAGCCCATGGTGCGAAGACCCCGCAGCGCGAGCGCGCAATCGTCGGGTGAGGCCTGCTGACCCAGCATCAGCGAATGTCGCCGCAGCTTCGGATACCATTCGGCATTGGCAGTGACGCTGCCCAGCATCAGGTCGGAATGGCCGCCGACATGCTTGGTCAAGGCCAGGATCGACAGATCGACCCCGTGCTTCAGCGCCTGAAAGCCGGTCGGCCCGGCCCAGGTGTTATCCATCAGCACCACGAGCCCCCGCGCCTTGGCGGCCTTGGCCAGCGCGGGAATGTCGCACATTTCCATCGAGACGCTGCCGGGGTTTTCCAGCAGCACCGCGCGGCTTTGGACCGAGATCATCGCCGCAAAGCCATCGACATCCAATGGGTCGAAGTACCGCGTGGTCACGCCATAATCGCGCAGCGCCTTTTCGGCGAAAGTGCGGGTGGGATCGTAGGAATTGTCCGAAACGAGCAGCTCGTCCCCGGCTTTCAGCACCGCCAGCAAGGCCATCACCGGCGCGGCGAGACCGGTGGGGTAGAGCATGGTTCCGGCCGCGCCCGGCTCCAGCGCGGTCAGCGCGTCGGCCAGCGCCCACTGGGTTGGCCCGCCGCGCGCGCCATAGTGGAACACGCCGTCCTGGTTGACGTGGAGCCCCGCCTGCTGCGCGGCGCTGTCTTCATAAAGGTGCGTCGAGGCGCGCCAGACCGGCGGATTGACTACCGGCCCGGTCCATTCCGCCCGCCGCCCGCCGGTAACCAGGCGGGTCGCGGGGGCAATGTCGTCAGGCGGGTCCTTGGCCATCGTGCTCCACAGTCCCCCTCCCGCTTGCGGGAGGGGCCAGGGGTGGGCGCGTGACCGATAGGTCACGCCAGTCGCTGGCGTTGCTAGCCCACCCCCGACCCCTCCCGCAAGCGGGAGGGGGGAAATAGGCACAATTTGCTAGGGCTCAGGCCTTGACGGCCTTAGGCGTATCCGGATCGGCACCCCATTCGGTCCAGCTGCCGTCGTAAAGCGCGGTATCTTCCTTGCCCAGCAAGTGCAGGCCGAACAGCAGCACGCAAGCCGTGACGCCGCTGCCGCAGCTGGTGGTCACCGGCTTGGCGAGGTCCACCCCGGCGCCTTCAAACGCGGCCTTGATCCCGGCCTTGTCCTTGAACGTGCCGTCGGCGTTGTAAAGCGCGGTGAAGGGCACGTTGTACGAACCCGGAATATGGCCCGAGGCGATGCCGGGCCGCGGGTCTTCCTCTGCGCCCGACCAGCGCGCCGCACCGCGGGCGTCGACGATCTGTTCGTCCTTCGAATGAAGATTGGCGAGGACATTGGCCTTGGTGCGGACATTGGCATCGTCCTGCCAGGCGGTGAAATGGCGGTGGCGCAGCACTTCCTTGCCCTGGGTCAGCGGGCGGCCCTCGGCCTTCCACTTGGCGATCCCGCCGTCGAGGATCGCGACATCGTGGGCACCGAACATCTTGAGCATGAACCAGGCGCGCGCCGCGGTTTTCACCGCGCTGTCATCGTAAAGCACGATCCGGCTGCCATCGCCCAGGCCCAGGCTCTGCATGCGGCTGGCGAACTTTTCAGCCGGGGGCAGCATGTTTTCAACCGGGTGAGTGCTGTCGACCAGATCGCCCAGGTCCATGAACACCGCGCCAGGAATGTGCCCGGCTTCGTATTCCGCCACAGGATCGCGCCCTGTGCCGCCCAAGTGCTTGGTGCAATCGACGATCCTGAGGTCGCTTGCGCCCATTTCATTGGCAAGCCACTCGGTCGAAACCAGACTATCCATAACTAATGCGTCCTCCTCGCGCAGGTTCTGCTGCCCTGCAAGCGACCCCTCTTCGCTGCGGTTGCGAAGGAGCCTAGCGGGCCGGAGCCGCGCCGTCGAGGGGGAGAATCATTCCCCAGTCCGTTCGTCCCGAGCGAAGTCGAGGGACCGCCTCCGCACGCGACCCCTCGACTTCGCTCGGGGTGAACGGATTGGGGGGTGGGGAGTGGAAGGTTAGGAAACGGCCCGCTGGCCCAGCCGCGAATAGGTCCGCGGGCCCAGATCGAGCCGGAACGGGCGCAGCGCCGCGCCAGGCGCTTCGGGCAGTTCGCCAACCACGAAGGTCTGCACTTCGACCATTTGCGTGCCCGATGCCTGGCTGGCCTCGACCCGCAGACGCGCAAGCGGCACGAAATAGGCCGCCTCGCCAGCGCGAATCGGGGTGATTGCGGTCAGCGGCAAACGGAAATCACCGGTGAACTCGGCGCTTTCGCCCGGAGCCAGGGTGACCAGCGCATGGCGCAGTTCCAGCCGCTGGGTGCTGGCCGCGATCTGCTTTTCGGGCGGCAGTGAGGCGTGGGCCGAGATCATGTCGCCTTCCACCGCCAGCGCCGAAAGCGGCTCGGCCGAATGGTTGGTGAGCTTGAGCGTGTAGCTGAGCGTGGTCGCCATCAGCGAGGCGCTCATCCGCCGGGCCTCAAGCGCGATGGCAAGGCCCGTCGCGGGCACCACTGGCGGGGGCGGCGCTGGGGCGGGAGTCGGCGCAGGAGCTGGGGCCGGGGCTGGCGCGGGCCCCGGCTTCGGCTCGGGCCTCACCACAACGGGCAGTTCGAACTCAAGCTCCAAAGTCTTGGGCCGCCGCCGCCACCACAGCAACGCGAACAGAGCGGCCAGAGCCGCTGTGCCGCCCGCGATCCACGGCCAGTACCAGCCCGCTGCCGGAGCGGTGCCATCGACCAGTTGCGGCGGCGGCAGGGTGATGCTTGGGGTTGCAGAGGGCAGCGGCAGCTGCGCCGCCGGATCGACCGGCTGCACGCCCGGGGTTGCCGAAGCGGCCGGAGCAGGTGCGGGGACCAGGCCCGGGCTGGTTGCAGCCGGCTGGGGCCGTGCGGTCTGGACCGGGCGCGGCGCGGGGCGTCCCGTCGCTGCGCCACCAGGCTGCGGAACCGGCTGGCTGGTTACCGGAGCCGGAGCAGGTGCCGGGGCCGGTGCCGGGCTGGGCCGGGGCGCAGGCGCGCGCACGACCGGGTTGTCATCGTCAACCGGCCCCGCCGCGCGCGGATTGCTTGATGGGCGCGAGGTCGGGATCGTGAACACCGGCGCGTCCTGTGCGGCAGCCGGTGCGGGGACGAGCGGAAGCAGCAGCGCCAACGCGCCGGCAATCCTGGCCTTGCCCCCCACAGCTTTCATCATCATGTCCATCATTAGCGCGACTGGGCCGATAGGCCTGTCTGCACTGAATAGGAAGTGAACCCTTGGCTTCCAACCGCCGACTTGTGCATTTGCCGCGATCGGGGCATTGCGCGTTGCATGACAGACACACTTCATTTGGGCCAGCAGAGCGCGCTTCCGGCCTCTCCGGACATGGCAGTGCTCGATTACGTGCCCAATCCCCGCGCCGGCTCGCTCTATCTGGTGCGCTTCGCCGTGCCCGAATTCACTTCGCTGTGCCCGGTCACCGGCCAGCCCGATTTCGCGCACCTGGTGCTCGACTATGCGCCGGGTGAGACGATCGTCGAATCGAAAAGCCTCAAGCTGTTCCTCGGATCGTTCCGCAACCACGCGGGATTCCACGAGGATGTCACCGTCGGCATTGGCCAGCGGCTGTTTGCCGAGATGAAGCCGCAGTGGCTGCGGATCGGCGGCTATTGGTACCCGCGCGGCGGGATCCCGATCGACGTGTTCTGGCAAAGCGGTGCCGCGCCTGAAGGGCTGTGGGTGCCCGACCAGGGCGTTGCCAGCTACCGCGGGCGCGGCTAGTGTCATAAATCGGTCGCAAATGCGACTAACTGGCAACAGGTCTGCAGCATTTTGCGGCGAAGTTTAACTGACCGCTTGAACCGCGCGCTGTCTGGCGTAGCGGGACACGTCCGATTCCATCCTCAACCCAAGAGGTTCATCCCATGAAGCTTTCCGCCACTCTGCGCCACACGAGCGCTGCCATTGCCATCTTCCTGACGCTGGGCACCGCGCCCGCGTTCGCCCAGGCCGCCGACGAAGAGCAGGGCTTGGAAGAAATCATTGTCACCGCACAGCGCGTGTCGGAAAACCAGAAGGACGTGCCGATCTCGATCGCGACGCTGGGTGGCGATACGCTGAAGGCGGTCAGCGGTGCGGGCGCCGATATCCGTGCGCTGTCGGGCCGGGTGCCCAGCCTCAATATCGAAAGCTCGTTCGGGCGCACTTTCCCGCGCTTCTACATCCGCGGGCTCGGCAATACCGATTTCGACCTCAACGCATCGCAGCCGGTCAGCCTGGTCTATGACGATGTCGTGCTGGAAAACCCGATCCTCAAGGGCTTCCCGGTGTTTGACCTCAACCAGGTCGAAGTGCTGCGCGGGCCGCAGGGCACGCTGTTTGGCCGCAATACCCCGGCCGGGATCGTCAAGTTCAATTCGGTCCGCCCCGATGCCAAGGGCAAGAACTATGTGCGCGGCAGCTTCGGCAGCTTCAGCACGATCAACGCCGAAGCCGGGATGGGCGGCGAACTGAGCGATGCGATCTCGGTGCGCGCCTCGGTGCTTTATCAGCACCGCGACAACTGGGTCGATAACATCGACGTGCCCGGCGGCAACGACCTTGAAGGGTTCGATGATTTCGCCGCCCGCTTGCAGATCCAGGCCAAGCCCAGCGAAGCGCTGACTCTGCGCCTGACCGGCCAGATCCGCACTTTCGAAGGCAGCGCCCGCGTGTTCCGCGCCAATGCCTTTGCCACTGGCAGCAACAAGCTGATCGGGCTGACCGGCCCCGCCAGCGCGTTCGATCGCCGCAAGACCCGCGCCGACGGGATCAACTTCCAGCGGCTCAACAACTACAACCTGGGCCTGACCGCCGAATACGATGCCGGTCCGGTGACGATCACGTCGGTGACCAGCCTGTGGAACGGCAACCTGGCGAGCCGCGGCGATATCGACGGCGGCTTTGGCAACCAGTTTGGGCCCACGATGGGCCCGGGCTTCATCCCGTTCTCGGCCCAGTCGCAGGACGATGTGCCCAGCCTTGACCAGTTCACCCAGGAACTGCGGATCGCCTCGAACAACGACAAGGGCCTGGGCTATCAGTTCGGCGTCTTTGTCTTCAACGAGAAGCTGAACATCACCAGCTATGACTTCGGTTCCCCGACCGACACCACCCCGGCGGCAGTCGCCACCCAGCGCCAGGTCAGCGATGGTCTGGGGGTCTTCGGTTCGGTCAACTACGAATTCGACAACGGCCTGAAGCTCCAGGCCGGGATGCGCTACAACCACGACAAGCGCACCATGCTGGCCGCGCGGCCGACCGATACCCGCCCGGGCTTCCTCGGCTTTGGCGGGCCAGTTGCCCCGCAAAGCGCCGAAGTCAGCGGCAATGTGCTGACCTGGGATGCCGCGATCACTGCGCCGCTCAGCGATGACGTCAATGTCTTCGCCCGTGTCGCCCGCGGCTATCGCGCGCCCTCGATCCAGGGCCGCCTGCTGTTTGGCCGCACGCTGTCGGTGGCCGACAAGGAGAGCACCATGAGCTATGAAGCGGGGATCAAGTCCACGCTCAGCAATGTGGCGCGCTTCAACCTGACCGGGTTCTACTTCAGCACCAAGGACATGCAGTTGACCGCGGTGGGCGGGGCTTCGAACTTCACCACGCTGATCAATGCCGAAAAGGTCGATGGTTACGGGTTCGAAGCCGAATTCGAAGCCAAGCCGGCCAAGGGCCTGACCCTGACCGCGGGGATCTCGTACAACTATAATGAGATCAAGGACCCCAACCTGTTCGTCGCAGGTTGCGGCGCGGCCTGCACCGTTACCAACCCGCAGCGTCCGGCGAGCCCCGGGATCTATGCGATCAACGGCAACCAGCTGCCGCAGAGCCCGCGCTGGATCGTCAACTGGACCGCAGGCTATGCCGCGCCGGTCGGCAATGGCGAGGTCTATGTCTTCACCGACTGGGCCTACCGCTCGAAGATCCAGTTCTTCCTCTACAACTCGGTCGAATTCAGCGACGACAACATGCTCGCAGGCGGGCTGCGCCTGGGCTACCGCACCGGCAAGTTCGACATTGCCGCGTTCGGCCGCAACATCACCGACGATGTTTCGGCGGTGAGCGGGATCGACTTCAACAACCTGACCGCGATGGTCAACGAACCGCGCGTCTGGGGCGTGGAAGTGGGGATCAAGTTCTGATCCCGGCTTTCGCAAGCTGACACAGAAATGGCCCCGCCGGAGCAGTCCGGCGGGGCTTTTCGTTCAGAAGAGCGCGATCAGCGCGTCGACATCGGCGGCATCCTGATAGAGCGCGAAGCCGATCCGCAGCACGTCACCGCGCAGGTCGGTGACCACGCCTTTGGCGTCGAGCTCGGCGTAAAGTTCGGGCGCGCGTGTCCCCTGGAACGCCAGAAAGCGGGCCTGCGGCTGGCTGATCAGCGCCATGCCGGGCAGCGGATCGGCGGCGAGGAAGCGGGCCTTGAGGGCGTCGCAATGCGCCGAGATTGCGGCTGTGGTCAGCCCCTCGGCTTTCAGCATCCGCTGCACCGCGTTGAAGCGGTAGAGGCCGCTGGCATCGAACGTGCTGCCCAGGAAGCGCCGTCCGTCGGGGGCATAACCGACCCCGCCTTGCTGTGCGGCCAGGTCGTCGAAAGCGGCGTACCAGCCGGTGATCTCGGGCCGGGGGCCGAAACCCGGCGGGGCATGGAGGAAGCACACCCCTTCGCCGGCCATTGCATACTTGTAGCCGCCGGCGAGGTAGAAGGACCCGTCCGCGACCGCCGAAAGGTCGGCCGGCACGGCCATGAAGCCGTGGTAGCCATCCACCACCACCCAAGGGCCTTCGGGCCGGGCAAGGGCGGCCAGGCGCTCGATCCCGCTCAGCACACGGCCTGAATTGAACTGGACCTGGCTGGTAAAGATGAGGTCGAATGCGCCGCTTTGGGCAGTCTTGACCAGCTGCTCCAGCGGCACCGTGGTCAGTTCGATTCGCCCGCTTTCCGCCCAGCGCAGCGACTGGCGGCGGAAGGAGTGGAACTCGCCGTCACTCGCCAGCACGCGCGGGCGGTCGATCGGCAGGGCCGATACAATCCGCACCAGGAAATCATGGGTGTTGGGCGAAAAGGCGATCGTTGCGGGATCGGGCAGCGCCAGTTCGCCGGCAATGTGGCGCTGGGCTTCGGGGATCACTTGGGCGAAGACCTTGTCCCATTTGTGGTCGGCCAGCAGCGCGGCGTCGTTCCAGGCCTGGACCTGGCCTTCAAAGCTGGCGTCGGGCCACAAGTGGTGGCTGTGCGCGGCGAAGTGCAGGCGGTGCGGAGCGGCCTCCAGAGCGCGCGAGAACAGGCGCTTGAAGCTCACAGGCCTTCAAATTTAAAAAAGCCCCTCCCCAGTGGGGAGGGGTTGGGGTGGGGGTTCCACGCCAATGTCGAGCCCCCACCCCCAACCCCTCCCCGACGGGGAGGGGAGCAAAGCGGAACTGTTCTTGAACCTTGCGTCACAGCGCAGTCCTCAAACTCCACAGCTCCGGAAAAGCCCGCTTGCCCAGCGTCGATTGCAGATAGGCCACTCCTGCCGTGCCGCCGGTACCCATCTTGGCGCCGATCACGCGTTCCACCGTCTGGACATGGCGGTGCCGCCAGGCGGCCATGGCATCGTCGATATCGACCAGCTTTTCGGCCAGCTGGTACAGTTCCCAATAGCGTTCGGGTTGCTGGTAGACGGTCAGGAATGCCGCCTCGACGCCCGCATTCGCCTTGTAGGGCTGGGTCACATCGCGTTCGAGCACTTCAGCCGGGATCGCAAGGCCGGCCCGCGCGGCGGCGCGGATCGTTTCGTCCCACATGCTGGGGGCATCCAGCGCCGCCTGCATCGCTGCGCGGGCGTGGGGGCGGTCGTTCTGATAGGCCAGAAAGCGCGGGTCCTTGAGGCCCAGCATGTACTCGATCGTGCGGAACTGGTCCGACTGGAACCCGCTCGACGGGCCCAGCACATCGCGGAAGCGGGTGTAGTCGCTCGGCGTCATGGTGGTCAGCACGTCCCAGCTCAGCGTCAGCACCGCCTGGATCCGGCTGACCCGCGCCAAGGCCTTGTAGGCATGGATCAGCGCATCGGACTGGATCTGGCTGACCGCCAGCTTGAGCTCGCGGATCGCCTGCTTGAGCCACAATTCCTTGGACTGGTGGATCACGATGAACAGCATCTCGTCATCGCAATCCGATTGCGGCTGCTGGCAGGCGAGGAGGTCATCAAGCGCAAGGTAGCGCGCATAGGTCATGGTCGCATCGGTCATGCGCCGACCATCGACTCAACTGGTTTCATTTGCAAGCAGTTTGGCGCTTGGGTCAGCGGCCCAATGCCTGACACGACTTCTGGTCGCCCAGCTCGCAGGCGCGGTGGCGATAGGCTGCAGCGAGCGATGGGCTGGCCACCGTGGCCTTGCCGCCCGCATGCATCCGCGCCATCGCCGCGCAGGCGCTGGCCAGCCGCATTTCGCAGGCCTTGTCATAACTGGCGAGGGCACCGGCCAGATCGGCCGGGCCGCCGTTACCCCATTCCTGCAGGATGCCAAGGTTCCCGCCAAGAACCTGCTGGGGGCCGAAGGCGACGGCTGGAACCAGGTGATGAGCGAGCTGGCCTTCGAGCGCTCTGGCCCCGAACGGTTCCTCTCTTCGATCGAGCTGATGTACCAG